>Ga0214923_10000654_pt1 | contig 51206 bp, 56 predicted proteins | sample LL1510_MetaG_FD_177993 | JGI IMG/M metagenome (GOLD analysis project Ga0214923, IMG submission 177993) | Freshwater microbial communities from Lake Lanier, Atlanta, Georgia, United States - LL-1510 | ecosystem: Environmental > Aquatic > Freshwater > Lake | place: USA: Georgia | collected...
GAGGAGAGTGAGGAGGAGCCGCCCTGGCTGTAACCGCGGTTCTGCCCGTCGGTCCAGCTGCGCGTGTCGTTGATGCGGGTGATCTCGCGTTTGCCGATCAGCGATTGGGCATGCTGGATCGTCTTGGGATCGGCCTGGGCGTGGAAGATCTGGGTCTGGAAATAGCCCATCAGCGCAGCGGTGATCGCCTCGGCATTACGGGCGGGCAGGCGATGATGATAGGCGCTGAGGTTCTGCGTCATGTAGACGGTGGCGGCTTTGGCGGCGCGGGCCAGCGATTGGAAGCTGGTGTCGTAGGGCGAGACGAAGAAATGCGCCTCGTCCGCCCACAGAAAGATCGGCCGGGTATGGCGGTCGACGCTGGTCATCCGGCGCAGGGCGGCCTGCTGCCACACGACCTTGAACAAGGTCTGGGCGACGGCATGGGTACGGTTCAGCACGGCGGGCAGGTCGAGGACGATGATGGCGCCCTCGTGCGTATCTTCGGGGAAGATGTTGGAGCCGGTCGAGAACAGCTCGCGCAAGGTGCCGATCTGCAGGTCCTGGAGAATGGTCGAGAGGGTGAAGGTGACGCTCGATCGCGTGCGGTCGGCGAGGCGAGGAAACTGCACGCGCCAATAGTTGTCGAGCACCGCGAAATCGCTGGTCCGGCCGGCGGCCTCGTAGGAGGCCCTAGCCGCAGTCAGATCGCGGGCGCATGCCGACTGCTGCCAGTCACTGCCGGCGGCCTGGCTCTCCGAGGTCGGCGCGGTATCGATCAGGCGCTGCAGATCGAGGAGGGAGAACTCGGGGCGGGCAGCGGCGAGCACCATCAAGGCATTGCGCAACAGCAGCTCGGCTGCCTGCTGCCAGAAGGAATCCTCGCCGCTCGAGCGCTCGCGCCCGGTCTGCTCGAGAATGTTCATCAGGGTGGAGATCAGGTTCTCGACGCGATTGGCGGGATCACCGGGACGACCAAGCTCGTACTGGATGAAGTTGAAGCGCCAGGGACCGTCGGGGGTGATGGTGACGAGGTGGGCTGCACGGCCGCAGTCGCGGGCATAGCGCTGCCAGGTCTCACGTTCGTCGGGCTTGGCGCACAGCACGAGGCCGCCGAAGCCGGCTTTGAGGAAAGCCTTGGCGATGGTCTGGCCTGAGCCTGTCGTCTTGCCCGAGCCGTTGCCGCCGAAGATGTGGGTGCCGGCGAGCGCGTCACCGAGCGTCCAGTCGTCGGATCTGGAGAGCTTGAGGAGCGGTGCCTCGAGGCGGGCGAGAAAAGAGGATCGATCGGCGCCGACGGCGTGCGTCGGTACGGCGATCGGGGAGACTGTCGGCGTTTGCGAAGCAGCAGGTCCGAGCGGACGGGGCGGGGACAGCGAGCGCTCTGCATGCGGCACGCCGGAGAGGCGGCCCAGCACGGTGTCGATGATTTTCATGACAGTGCAGATCCTCTATGATAGCAAAAGACGTCATGCTGAGCGATGATCAAAAGCGTGAAATCGAGCGCCTTGCGGCCGAGCAGCTGCGGCGCAATTGGGGTGTGGTCAAGCCACGCCCTCTGGCCGCGGCTATCGACGACATCCGGGCGCGCTTCATCGAGGAGGGCTGGTTCGGCCGTCCTCTCACCCAGATCTCCAACGATGTGCAGAAGAGCCTGGCCCAGCACGAGCTCTATGGCCGTGTCGAGGCGGAGCAGGAGCGGCAGGCCGCGCTCGAGACGGAGAGCGATCGCCAGCAGCGCGATGCGGCGGAGCTCGACTAGCGCAGCAGCCATAGCGCCAACGCTGCGGCTATCGCGAAGACCAGGGAGCAGCCGAGCAGGGCTCTCAGCCAGATGCGTCTCACGAGCGGCCGCAGGTCTGGCTCGGAGCCGGCGCGTGTGAGGCCGGCGACGGTCTTTTCCATCTCCTCGATGCTGCCGGTATTGATGGCGATCTGTCCCGCCAGTCGCTCGATGGCGGCGCGCTGCTCATCGCTGCGACCGCGGATCTCGACCAGCACCTCGGTCAACAGGCTGATCGCCTCGAGCCGCTCTCGCTCGGGATCGGAGGGCTCGCGTAAAGCCACGCCCAGGGGCTGTCGCAGGTCTTTGAGATAGCGTGAGAGCGTGCCGGGCGTGGTGCGCAGATTGTGCTTTTCGAGCAGGTAGTCGCAGACCTCGATCAGGGTCTTCTGGTGGGGCCCCGGACGGCGCAGCGCCAGGATGTCCTCCCGGAAAGGCTCGAGGTTCTCATAGGCCATGATGCTGCCGCCACGATCGATCCGATGCCGACGAAGGCATGCCGCATTCGACAGTCAGGCGGCAAATTTGGCAAGTCCTAAGCCCAGACCTAAGCTCTGCTTAGGGGAGAGGTACACCGCTAAATTTTCGTGGGTTTTTCAGGCGTTTTCCATTATAATTACAATGCGATGCTTGTCATCACAAAAAGCGCGTCGGCGCGTGCAGCACGGGACTATTTCGACAAGTCGTTGCGTATTGGCGACTACTATCGCGAAGGCGAGCGGGTTGCTGGCGTATGGCATGGGGCTGCCGCAGCGCGACTGGGGCTCGCTGGCGAGGTTCGGCGGGGCCAGTTCTGCGCGCTCGTCGAGAACCGCCATCCCCAAACGCGCGAGCAGCTGACCCCGCGGCAGAAGGCCGACCGGGTGCCGGGCTTCGATTTCACCTTCACGGCGCCGAAGAGTGTGTCGGTGCTCTACGCTCTGACGGGCGATGATCGCATCACTGGGGCGCTGAGGCACGCCGTGCGCGATGCCATGGCCGAGGTCGAGCGTGAGATGAAGACGCGGGTGCGCGCCAAGGGCCGGAACGAGGACCGGATCACCGGCAACATGGCCTGGGTGGAGTTCCTGCACCACATGGCCCGTCCAATCGGCGGGATCCCCGATCCGCATCTGCATATCCACGCCTATGCCATGAACCTGACCTTCGATCAGGTGGAGCGACGCTGGAAGGCGGCGCAGATCGGCGACATCAAGGGTGAGGCGATCTACTACGAGGCGACGTTCCATGCCGCACTCGCCCGGCGGCTCGCCGCGTTGGGCTACGGAATTTCGCGCCAGGGTCGCTTCTTCGAGATCGCCGGGATCGAGCGCGATCTGATCGACCGCTTCTCGCAGCGTCGCGACATCGTCGAGGCCGCGGCCGCCGCCGAGGGCCAGGGCGACAATCCGGAGGCCAAGCGCGTGCTCTCCCGCCTGACGCGGGAGAAGAAGGCCGAGAACCTCACCATCGAGGAATTACGCGATGTGTGGAAGGCGCGGCTTTATCCGCGCCAGCGCGAGGCGCTCGATGCCGTCGTCGCCAAGGCCCGCCATGGGCTCTTTCCGCATGAGCGCCACGACGTGCGCCGGCTGATGGCGATCGAACTCGAAGAAGCGCTGCGCAGTGAGAGTGCCGTGTCCGAGAAGTCCGTGCTGGCGCAGGTCCTGCAACGTGGTTTCGGCGCGCTGACGCCCGCCGATGCAAGAGCGGCACTCGATGCCGCCGGCGTGATCCGCGGCTCGGTCGGCGGCCGCACCTGGATCACGACGCTGGCGGCGCATGCGCAAGAGCGGCGGATCGTGACGTTCGCCCGGGACGGTCGCAACACACGCGCCCCGCTCGGAGCGGGTAGCTACCGGATAGCTAGCGACTGGCTCAACCCCCAGCAGCGGGCCGCCATCGCCCATATCTGGCACAGCCAAGACCGGGTGATCGTGCTGCGCGGCGGAGCCGGCGTCGGCAAGACGACGCTGATGGGCGAGGCGGTGGCGGGGCTCGCGGCCGGCGGCCACAGATGCTTCGTGTTCGCCAGCACGGTGCCGGCAACGGAGGTATTGAAGGCGGAAGGCTTCAAGGCGGCGCAGACGATCCAGAAGCTGATCAGCAATTCGACAGCGCAAGCGGAGATCGGCCGCAACGCCGTGATCTGGGTCGACGAGGCGGGCCTCGTCGACATGGCCACCATGGAGAAACTCTTTGCGCTGTGCGAGCACTACGGATGGCGGGTGATCCTGAGCGGGGACGAGCGCCAGCACACGCCGGTACAGCGCGGCGATGCCATGCGGCTGCTCAGAGAGCGCGCGCATCTACCGATTGCGGAGGTCAGCGAGATCGTGCGCCAGCGTGGCGCCTATAAGCGTGCGGTGCAGTCGATCGAAGGCGGGCTCGTCGACGACGGGTGGAAGAAGCTCGAGGCGATGGGGGCGATCATCGAGGCTGCCGGTGGAGTGCGGATCGACCGGCTCGCCGCGGATTACCTCAAGGCGCTGCGAGCCGGCGACACGGTGCTGGTGGTCGCGCCCACCAACCGCGAGCGCCAGGCGGTGACTGAGAAGATCCGGGACGCGCTGCAGCGTGACGGCCGGCTCGACGGCGAGGACCGGGCGGTCGCGTTCCTGCGCAATCTCTACTGGACGGCCGGGGCCAAGTCGGACGGCGAACGCTATCGGCCGGGCCTCATCATCCGCTTTCGCCAGAACGCGACCTGCGCGCTTGCCGGTGATGTGCTGAGCGTCGAGAGCAGCACGCCGACCGTGGTCGAGGCGCGTGGAGCCGACGGCCGGCTGCGATCGATCCCGCTGACGCTCGCCGACCGTTTCGAGGTTTATGAGCGCGAGGAGCGTCAGTTTGCGGTCGGTGATCGCGTGCGCTGTGTCGAGCGCTGTCCGCTGGCTGACGGGGGACAGCTCAGCAAAGGGTCGTTTCATACCTTGACGGGCTTCACGCAGACCGGCGACATCATCCTCGATGCCGGCCGGGTGGTGGCGCGCGACTATGCCTTCCTCGATCACGGCTATGCTTCGACGTCGGTGTCGGCACAAGGGCTCACGGTCAACACCGTACTGGTGGCGATGGGGGCTGCATCGGTGCCGGCGATGAGCCGCGAGCAGTTCTATGTCTCGGTGAGCCGCGGCAAGCGCGAGGTGCGCCTTTACGTCGACGACGTGGCACAGGTGCGCGAAGCGGTTCGCCATAGCTCGGCGCGGCCCTCGGCTCATGATCTGATCGAGGGCAAGATCCGTCCCGACGGTACGCGTGCGGCGCGGCTCAAGGAGTGGCGGCGACGGTTGAATCGGACGGTCGAGGAGATGGCGCGATCGCGCGGGCTCGATCTGAGCGCCGATCTGATGCGGACGGCCCGCGACGAGGTCATCGCGGAATACCAGGGACGAGTGAGGGAACATGCGGCGGAGCTTGGGGAGTGAGAATACCGTCAACCCAACGGGTGGAGCGTTCCGGGTATTCAGCCAACGCAAGATCGGCTACGCGATCGACTTCCAGTTCGAGAGCGGGATGCGGCGCATGCTGTCCTACAGCGATCTGGTCGAGGCCGAGTATAATCCCGATCTCGGCGCCATCCTGCTCGAGGGCATCGGCAAGCGGGTGACGATCTACGGCGTCAACCTGATCGGCCTCTACGAGCTGATCATCGACCACGAGGTCGGCCAGGTGATCGAGCGCCACGAGGCCGAGCACATGATGGAGACGGTCGCCGGCCGCGGCGAGCCCTATGTGAGGCAGCTCGACTGGGAGAAGCTTTGACGGCGGATGCGCTCGACGGCGATGCCGTGACGAAAAACATCTGATTTCCGGTGGGTGTGAGTAAAAACGCGAAATCGATCGACCAAAACGATCCGTAGTTTTACGAAAAACACTGTCGGATTGATGATCCGACGAAAACCTGACGTGGTGATGTTTTTCGTATGTTGATTGGCTACATGCGGGTGTCGACGGCCGGGGATCGGCAATCGACCGACCTGCAGCTCGATGCTCTTTTATCCGCCGGCATCGATGGCCGGCATGTGTTCTGTGACCGTGCCAGCGGGGCGCGGGCGGACGGTCCTGGGCTTCAAGCCTGTCTCGATTACCTGCAGCCCGGCGACACGCTGGTGGTGTGGAAGCTCGACCGGCTCGGGCGCTCGCTGTCGCATCTTCTGTCGGTCGTGGAGGACCTGCGGGCGCGCGGCATTGCGCTGCGCTCGCTGACCGAGGCGCTCGACACGTCGACGCCGCAGGGCGAGCTGCTGTTCAACGTGTTCGGCGCGCTCGCACAATTCGAGCGAGCCCTCATCGTCGAGCGGATCACGGCGGGGCTCGAAGCCGCAGCTCGGCGCGGCCGTCGCGGCGGCCGGCCGCGAGCGATCGATCCGGAAAAGCTCGAGCAGATCGAGATCGCGCTGAAGGAAGGGGCGAGCAAGGCGGCGGTATGCCGGACCTTCGGCGTCAAGCGCTCGACGCTGATCGACGCGCTTAATCGTGGTCGAACAGAAGAGACCTCGAAGACGGGCGCTACGACGTTGACAAGGCGGACATAAGAGCCTGTCTACGACGGGGAAGCAGGCAGTCACGCATAGCTTGAGGGCCACAACGGATGTAGAGGACAGAGCCAGCCGTTGCGGGACGCCAGCCCTCAGACGGCGAACTTGGGGTCTCGAGGGGTAGAACAAAGCCGCAAGGGGGTGACAGATCGATCGATGACACCGAAGGAGAGCATGACGTCAGCTACCTAGAGCGGATAATCGCAGCACGCCCGGATCAGAAAGGCAGGAATTATAAGGCGGCTTAAGAATAAGGAATTACGCAAAAAATATCACATTTAGGTGTTTGATGATCTGGAAAGCGACATCCAAAAATTAATACTATCAAAAATAGAGATGAATAGAATACAATGCCACAAGCGATAAAATGATATATTGATCTGTGATTTATATTAACACCAAACTTATCTCCTTCATTGCCGGCAAGAGCAAGCGAAATTCACGAGAAAAAACACGCTACATCTGAATTATACCCCCCCTAACTTCACCAAAATGTCACACACTTCAATGGGGCGGCAATATAGAATATCACTAAACACGTTGAGGAGAATTGTGATGGGCCTTCAAAGCCTCACGAATTGGTTAACCGAAGAGGACCAGAAGCCTATCCGCCAGTCCACTAACGACGAGCTTCTCAAGCAACGTGAAGAAATGTTGTCCGAGATTCGTGAAACCTCGCGTCATGGTCCTTGGGATATCTTCAAAGCATCTGCGATTGGTGGTCTGCTTGCCGGAGGGTTGCACGCCATTACTTTTCCGATTGAACGAGCACTTGGCGGTGCGGCCAAAACTTTTGGCGCTCACATGAAATCTCCCTTAGGGTTGATAATGCTTGGTACGGGAGTGGTTGGTGCTGGCATGTCAGAAAGTATTGCTCAAACCCTGACCAAAGATTACGATCGCGTCAATGACATCGATCAAGCACTTGCAACCCGTGGTCTAACTGTCACCAAAACGCTTGATGCAAGTGGTCACACGTCTGCTAATCTCCTCAAAACGTCGGAGATCAGCAGCAAAGTATCTGGAGTGCAGCACGAAGGAAAGCTGCAAGCGAGCCCAAGCCGAGCCATTTCCTAAACGTCTTCTTCTGAGCTCATTTTCATCAGAATGCCACACAAATCAATGGGGTGGCGCGCTATGTGCCCATTCCGGCGATTTCGGGCAGTGGTTCCGAGGCAATCCGGAGGAATACAAACGGAAGTATAAAAAATCATGATGATTCTATTTTGAAGACTAGCACAGGGCAATTGGTAGATTATGGTGCATTGGGTGGCATGGCTGTGGTGGAAGACAGGTCAAGAACGAAAAAAATTAATATAAGCGAAATCAGCGCGCTGGGTGAGAAAATTTTTCTGTGTGAAGATTTGATGAAGATTACACCATTAGTAAACTGACATAACCTTCACCGGCCAAGAACCAGTTGAGTCCGACTGGCAAATCCACGAATGCTTGAACCTGACCGGTGACTTTGATCGCCGTCGAGAGGGGGTGCCGCACAGAATGGGTTTGCGAAACGGTTAATCGAACTGCGGAGGGCAGGTCATTTGACAAGTGATGACATGAGGCGCTGCGACAGCGGCGCGCGCGCCTTGAAGTGGCGATCGACCTCGATCGGGAGCCCCAAGGGGCCTCGCACGGATGCAAGCTCGCTCAGCGAGACGCAGCCGAGCTCCGGGGTCCCGAAGCCCAGATGGCAGAGCCCGAACGCGATGTCCGGACAGTCCGGTTCGATCTCGGTCAGGAGCCAGGTGGCGGAGCCATCCGGCGTGAACAGCTTCACGACCGGATAGGGATCGATCTCGTCGCCTTCGGCGGTGCGCCTGCCGTTGGACAGCAGGCGCGAGATCTGATCGGAAGAGAGCCGGGCGCTCATTATTCAGCCCCCTCCGTGGGCTTGTCGGCCTGCGCCGTGATCTTGCGGATCGTGATGGTCGCACCGGGCGCGGGCAGCACGTAGGGCATCAACGAGAAGCCGTCGCCATCCTTGTGGGTCCACACGGGACCGAGCTCGTGCCAGCGGCGGTTATCGCCTTCGCCGGATACGAAATAGGCGCGATGGGTTGGACGGTTCGATGTCGAGTTGGTCATAAGAAATCTCCTTCGGTTCTGACTTGAAGCCACGACCACCGCGGCTTCTGCCCCGATGAGGAGCGTCGAGGGCCGGCGCCTGCACCCGTAGGGCCGCAACGGATGTGGAGGACAGCGCCAGCTGTTGCGGGCCCGAGCCGGCCCCGGCGCTAGAGGGGGAGAACAAAGCCGCAAGGGGGTGGCAGATCGATCGATGACACCGAAGGAGTGCATGACCGGCAGCCACCCAGAACGGCTACCCCCCCTTGCAACTGGCAGCATACCCCGGTTGCGAGCCAGTCATTGCAGGGGGACAGCATGCCCGTGACCTTCGAGAACACCGAGGAAAAGGACGGCCTCACCTTCAAGCTCTATCGCGGTGAGGGCATGGCGCTCGCCGCCTTCGATCTCGCCAAGGGCACCGTCGATGAGCAGTTCGTCGGCTTCACCGTCCAGTACCGGCCGCCCGGCGCCTCAGACTATTTCACGCTGACCAACCGACTGGCGTTCCACTATGACGGCCAGAACAAGGGGAAGCAGCGCTTTCCGACGACCCGCGCGCCGCTCCAGAAATTCCGCTGGACCCACGTGCCACCCGCAGTGGAGGCAGGCACCTATCGCTATCGGCTCACGGATCGCCGATGCCGAGCCTCCTCCGGACGCTCTCAGTAGCGGACAAGTATGTAATGCATGCGGCATTCGCTCCTGTTGGGCGGCGGCTTCTCGCCGTCACGGCGAAGGACGAGGTCTCGATATGGGATGCCGACAGCGGTCAGCGTGTGCGGCAGTTCTTCCACAACAGCTTAACGCATGCAGCCTGGAGCCCGGATGGCCGCTCGATCGCGACGGTGACGGCGGAGGGCTATGTGTCCATTTGGGATGCAGACACTGGTGCGCAGCTTGCGACGTTCGGAGGCTTGAACAGCCGCATCCAAGCCGGCCAGTTCAGTCCTGACGGGCGTTGGGTGGCGACCGCTGCCGAGAACGGTGGCGTGACCTTGTGGCCGGTCCAGAGGCCAGTCAATCCAGTCGGAGAGCCGATGCCCGCCTCGCGGCCCACCGATTGCCGCACCGTCGTATGGATGCGCAACGAGGCGTCGAGCGGGCGAACGTCGCCGGGCGAGGACAACAACGATCGCGTCGAGACGCCGGCCGAGTTCGCGGCCGTTATGCGTCAGATCTCTAGGTTGCTGCCGAGCGTCTCCCGCCAGCTCGACCGTAGTCGCGGAGAGCTGCGCTATGAGAACATAACGTTTGATCGCGACCGCAAGCGCGCAGCCACCATTGCCATGAATCCGCGCGGCACCGATTGGACGCAGAAGGTGCTGATCTGGGATGTGGGCACCGGCGCAGTCGAGAGGGAACTCGAGGACCACACGGGGCGCATTCATGGTGCCGTGCTGAGCCCCAACGGCTCCAATCTGCTGAGCTACGGCGACGACAGGGTCGGCCGCATCTGGAACATCGAAACGAATACGGCGCCGTTGAGGCTTCTAGGTCACACCGGCATGATCGCGTCGGGCTGCTTCAGCCCCGACGGCAGTAAAGTAGTGACTGGAGAATTGGACAATACGATTCGGCTCTGGGATGTGGCGACTGGCAAGCTGCTTCAGATGCGGACGAGCCGCCTCGAGGGTGTGTGGCACCTGGGTTTCGGAGAGGATCAGCAGACGCTCGTCGCCGCGTCGCTGTCTAAGGCGAAGTCGATCTATGACGCCGCTCAGGTCCCTGTCGAGAGCCACCGGTTTGCCGGCGATCCGCAGGAGCTGGTCGATGCGGCCAAGCTGGCGGTCGGCCGGTGCTTTTCGTGGCAGGAGCGCCAGCGATTGCTGCTCGATCGGGAGCCGCCGGAGTGGTGCATCGAAGCGCGCAAATCACCGTACGAGAGTGCAGCGTGGGCCCAGTGGCTGGGAGCCAAGCGTCGCGGCGAGACGGCACAGGCCCCCGAGCGAGAATAACAGAGGCCCGGCGGATACCGCTCCGTGACCGCCAGGGCCTCTTGCAGTACGTCCTTTGCGAGCTGGCGATTTCCGGGGTCGGCCTCGGTCACACGCGCACTCCCTCTTAAGCAGTGGACAGATCGTAAATGCTATCCTGCGCTTGTGGCGGTTGTGGCGGACGACCTTTGGCAATCGAGGACTTCCCTCGTCCGCAGGTGCGTCGGTGCGTCGAAACAACAGGGCAGCTGATCCTGGCTGGGTGCTCTGGGGTCGCTCTCGGTCGGTCGCGAGCTCGGACAGCGTGTCCAGTGCGGCTCGATCAAGTGCTTGTCCCCGGTCAAATTTTCTTGAGGCCGCAAACCTGACGGCGGTGCGTACTATCGTTACGCACTGATGCGCACACCCCGTTCGGTGTTGTGCGGTCGGCGGGCTTTCTTGGGGCTGTAATCTGGTCAGCATTGATAGGGTTCGGTGCGGCACGGGATTTGTACGCAGGCATGGGGCAACGGGGCAGACGGGGATAGCGGGATGGCGCAGGATCCGAGACCAGGCGCTGAGGGAGCATCCACCGGCGGCATCGAGAGGGCGACTCCTGCTGTAAGGATTCAGACCGCGACAGCGCCCGCAGCTATGTGCGAGGCCGAGATCCTGCCACCGGTCAGAGCCGCGGCAGCACAACCTGCAGGGGTGTCGAGTGCGCCCCGTTCGGCATCCCCAACCTCGATCCACGTGATCGACCGGCGCGGGATTGGGCGCCCGCTCGGTATCGGTCTTGCGATCGTCATCGTTATGCTTGGGGGAAGCTGGCTTGCCGCACGCGCCGTCTATGGCGACCGGTGGCTCGAGCCCTACCGACAAGCGCTGCATGGAGATTTCTCATCGATCGGCGTCGTGGATCGTGATCAGCTGGCGGGGTTGCGCCGCGGCGAGGTGGCGATCGTGGTGCGGGCTGAGGACGGCCAGACGATCCGCGTGGCGGCGCAGCGCGAGGAGCTGCAGCGGTTCGAGACGGAGCTGATGTTCTTCATGCGCCGGCGGGAGGACGAGGCGCGCACGGGTTTCGATCAGGGCATCAAGCGCGCGTTCGATGCGGGCTTTGGCGATGTCGATGCCGCGCTCGAGACTTATGCCGACTGGTTCTTTGCCTGGGAGCGCTCCTGGGTATTGATGAAGGAAGCGCTGGTCGCCGGCAGCGCGGAGGCGGTCAACGTGCTGTCGCCCGCCAAGATCTGGGAGGCGGTGACGGGACGTCTGCGCGGCTATCTGATGGACAACTATCAGTTGCGGGTATTGCAGCCGGACATGCGCCATCCGCGCATCGCGCAAGGACTGGAGACGGCATTCCAGGAGGCGCATGCGCGGTTTCGCGCAACCGTCGACGAGCTCGACAAGCGTGAGCGCGCATTCATCGCCACGCACACGCGGCTGCTCGAGGCCTATCCGGCAGGCAGCGTCAAAGTGGGGCTCGACTGGAGCGCCCAGAAATGGCGCATCCCTGCACACTATGCGGAGGATCAAGCGGAGAAGACCTATCGGTCGGTCGCGGTGATGGGCACGGCGGTGGCGCTCGGCCCGTTGTTGCGGCCGGTGCTCGCCAGAGTGGGTGAGAGCATCATGGGCCGGGTGGCGGTGCGGACGGCGCAGAGCCGCAGCGGCCAGATCGTCGGGACTTTCCTTGGTCCAGAAACCCTCGGCGTCTCGATCCTGATCGGGCTTGCGGTCGACTACGGCATCGCCAAGCTCGACGAGCGGCTGAGCCGGGGCAATTTCATTGCCGAGCATCGCCTGGCTGTCGAGGAGACACGCCAGGGCTGGCAGACGCTGGCGCGTCAGCAGCTCACGCCGGTTATCGCGCGCTGGTATGCGGACACGCGGCAAGCGATCGTGATTTTGGGTGACAAGCCACGAGGTGGATCATGAGGCTAGACCCGCGCGCGAGAGTGTGCATCTGGGCACTGCTGGTCGGGCTGTGCCTGCAGGGGGCGGCCTATGCCAACCGCAAGGAGGCACAAGGCAAGATCCCGCCGCCCAAGGGCTGCCAGTGGGCGTCTCATTTCATGTACTACGAGGTCGACACGCCGGGCGTCGATTGCTTCGCCTACGGCCAGAACGGTCAGTCGTCCTGGATCGTCACGTCGGTGACGCTCGGCAGCCTGGAGGGAGAGGCGCGGATCGGCGCGTTGCCGTTCAAGCCGGGCTCGGATGTGGAGTGGCTGGGGCAGCGCTCCTACAAGCGGCGCTCGATGGAGGTGCGGGTGGTACCGGCAGCACCGCACCAGGTGGTGATGATGCACACGGTGAAGGTCGAGCGCGGCCGGGGCAAGGTTTACTTCGCCTTCCGTGAGATGGATTCCAAGGCGATCTTCTCGCTGTTGGTGCAGCGGCTCGGGCGGAACGAGAACCTGTTCTCGGTGCTGTTGCAGCTGGGGCTGCTGGCGGAGGAGGATCGGCGCGAGCGGGAGGCCGGCCGCAGCGGCCGACCGATCAACATCGATCCCTCGAGCGAGGTCCTGCTCAAGCTCGCGCTGCCGTTTTTTAAGGAGGCGGCGTTTGGCTGCGGCCACATGGAGGTGGCGCGGCGCGAGGCCCTGACCGGGGCCATCCTCAGCGCCTTGATGAAAGAGTTCGACATTCCGCCGGTGCGGCGGATGATGGCGACCAATCTGATCACGAACTGGATCGCGGCCTACGAGGAATTCATGCTGTTCGATCTGCGCAACATTCTGGGCGATGATTGCGCGCGCCTGCAATAGTCGGCGGATGACGGCCGGCTCAGCCCTGGGCGCGGCTCCGCTCGGACGGCGGCAGAACGAGATCACCGCGTGCGGCAGCGAAAGCGATAGCGGTTTCGGCGACATCCTGCGTGAACAGCTCGAGTGCGGGGGCAAAAGCGGCCTGGCTGACGTCGATCCCGATCAGTGGGGCGATGCAGCGCGCGATCCAGCGGGCGTCCGTATCGAGGTGGTGGAGCTTCTCGGCGAACGCGGCCGGGGCGGGGCCTGAGGCTTCGCGGTACAGCGTGCCGTCGGCGATGGCGATACCGACGGTGCGGGCGACGAGATTGCGGTGCAGCTTGATATAGCTCGGCCGGGTGAGATCGGCCTCGGGGCCGGCGGCACTTTCGGCGAGGCGAGATGCGGTGTCGATCAAGCGGCGGGCGATCACACGGATAGGCAAAATATCATAAGCAACGGTTTCGTCATCGGTCATATATCCAGCTAATTATCTGTATAAATACTAAAAAGTCAAACAGCTGGCGCTGCTTTGTGCTCACCGGCTCTTGCCATGATCATCGGTCTCGTGGTCGGCCTGACTGTGACGGATGCGTTGGGCGTGGGAGGCGGCATGAGGCTGGCGGGGCTCGGTCGGGGAGGCACGGCCGGAGACATGATGCGAATGGTGTGACGCATGATGCTGGCCAGCAGGATGGCTCCTGCCTTCGCTGCCGGCGGCGGCGTCGATCAGTTTGTCACCCATGGAGGCGAGGGTGAGGAAAGGGACGTTGCCGGAGAGGGCGGTCGCCTCGATGGCGCGAACGACATCCTTCTCGATGGCGGCGCTCTTGGCGTGGTGATGGGCATCGAGGGTGCGGCTGAGCAGCTTGAACGTGACGGTGACGCCGAGAATGGTGGCACCGAGGACGAAAGGGTTGCGCAGCGTATGGGAGGCAGCCTTGACCGAGCGCTCGAGCCGCTCGAGCCAGCTGCCTGTGGCGGCGGAGGCAGAGAGCACGGCGCCGGCGACGGTGCGATGGTGCTGGAGATAAGCCTGAGGCCCGATTTCTTGCGCGGTCTGCCAGATGCGTGCGGCATCGGACCCTTGGATGAAGTCGTTCACGGTGGCCTCGAGCTGCTCGGGTTTCAGGGCCGGCAGCTTGAGCGCGATCCGGGTCTCCTCGATCAGCCTTCGGAAGAACTCGTTTTTCTCCACGGTGCCGCGCTACACTCCGAGCTGGCCACCGGGCTCGCTGCGGCTCTCCTCGACCTTGCTGGCAAAGGAGCGGCTTGGCGCCTTGAAGCGACCCTGAGCGAGGGCGGTGGCGAGTGCGGTGTCGAGCACCTTCTCGGTGAACGCCTTGTAGGCATCGGATTCCTTGTCCATGCCGAGATTGTCGCCGGCAGCGCCGGCGAGCCAGCGGGCATCCCGCTCCAGCGTCTTGATCTGGGCGCCGGGCGTTGTGTCGGCGGCGGGCTCCGACTTGCGGTAGAGCTTGCCGAGGCCGATGGCGGCCCCGATGGTGGTGGCAAGGATGCCGTCGCGGTAGCTCTTGAACTCCGGGCTGTCCTTGTCGGCGCCGTTGCCCGCGGCAACAGCCGCGAAATACCTGGCGTTGCGTGCGAGCTCGCGTACGGTGATGTCGATGGCCGAGGGCTGGCGCTCGGCCGGTGTGGCGTCTTGATCGGTCATGATCCCCTCGAATTTTTTTAATTAGTGTACATGAAATGCGTTAAAATTCCGTTAACGTGCTGCTGCGCAATAGAGCGTAAAGAGCTGCGATTTCATGGATTTGGCCCCGACGGTAGGCTGTTCGCAAAGCCGCTGGAGGTCGCCATGATGCAGCTGTTGATGCGCGGGACGGCATGGCTGGTGACGGGCGGGCTCGTGCTCGTCTCGGTGATGATGAATTTCCGCTTCGGGCAATCGCTCGGCGGCACGGCGGCCGATGGTCTCGTTTATGGCCTGGCGAGCGTATGTGCAGATGGCTTCAAGGTGGTGCTGCCGTTTGCGATCGCGCAAGCCTGGGATGGCAGGCGCTATCTGGCGGTGGGGGTGGGCGCGCTGTTGTGGGTGGCCTTCACCGGCTATTCGATGACCTCGAGCCTTGGACACTCCGCGTCCAACCGAGCCCAGGTAAGCGGCGAGCGCGGCCATGCGGTGGCGAGCTATCGGGATGTGCGGCAGGCTCTCGAGACCCGGCAGCGGGAGCGGTCCGGCGTGGGCGTGACGCGGTCGACGGCGAGCATCGAGGCGGAGATCGGCGGGTGGCAGCTGAAGCCGGCGTGGCGTGTGAGCCAAGGCTGTCAGGAGACGACAACACGGGACGTGCGGCAATACTGCGAGCAGATGCTGCGGCTCAAAGGCGAGCTTGCGGCTGCGCAGCAGGCGGCGCGTCTCGACGAGGAGATTGCCCGATTGAGCGAGCGCAGTCAGACGCTCGCGGCTGGCGCCGGAGGGAGTGTCGACGCGCAGGTGATGCTGATCCGTGATTTGACGGGGCTCGACGGCGACCGGGTCCGGTTGACCTTGACGATCATGGTCTCGCTGATCGTCGAGCTGGGCTCGGGCCTCGGTGTGTTCGTGCTGGTTGGTCACAATCGCCGCGAGATGACGGCGGTCAGTCCTCCCGAGAGCGCCAAACTGGAGCTGCCGCGGTTGATCGAGGCTGCCGAGACGACCTGGTGGCGCGAGCGTGTGACGCTCGATCCCGACGGGATCGAGGCGGAGATCGATGTTTATCGGGACTATTGCATCTGGGTGGTTCGTAACGACCGGGGCCCGGCGGTATCGCTCGCCGAGCTCAGGGCAAGTCTGAGGGGGGAGCCGCACCTGACGGTGAGCCGACGCCGCCGCACCACCTATTACAGCGGCATCAAGCTGCGCGCCGGGATGATCCCCGACGCGCGTCGGCTGTCTCATCGCTAGGCGTCGTCAGAGGGTTGCAACGCATCGAGGAACGCGACGGCCTTCGAGGCTGCGGCCGCTGCCGTGAAGATCGCACGCTTGTCGGATTTGAGGACGGCGAGCCAATGGGCGATGTACTGGGCGTGATCCTGGCGGGGGGCAGCGTTGATGCCCAGATCCGCGGCAAGAAAGGCGCTACCGAGCTCTGCGACGAGTTCCTCGACGGCGCGCGCATCGCGTTCGAAGCGTTTGCCGAAATCGCGATCGAGACGGTGTCGGGCGCCGGTCCAATGCACGAGCTCGTGGCAGGTCGTGTGGTAGTAGGCCTCGGTCGGCGTACTGGTGGCGGTGCCGATGAAGCATGTGCGATCGGGCATCTGAATGATGTCTGTCGACGGACGATAGCAGGCCATGGTCCCGCCGTGCTCGATCCTGGCGCCGGTGTGGGCAATGTAGCGATCGACGTGGGACAGGACCTCGGTGAGATCGGGTTGTGACGGCACGGGCTCTGGCTCGATGCCATCGACCTGAGCGATATTGAAGGCCCAGGAGGCGCGGGCGAACATGCGGCGCTCGACCTCGCTCGCACCGGTTTCGGCATTGTCGACCTCGACGTCGAAGTCCTTGTAGAGGACGACGAGGGCAGCCTTTTCGCCGCGTCGCACCTGACCGCCGCGCTGCTCCCATTGGCGATAGGTGCCCCACAGATGGCTGCCATAGCCCTTGGTCTCGGCGGCGAACCACAGGTTCAGGATATTGATGCCGTTGTAGTGCTTGTTGGATTCGACGTTGACCGGCAGCTGGAGCTGCGCGCCGGGACGATGCCAGGGCATCTCCCATGATCCGGTGCCTGCCTCGATGGCGGCGATGATCTGATCGGTGACGTGCTGATGGACGTCGAGACGGGTGGCCATGACTTTTCCTCCTTCGGCTTATCGAAGGCCCGCAGTGGGCCTTCCGGCATCCGTCGAAAGAGCAGGGCTCGAGGTGGCGGACGCACCCGCAGGGCCGCAACGCCAGTGGAGGACGGCGTCAGCCGTTGAGGTCGACACCGGCCCTGCTAGACGGAGGCTCAGGGAGGAAGGCCGGCGGGCTTTGACAGCGAAGGACAGGAGGCGCGCGCACGCTCTCGCTCGGTCCGTCACGTGGCGAGCCGATCGAGGCTCGAGACTGGAGCTAACAGGTAGCTACCGGATAACCGGCGGAGAAGCCTGTCGGGGTGCGATGGAGCATCACAAGGTCCACTCGTCGAAGTGCTGAGTACGAAACCAGTCTAACGGCCGGGGCGCGCGCGGGGCAGGCCGGAGGGATCGCCGGTTGGCATCGTGTCGCCTTGCGCAAGCTCGGCAGCGAGCGGGCGCAGAGCATCGATCAGCTGGCGGCATGGGGCCTGCGGACGGGTGCAGGCGCCGACGAGAGAGCGACCGAGGGCTCTGGCACCCTCGGCCATGGCGATCTGATCCTGTGGCGGTGCGGTAAAGACGGCGTAGCCCGCGAGCGCCATCGCGGCGAGTTTGACCAGCGACCACATCGGCGATACCCCGTAACAGCGAACCCACAACGCACCGCCACCGCACTGCGGCCCGGCTCAAGGCTCAGTCCTGCCGAACCTGCGGAGAGACGTTCGCATCCGCAGCGTCTCATCGACGGCAATGCGCAGTGTGTCGGACCAGCGTTCATCGACGAGGCGATATCCAGCACCAGCTCCGACGCAGATGATCAGACTGGCGGCAGTTCTCAATGTCGACGGCGGCGGCTTGAAGGCGGCGATGACGATTGCGGTGTCGGGCTCGAGCCAGTCGGTCGTTCTCACGACCCAAGGCTCCGGCCTCAAAGAGGTCCGTATGGCGCTCGCACGCGCTCAGTGACCGCTCAATCGCCGGGCGCGCGCTCCGATCGTGGCTGTCCGGTTTGTCGCCTCGTGCCCTCTCCACCAAAGGAGAAATCCGGCGGTGTTTTGAAGCTGTCCGGCATTTTCATTTCGCTCCAATCCAGCCTATTGGCTGGAAGGCGTGCGGCCTGTTCGATGGCGGGCGTCTGCACGCTGTAGCAACAGTATGCGTCATAGAATTGCTTGATCTCGTCGTTGTCTTCTTGTGTCATAAAAAGCTCCTAACAATAATCACTCATTCTACTGATTAAATCTTAACGTCGCGTTAATGTTTGTGGCGAAGCGATCGTCACCCGGCTGGGACGAGACGGGCACCGGCTCGGTCGAGCGGCAAGCGAGATAGAGCGCGGCCGAGTCCGTCAGCGAGGCGCCCCAGAGAGATCACGGGCAACACGCACTGCCTCGACCTCGATAACAGCTTCTCGTGTTCCTGAGGCATCAGCACTGACCTCAGTTTCATCCCCTCCTCGGGAAGACGCAGCTGGTCCTGTAGGGCTGGGCGTGACGGCAGGAGAAGCCTCTCCCCCGCCACGCCTCCGCTTAGAGGGGTCCTATGGTGTGGGAATATACTCGGACGTCGACCGGTAAGTCCTGGCGTTGAGCCAGTCGTCGAGATCTGCCTGGCGATAAAGCACGCGGGCACGGGTGCCTTGACCGGCCTTCAGATAGCGGGGACCTGAGCCCTCGACGCGCATGCGCTCGAGAGTGCGGATCGAGATACGCAGGATATCGGCGGCTTCCTGGCTGTTGAGATAGGGGCTCGGTGTCATGGGCAACCTCCATCGGGTTCAAGACGGATCGAGCCTTGGCGCGACCGGGACGGAAAGGAAGCCGAAAGACGTTGCGGCAAGACATTTCATGCTAGCCAAAAACCCGCTTCCCGTCCGCTGCACGAGCCCTGAAATTCTCGTGTCCTCTCAGAGACTTGCAGAGATTTTCAGAAATTGCCGCACTCCTTCCTGGCAAGATTTTCAAGGCCATGTCAACGCCGGAGCACTGGCGGGAGTGTATTGTCAACGAGGATAGCGCAGAAAACCGCGAAGCCGGCTGCGCGACCCACTATCCGAGCCCTGTGACCGTCAGCACGGAGCTGCCAGGATCGTCTGTCAGGAGGGGCGACAAGCCATCATTCCGGCCATTGCCGTAGCTAGATTGGCAGCTATGGCAACAAAAGCCGGGGGTATCGACAAATGCGCGTCAACGAGCCGACGAAAGCAACGGCATCCCGCCTGGACCGCGCGGGCGGCGATCGGCAGCGGGACTACCTAGAGATTGCAACGTTGAGGCAGGTGGCGCTGCGCGCCCATGCAGCGGCGGAGGTGAAGCGCCGATCGGGCCAACGTGGCGCGGCAGCAGCCCTCCGTCGGGTCAATAGGCTGACGCAACGGCTCGAGGTCTTGCAGCAAGGCCTGCGCGAGACGGCACCGGCGCTGTTCACCCCGCCGCAGATGACGGCTGAGATGGATCCACCGGCCACGCGACGGCTCGCCAGAAGCGGCGCCAAGGTCGTCCTCGGCGGCCGTGATCCACAAACCGGCCTGTGCCGGCTTCGCCTCGAGAGGCTCGGCCCGGTCGACCAGCTGGAGCTGCACTGCCGATCCGAGGACGTGAACCTCCTCATTGCGCTGATCGAGGATGCGGCAGCAGTGCTGGCCGGACGGGCCTCTGAGATTTCCGTCGCACCTCGCCCAGCGAGGAGAGTGCAACCATGAACCGGCTCGCCGTTCTCGCCAACGGCCGCGTGGCGGTGGTTGCCATGAGCGGCGAGATCGGCATCTGGGGGGCTTTCAGCGGCACCCGGTTCGGGAGCCTGCCGCGACAGGGACCTAGCCGGAAAGCTCTACCTGTGATCGCGGCACTGCCGGACGGTCGCCTGGCCGTCGGCGAGGCCGACGGTAGCATTCGGCTATGGAACGTCAGTAGCCGGCGAGAGGTCGGGCGGCTCGACGGGCAAGCCGCTCCGGTGACGGCGGTGGCAGCACTGGCGGACGGCACGCTGATCTCGGGCGATCGCAGCGGCCGCATCGTGAGAAGGGAGAACGACACGGGTAGGATCGAGCAGATTTTCGATAACGAGCATCGTGGCGCGGTCGACGCCGTGATCATCCAGGATGAGGATTTCCTGCTCAGTCTCGACGGCGCCACACGCCGACTGCTCACCTATCACATCTGGGGTGGCCTCTACGATTGCGCGACTGCACTCGGCCAGTCACCGATCACGGCATTGGCCCAGGTGGGCGACGGCTGGGTTGCGGCAGGCTGCAGCGATCACCGCATCCGGTTGGTCGATACCCTGAGGGGGCGGCCACCGAGCGTACTCGAAGGACATCGCGGAGCGGTCACGGCGGTGTGCCCGCTCGACGACTGCCGCATGGCCAGCGCCGGCTGCGACGGCACGGTGAGATTTTGGGATTTCGTCGATGACTGCGAGATCGCTTGCCATCGGGTGGACGATGTGCCGAGCGCCCTGGCGCTGCATCCGGACGGCCGTCTGGTGATTGCGGGTCCGAAGGGGGAGCTCTCGTTCATGCCGTTCGCGTTGCCGGACATCGAGTAGCGAGGGTCACCGCCCAGATCTGCCCGAACAGGGCTGCCCGCTCCACCGGCTTTCAACGAGACAATGATGTTCGAGGGAACCGAGGACATGTGCGCTGACCGTCTCGGCATCGTAGCCGAGAGCGAGCGCGACCAATCCGGATCTCGCCGCCCGCGCCATCCGGCCTGTTGCGTTGTCGTAGTGCGCGAGCAGGGCCTGAGCATCGGCGGGCACGACGGCCTCCCTTTGTCCATAGAGAAGCCGGCGCTGAAGGAGCTGCCAAGCCTCGGCCATCTCCTGATCGAGCGCACGGGTCAGGATTGCCGCTTCGCGTGTCAGCATGACGGCCTTGCCCGAGGTGCTGCGGAGCAGGACGTCGTCGACGACGACATCGACGACACCGCAACCGGGAAGCTCGGCGATGACGGCCATAGGCGCGTTCGCTGTCAGATCGGGCGCGTCGCGGGCTCGGCCGCATCGGCCGGCTCGGTGTCACTGGCTGGTCGCATGTCGCCCGCTGTTACTTTTCGGGACCGATCACGGTCGAGCCAGATGATATCACGTTCGGGCCTTGCCCAGCGGTAATGCCGAATGCGGATCACCGGGATCTCGCAGGTGTTGTCCTCCTCCTCGTCGTCATGCTCGCCATTTCCCATAAGTCCCCACTTTTTATGGATACTACTCAATAAACATTAATTTCTCGTTAACCAATTGATCAAATGCAAGATAATCGAATACGCCATCAAAACAACGACCCTCTGGATTTCCACCACGTTGCGCGGTCAAGCATTTGGAATTGGCAGAAATAACGGAACTGCCAAAAAGAGGCAGCCGTCAGGGGCGACGACTGCCTTTCGCAATCTTACGGTCCAAGAGACCGTCCCCGCGGCGTCATGCGCTAAGACGCTGCGAGACATTGGTCCTGTCTGCCTGGATATGACTCGTGGACACTGGAGGAAGCCATTGCAGTCGCCGCACCCGAGCAGCCAGATTACCGTAACAATCATAATTATTACCACAAATGCTCGTGACTTTCAAAATAATACTTATTATTATTTTGCGGCATATTTTGTGACCAAATTCTAACCAAAGCCGATTGAATCATTAATAAATGAGACGAGCATAGACAGCCTTGACGACGAGCGATTACAGAGCGGAAAAAGATTTCGCAATAGCGACCGGCATTGCGTCGCAACCCGCCAGGTGAGCGAACGCTTGTACCGGCGGATGCAAATCGGTTTATGGTCGAGGCGACGGCCCGTTCGCCGCATAGTGTCGGCAGGGGCGTGCAACCGGCCTCCGAGCTGGGTACCGCGGCTTGCTATTCTGCTGATCGACGTAGGGAGGCGATGCGACCATGACGTTGCAGCGATCCTGGCCGGCGCCGATCCGGTCGACAGCACGGGGAGGATCGACAGCTTGCGTCTGAAGAAGATCGTCCGGATCGACCTCACCGGGCTACCAGGCGAGATCAAGCTCGATGAATTGCGCGGGCCGGGACCGGTCGCCGGCGCGCTGATGACGTGGGCCACAGAGGCAGGGCTCGACCGCAAGCGCTTCGAGAGCTATGTGGCGCACGCTCTTGACGTGCTCTTAGGGCTGGCGAGCGAGGCGCCGTCGCTTTGCGAGATCAGCGCTGCACTCGATGCGCGCATCTGCAGCCTCGCACGCTTTGTCCTGGCGCACGCGCGCGAGCTCGAGGGCTGCGAGCTTGCCGAAGGATTGCTGTCGGATCTGCGCTGGCGCGTTGCCCGCCAATGCGGCGAGCATCGCGTTCTGCTGCTGCAATTGCGGGAGGCGCGGGATAGCGTCCGCCTTCGCGCGCTCACGTCCTCTACGGTCCGGGGATCGCGCTAAGTCCTGCGCCGGCTGGAGCAGTGAGGGCCTCGTAGCCCCATGGTGCCCGATCGTAGCCCGGCAGATGGAGAACGGCAGCCTCGCGGATCTGGCGCATGACGGCAGCGGCCCAAGATGCGGGATAGTCCGGCGTTTCACAGGCCTGATAATCATAGCAGTGCGTGGCCTTGATGAGGGCGAGAGCATCGAGCAGAGGCGCACGTGCCCGGGCATCGGGGCGATAGCGATAGCAGGCGAGAAAAGCCTCGCGGTCGGCAAGCTCGGGAAAATGAGGACAGCTCGGTCCATAGTGATCGGCGACAGACTGCAGGTTCTGGGCAAGCAAAGCGCGACCGAACAGCGTGGCGATCTCGACGCTGTAGAGGTCCAGCGCGCGACCGTGCATGTCGTCTGGGTGCGGCAGCACGAGGCGCTCGGCCTGGGCAAAGCTCAGCACGACATCGATGAGGGCTGAGGAGACGATGAAGGCAGACATGGCGTGATCTCCGGTTTGCCTGACCGCTTGAATGCGGCCAGCGGAGACGGTCGAGAGCCGGGGCGAGGCGTGCCGCGGAAAGGGCCCCTCGGCCTTACGGACAGGGGGGCCCGGATGGGCTTCTCGGGAGACCGCGCTTTGCTAAAGCGCGGCGGCAAGCCCATTGCAGCGGGCGCCGACCGGCTCAGGCTCCGCGTCAATGGCCGCACAAGTGGTCAGCAACCGATAGATGCGCGAATTGTCGGCTGGTGGCCCAGCGCGGAGATCGCGGTGATGGGCCGGACGGCGCGGTGGAAATTGTTTTCAAGGGCAAGCTTAATGGCCCTGAAGAAGTGTAAGCCAAGGTGGAAGAATACCGCGATAAATTCGCAAGCCCCTTCGCGGCGGCTGGGCGCGGGTATTTGGATGATGTGATCCGCCCGCAGAAGACCCGCTGGCGCTTGTGCCGTTCGCTCAATATGCCGCGCTCGAAGCAGATCGAAAACTCGTGGAAGAAGCGCGATAATCTGCCGTTGTAGGGCGTGTTTCTTCATTATCTTGCGGTGTCTGTGACCTGCGCGTAGAGCTTGCTTGCTGCTGTTCCTACGGCATGAATCGCGGTTCGGGCGAACTTATCCGCGCCAGATGCGCAAACACCTGCTGCAAGTAACGTACCCCCGATATGCACAGCGGTGCCCACTCCTGTTACCAGAAGAGGAGAAAGCCCTTTAGCTGCAACGCCGCCGCAAGCCATTCCTGCTTTCAAAGAAACAGCGAATCCTCCAACGTTCTCGGCTGCCTGAAGATATCTACCCTCGGACACATCTCTTGCTGCGTGCAGCGCCGTGTGTCCTGAGCCAGCTATCGTGCCAATGATCCCTGCATGTCTACTCAGCTTACGTAAATCGACGGCGTTGTTCGCGTGTCGATAATGTTCTGCCAAAAAAGCTTGCGATTTTTCTGCATTTGGTGCGATCCAATATCCCATCCCCCCCGGTTGTGTTATTCCGGTTTCAAAGAGTCTTTTAAAGCCTAAAGCACTAAAAGCAGCAGACATTCTGTGGGCGGCTATCTGTGTCGCCGTGTTCGCTACCGTTGCCGTTGTAGCCACGATGCCTGCATTTACAGCTGCGTGTGTTGTTTCTGGCCAGATTGGTGGTGAAAAATCCTTCAACGCAATAATTTCTTCCGGCACTCCAACACCTTGAGCAAAGGAATTGATATATTCATCAGCTTGTTGCTTGAACTGTTGTGTAATACTCGTCATAGCTGCCCTAAATTTATTGCTTTTACAGGCATATTATAGCTGCTTTTGCTTCTGGTTTTATGAAGTTTAAAAGAAGGTTCAGTCCCCATCCCACAGTGCAGCAAAAAACATTTGTCCAAAGGTTAAGAGTCCGCTATATTGCAATGCACAATGGCAGGAATCGCTGTCTTGGGCCCTACGATAATGAAAAACATCCGTCCGGGCCGCCATGGTTTTGCTGGTTAGATCAGCAATCGGAACGGACTGAGGCCCTCCCGACCACAGCACGCAAAGTCAGCGAGAGAAACGTACCTTGCAGGGCTGATTTGCTCAAGTTGCTGGTTTGGACGACCTGCCTCATTTGGGCTCGGCGAGACCGATAGCCTCGGCAATGGTCGCGCCGATCGTGGCGTTGAGCTCGTCGACCGGATCATCGGCAAGGTGCGCATAGCGAGCCGTGGTGTTCTGGTGGTTGTGGCCGAGCAGGCGGCCGATCATGGGCAAGGAGCCCTTGGCCGCAGCGCCGACCGAGGCATAGGAATGGCGAAGATCGTGGATACGCACGTCGTCGAGACCGGCATGCTTGCGAATGCGGCGCCAAGGTTTTTGAAGGTTGACGAGGTGAGCCGCCTCGCGCCGACCGACGATGACATGAGGGTTGCCGTCGAAGCGCGGTAAGGACCTCAGGATATCGACCGCCTGGGCGTTGAGGCGGATCGTCTTTTGCCCGGTTTTTGAATCAGGCAGGATGAGGAGACCGCGCTCGAGGTCGACCGACTTCCACAGGAGGCCGCGGATCTCGCCAACGCGGGCCCCCGTCAGCATCAGGAGCCGGATCGCCGCGACGATGAAGAAATTCTCCGTGTTGATCTTCTCGGTCGCGGCCAGCACCTCGCCGAGCCGCTTGTACTCCTCGCGCGCGAGATAGCGCTGGCGCTTGTTCTCCCGGAACTTCTTGACCTTGAAGCAGGGGTTCGACTGGGCCGGTCGCAGGGCGTGCTCCTCGGCCCAGCTCATGATCTTGGATAAGACCGAGACGGCATAATTGGCGAGCGGCGGCTTCTTGGACATCGCCGCATGCAGTTTCAGGACATCGGGCCTGGCGATCCGCTCGATCAGGCGGTCGCCGAGCTCCGGCACGATGTAGCGGTCGATGAGATACTTGTATTTGACGAACGAGCCGGGCTTCAGGCGGGTGCCGTGCTCGTCGAGGAAGCGTTGAGCGGCCTCGGCCAAGGTCGGCTTGTCGGTGAGGTCCTGCCGGCGCAAGTGCGGCTCCTGCCCCCCGGCGATCTGTCCGAGCAGGCGATAGGCTTCCTTGCGTGCGGTCTCGGGCGTCCACGGCGCCCCATGCCGGCCGATGGTCATCCAGCGCACCCGGGCGCCGATACGCTTTTGCAGGAAGTAGGTTGGGGGACCCTTCTGCCGGCGGACACCGAAACCGGTGAGGTCGGTGTCGCGGATCATCTCGTCGGGGCCGAGCCGGTCGACGGCGGCCTTGGTCACGCGAGCGTTCTGGATGCGGGGCATGAGCGCGTTTCCAAATCGGTTTGCCGAACCATGCAGTGCCGACTGCATAACATTGCAGGGGTCTGCCTAGCAAACTCTAGCAAACAGGATTCCGAGAAAAAGAGCGGAATTCAGTCCGAACGCTGACGGACTAATACGTTGATTTTTCGAACAAATAAGATTTATCGAGACCTGCTGTCGGAAGCCGTACAGTAAATCGCACTGCAGAGGTCAGGGGTTCGATTCCCCTCGGCTCCACCAAATAAATCAAGCACTTAGCGCCCCATCCCTGATAAGCCGATCGGCTCCAGCAAACGCCAAGCAAACACGAGCATCGTCGGCTGCCAAAGTTTGCCGGCCCTAGACATCCAACTGCAGGGGTCTGGTTGGCATAAGTCAACGGCGCAAGCTCCCGCGCCTCGACTTGAGACGCGTCACCCGGCCGACGGTTGCCCGAGGAGACTCTCAAGCGGGTCAACCCTGCATTCGACACGCTGAAAAGCCAGGTCACCTGAGCCGGCTCCACGTCTCGGCGCTATCTCTCGCCGATCAGCTTGCAGGTGATGGCAATGCCGGCGGACGCCTTGCGCGGATCGTCCTGGAAGATGTCGCAGTCGAGCAGGTTGTCCTTTAACACCTTGCGGCTCGAGTAGACGTTGATCAGCAGCTCGGGTCGCCCCTTGATCTTGCGCAGCTTGTCCGCTGCCAGCGTGATGCCGCCGAGCGTCGCCACGCCGGGCGCGCGAATATCCGCATCCTGCTTTGTGAAGTGGATCTGGCCCATCTCGTCGCCCTTCACGCCGCGCTTCGCCTCGCCGTAGTACATGGCAGCGACATGCACCATCTCGCCGGAGCTTGCGAGCTTCTGCGCAGCGGCTCCTGAGAGAGTTACGGTGACGGTATACTTGGGCACCTGCTCCTGCGCTTCGGCCGCCGCTGACAGTCCCATCGACATGATCGAGACAGCTACGCTCTCCAAGACTGCGGATCGCGCCATGGAACCTATCAGCATGTCTGAGACCTCCCCGAGCTGGCGCTCGGTAGCATAGGCGCCGCGCCATGCCGTGACGAGCCCCGCCACCAGCAGCTGGCCGTCTGTCAAAGCGCCCGCGGCGGCAGCCGGAGGCTATCTGGTAGCTACCCGAACATGACGAGCTGTCGCCAGCGGAGCTCGGCCTTCTGCCAGCGCTTGGTCTTTGCCTCGCGATCGAGCCAAGCGAGCACATATCGCACGGCTCCCCAGCAGCGATGACCTCCGTCGCCGCCAGGAAATGCGAGCGATAGCCGGTCTCGGTAATCGGCAAAACGGCACCGGAAGGCGCCTTCACAGTCACCTCGATATGATCCTGTCCGTCGATCAGATAATCGCGCGTATGACGGACAGTGGCTGTGATATCGCGCCACGTGATGTGCATGGTCGACGAGCGGCGCTGCGCTCTTGTTGCCTTGTTGGTCTTGGCGGTCATGCTGTCTCCTGTCGCTGCGGAGACGGGATCGGCCTCCGACGAGCCACCACGCCAGTGGGGCAGGAGCGGGTGGGCGCACCCGACAGGGCCGCAACAACAGTGGAGAACGGCTTCGCCGTTGCGCCCGACCGCGGCCCCGCTAGGGCAAAGCTCGGATAGGCGTTCTCTCCGGATTGACGAGCAGAGCATTGCAGCTGCCGGACCGAGGCGGTCGAACACGAGAAAGCGTGCGATCAGGCTGCCTCGACTGCGACTGCCTTCTGCAGTTCCGGCTTCCAGGCGTCGCTTCTATCCTCAGGCTGCAAGATGATCCGAAAGTGCATCTCCTTCGGCTTTTTGGCGAGGAGGTCAAACTCCCCGGCTTCCTTACCTGTCTTGTAGGCGTGCTCGAGAACCTGGAAGAAGCGCTCTTTCCATTTCACGTCGCTGGAGCCGGCCAGATGATCGCCCTTGGTCTCCACAGTGAGCAGGCGCGTGGTGCCGCGCTTGGTCTCCTGCCAGACCAGAAAGTCGGGATACACCTTGCGACGTAGCCACCCCTGCAGGCCCCACTCGCGGCGAGCGGCGACGCGGTGCCACCAATGCACGGCTTCTGCTTCGTCGAGATAGATCGCGACGTCCTTCTCGAACGTATTGAAGTCCTTCTCGAACACAGGATCGAACAGTGACAGCTGCACGTCCTGTCCGTCGAAGTGTCGCTTCAGCTTGGGCTCGTTCTTGCTAACCCGCATCTTCAGGATCTGCTGCACCTCCCAATTGAGGTCATCGAGAGGCGGGCCAACCAGCTTGAAAAGGATCGTGCCTTCGTTGACCTTCCGGCGAAATAGCGCCTCGGCCTGCGCATCGCGTTGGGTGCGCAGATCACTGCGGATGTGGTCGGTGAGGCCGATCCGGCAACGGGCAATGTCCCGCTCAGTGTAACGCGTGCGAAGGACATCGAGGGTCGCGTCGATGATGCGAGCGCCCTGCCACGGATTGGGGATAACGTCCAACAACTGCCGGATCATGTGTGGGCGATCGATCCGACCGCTATCGACGTCTGTCGAAGCACCCAACTCGGACGTCACCTCAAAGGCATTGCCATCCTGCAGGTCTATGCGTGAGGCCTGGCGGCGAGCAGGGTCGAATTCCGCCAGCTCGACGGTTTCAGCGGTTGAGTAGGTGAGATTGTCCCACTCCAGCTCGCCCAGGATATCGCGGTCATAATCGAGGTCGCGAAACTGCCGGCGCTTGCCTTTGTGCAGGACCTTCGGCACGAGGATTCGCGCTCCGCGATGCTTTGCGCGGCGCGAAATCTCAATGACCTTGCTTTCCTCCGGATCGCCCCGGACCAGCACGTCTCCGGCAATGTCGCCGAGACCCTCTTCCTCGAGACCCTGCTTGATCTTGCCGAGCGCCTCGTTGACCGCCACGTCGCAGCAATAGACGTAGGCCTGATCCAGACTATCGACGCCGGTCCGCTTGGCATGCGGCTGTCTGAGGATACGGCCGACCATCTGGGTGAGCGCCGTGGTCGCCGTCGTGTTGGATAGGATTGCGAGGGAGTACGCGAATGGGCAGTCCCAGCCTTCTCGCAAGGCGTCCTTGGTGATGACAACACGCACAGGGCAGAGGTCGGAAAGCAGATCCTCGCCCTTGAGCTCCTTCACTTCGGCAGTCTGACGCCGCACAGCCTCAGGTGGAAAGCCATGTTCTTGCGTGAGGTACTCGAACACGTCCTCGGAATGAACGCCTCCAACGCCGCGTTGCTCCTTGCCGGTCCTGTCGACACGAACAAGGAGAATCGGCCGGATGTAGCGACCCGCCTTGGCTTGAAATTTGGCAGCATCCTTCTGCAGCCTGTCGAGATCGGAGACCGCGTCGGAGAGCACGCGCTTCCAGGTCTCGTTTTGGAAGGTGACCAGCTGCAATGGCAGCTTGATCATCTCCTCGTCTTTCAGCTCACGGCCGGACACGTTGACAAGAATGTTCGAACGGGCTGCGTTCGGCGTGGCCGACAACTCGACCATGAAGCTGGGATTCAAGCCCGTCAGCGTTTCGCGGGCGGTATCGGAATAGGCGCGATGGCCCTCGTCGAGCACGATGACCGGGCGGACCATGCGCAGCACGTTGCCGAGGCTCTGCTTGATCGACGCTGGCTTCACGCCGGCTGCGGCACTCTCGGCCAGATCGTTGATGTCGAGATTGGGGATTTCGCCCTTGAGCTTGTTGAGAGCGGGGAAGTCGTCCGCCTGCGGGAAGAACGAGCCGTAGTTGCCGTTGTCGCGGAAGACTTTGAGCGCCTCGGGGGACCGGCGATTGGCAGCCGGCAGCATCAGCATCAACACGCAGAGGCGGTCCCGCACATCCTCCGATGTGAAGGAATCCATCTTCTCGATCATCTTCACTCTGCCTGCTGCGGCGCGCTCCAAAACCTGACGGTAGGGGTGCCCGCGGTCCCAGAGTTGCTTCTTCGTCTGGTCGTAGATGGCCGACGAGGGCACGATCCACAGAACAAGCCCCGTTCTGCGGCGAAAATGATCGGTCATCACGCGCTCGACCGCGTGTGTGGCGAGAAGCGTCTTGCCGCCGCCGGTTGGAACTTTGAAGCAGAGATGCGGGATCGATGCAGCCGTACCGTCCTTTAGGGCGTGCCAAGTGCCTACATTTGCTGGAACAAGGGCGTTGTCGCGGGCCGCTTTCCATGCGGATGCGATGGGATCTGGCAACTCCGCCTCAGCGCCGGCGGCTTTCAATGCCTCTCGCGCCTTGGCAGTCTTGTCGATCGCCTCGGAGAGTAGCCTGAGATAGGCGCTCAGCGTATTGAGAACGTCCTCCTGGTAGCCCTTAAGCCTCATCGGCGCCGCCTCCCAGGACGCGATGGATGGAATAGGGTAGCTGGCAGAATGTGATGCCGAGGTCGGACAGCGCTTTCTGGCTCATGAACTTGGCAGCGGCATAGACGAGCACGGGCTTGCCTTGGGCCTCTTTCGCCATGCGTTCGGCGGTCGGCATGTCGAGCGCCGCCTCATTGGAGCGCATGAACTCCAGATCTGGCTTGTAGAGGAGATGGATGCGATATCCTCCGGCCTCGCCGACGAACCAGTCCTTGCCAGGCTTCCTCGGTGCCTTTGCGAGCGTCTGTCCCGTTGCCGTGTAAGCGACGTAACGCGCCACCTGCTCCCACTCGGGCGCGCCCTTGCCATCGAAGAAGCGTTCGAGGTCAATAGGGTCACCGAGCGTGCAAAATGTGAAGGTGCCACCTATTCCTTCAACACGCTCATTGACCATGTTCTCGCCTTCAACGACCAGTTCAGCCCCTTCAACTCGCCGCAAGAATTTGTCGTATTTCTCCCCTTGACCCTGCTCAACGTTTGCCACCTTCGCAAGGAGTTTTTCAGGTTTGCTCAGCGTAGACCAACTTATTTTTTCGCGAAGCAACTCTTTCGTTTTCGGACCTTTGAAGGCGTAGCCTCGGACCACCTTCCGGATTCTCTCCGCAGTTAGCTTATCCGCATAGTCTTCCATCTCGACTAAGATGAATCGGCGGCTGCCGCCATCGAGATTGTTTGCCTCCAGTACGGACTGCGCTGTCGTGCCTGATCCTGCGAAGCTGTCTAGAATGAGACTGTCTTCGCGAGACGAAATTTGTAAAATCCGATCGAGCAGCCGCACAGGCTTCGGCGTTGAGAAGGGTGTCTCCAACTCGAACGCAGCAAGCTCTTTGCTCGCTTCGTCGGTATGACCGGAGCTCTCGTGGGGCCACCAAGTTGTTGGCACGACTGTTCCGGCATCAGACAGGTATCTTTTATAAGACGGCGCTCCATCGCCATTCTTGCCGTAATAGTCCAGCCCGGCGGCAACTATTTCGAGCCATTGATCCTCCGTTCTGGACCAATGTCGCCCTGGCGGTGGACGCCTATTTGATCCGGACGGAGTCTTTATGGGATAAGACAAATTCTCTCGAATATTTGGAGCGTCCCAAGGAATGGCCCTCCACGGCCCCTTGGGATCATTGTCAGGGTTCGAATATTGCTTCGCTTGCTTCTCTGTTCTGGGTATTTCGTTTCGTAACTTTTTCCAGGTTTCTCGGGCCTTGGAGTACACGATTATATAGTTATGAGAATTGGAAATGGACGCGTCGTTTGAAACAGAATAGCGGGCCTGCCAAGCGACCGTTGCGACGAAACTATCCTCTCCAAACACTTCGTCCAGAATGGCTTTGCCGCGATGATACTCGTTATCATCTAATGTCATCCAGAAACTGCCATCCTCGGCTAGCAGCTCATACAGCAAAAGAAGCCTCGGCCACATCATGCACAGCCACTTATCGTGTCGCTCTAGGTCGTCGCGGTTGACTGTCGCTCCTAACCAGGATTTCATCAAAGGCGAGTTGACGGCGTCGTTGTAGGCCCATCCCTCGTTGCCGGTATTGTAGGGTGGATCAATAAAGATCACGTCCACCTTGCCGGCGTAGCGCGGCAGCAGCGCCTTGAGCGCCTCCAGATTGTCGCCGTGGATGATCAGGTTGTCATCGAGAGACGGCTCCTCGCCCTTTGGAACAAGGCTTTTCTTGGCATCGACAACCAGCTCGCGGAATGGAACCGAGAGATGGTGCGAATACACGAACGGCTTGCCCTTGAAGTCCAACGTTGGCATCGGCGATCACTCTGTGTAGTCTGAGATGGCACCAGCATACATAGCGCTGACGAGTACGCCAGAACAAAATGGAAACGATTTGGCATGCCAGCCTAGCATCCTCGACGATTCGGCTGTGTGCCGCTGGATGCGTTCTCCACAGCTGCATGGCGAGAGCAAAGCTGGGCTGCCACTTGGAGTCGACGGGTACCGTCAGTCATGCTCGCCGTCGGCACGACGACCGTTGGTCCGGACGAACAGGGAAGGACGGCTGGCTGCAGCTGTGTAGGTCGCGACGGTGATGGCCGCGGCGGCAATGAGGACCACATGGGCGATCAGGCTTACACCGAGAACGGTATAGCTACCGATGGCAACAGAAAAGGAGATTGCCCACATCCAGCCGAGGATCTGCAGGATTAGATGGCGTGTGGCTGTGTCGGGAATGTGCCGTAGGGGACTCTTCTCGTGATCGAAGATGAAGCTCCAGACAAACACTATTGCTCTAATCATAAGTCTACCCCCCCCCTAAAAAAAACGCATTAGTAAAAAAATCAGCGATTAACCAATTCAACATATCAAAATAGATACTATACGTCGACTGAAGAATAGAGCTATGGGATAGCACTGCTAACATTGTATGCCGCGCTCCGCAATAAATTATCTAAGCCTTCAGATAACGCGGCGAGCGCAGCAAAGCCTTTGACGGCGGTTTACTCAGCGGCCTAAAACGCTTAAAATAACTTCATAAAAAGATAAATTTTCATCGTGCGCTCGCCTTGTGGATTTCGTTTTCGACGACAAAAGCATCTCCAGCATGACGGCCCGCTATCATTCGGGCCGGCGGGAGGAGTTGCTGGCCGAGACGCGTCAGCTTGTCTTGGAGATGTCGGACGAGCTCGGCTTCCTGCTCGCAGAGACAGGCCTCACCACCAAGGGCATCGGCGCGATGCTGGCGGGGGCGGGTACCGCACTGCCAATGGCCTTGCAGGATGTGATCGAGCGGCGGACGATGCTTTCGGCGATCATCGCGGAGGGCACGCTCGCGCCTGCCAACATCACCAGCATGCTGCATCTGTCCGGTCGCCACGTTGGCGCGGCCATCGACGGCCTCGCCGCGTCCCACTACAGGATCGTGGCGCTGGTACATGCGGGGCCGATCGGTGCGGAGGGGCTTGCCAGCATGCTGCAGGGCAGCGGACGGCATGTCGAGACCGGCATCCGCGCGGTCGAGACGCGACGCCCGGCGCTGGCGGATGTGATGGCCGCGAGCGGGCTGTCGCCGGCGCAAGTGAGCAGTATACTGCATGCATCGGGCCGGCATGTAGGAGCAGCGCTCGATGCTTTGCTCGCCCATCGGCAGCCGCTGATCGACATCATCGCGGCGGGCGTGCTCAGCCCGCAGATGCTGGGCCGCATGTTGACGGCCTCGGGCAAGGATCTGGGCGCGGCCCTCGATGCGCTGGTCGCCGGACGCTTCGAATTGGAAGCGCTGATCGGCTCCGGGATGCTGTCACAACGGGCGCTATCGAGCATGCTCTACCGCTCCGGCGGCCGGCTCGGTCGCGCGATCGAAGGGGTGCGCGAGGTTCGGGAAGGGTTGAACGGTATGATCGATCGCGGCGTTCTCGACAGCCGCAGTATCGGCAGCCTGCTGCATGGATCGGGGCGTGAGATCGCTGCGAGCGTGCGCGACCTCATTGCTCGCGAGGTCGAGCTCGCCTGGTTCATCGACCATGAGGTGTTCGACGTCCGCAGTCTCTCGGGCATCCTGCACGGGGCAGGCGGCAGGCTCGGCGCAGCGATCGACGATCTTGTGGCGAGACGCGAAGTGATCCGCCGTCTGATAACGCGCGGGCCCTATTCCTCCAAACACTTGGCGATCATCCTGAGTTCTGCCGGGAGCGCGGTCGGACCGGCGATCGATGCGCTCGAGGCGCACTGGGGAGAGCTCGAAGCGCTTGTCGTGGCAAGAGGTCTCGATGCGCGTCTTGTGGCGCGTATTCTGCGCGGTGTCGGCTCTCGGCTTCCCGTCGGGCTTGCCGCCGTCGCGGCGCGCGCCGACCAGCTGACTCGATTGAGCGCCGAGGTCGGCCCGGCCCGGCTGGCGGTGTCGTTCCATGTGCGCAACACCGACCGCATCGGCCGTGCGCTCGATGCGCTGGTCGAGGAAATGCAGCAAGAAGCGCAGAGACCATCGTAAGGGGTGGGGGCGAGCCCGCAGCCTCAATGCAGCGTCGGCTTCGCGACCGGAAGCGTATCGAGCATCTGGCGGCGGGCGCGGGTGCAGGCAATGACGAGGGCGTGGATCTCGGTCTCGGCGATACGGGTCATGTCACGGACATGGCGCAAGGTCGTCTCGATCTGTTTCTGGGGTGCCGGCTTCTCGGGATCGGCACAGAGCTCGACGATGCCGGCGAACAAGGCGCGCATCTCGGCCAGCACGTCGAGGGCCTTCGAGGCCCGCTCGGGCAGCGAGACGCTTTCCTCTGGACCGAACAGACCCTCGACGAAGCCGTCGAGCTCCTGGCGGCGGACGAGGGCGATGCTGCCGAGCCCCTCGCGTGTGGCGGCCACATCAGGCCTGAAGAGGCGGAACGGGCTCGATCGCTCCTGATGGCGGGTGAGCCGGTTCCACAGCCCCATGACGAGGGCACCGACGAGCGCGTTGGCAGCGTCGATGGTGTCGAAGGGCGGCAGCTCGCCACCCCACAGTCCTTGCACCATGCTCATCGGCGAGGCGGCCATGACCGGCGAGGCGATATTGCCCAGAAAGCGCGTGCGCACCTCGTGAAACGGCACGGGGCAGCGGTAGCGCTCGAGGAGGGCGCGAACCTCGGCATCGCTTGCCGTCGGCGGCACGGGTTGTCTGGCCATGAGCATCCTCGAGAGTCCACAAGCCCGATCATCCTGGCCGCCGCAGTCACGGTCAACACCGAGGGCTCACGCCGCGACCCGCAACAGCTCCGTCCACTGCGTCGTATAGCGTGGCGAGCGGTGCTCGGCACGCATGCTCCACCCCTTGGCAACGCCCTCGGCGGCGAGGAACACGGTATCGGCCCCCATGCGGGCATTTAGCCGATCGACGGTCGCCATCAGCCGGTCGCTGACGGTCTGATCGGTCGGCAGAAAGAGATGTCCCTGCCCGCTTTCGGCCGGGACGATGTCGAGCAGCATGATGCCGGCCTTCTGGTAGCGGAAGGCGGGTCGGTAGAGATGCGCGAGCGCTGCCAGCGCATGCGCGGTGACGATGCGGGTGTCGCTCGAGGGCACGGCGAGGCCGACGGTCATCGCGTTGGCATACTGGGGCTCCTCGACCCGGAAGCGATTGGTCGTGAGGAACACTTGCACTGCCGCGGCGCGCGATCCTTGTGCCCGCAGCTTGCGACAGGCGCGCGCGGCAAAGCTCGCGACCGCCTGGCCAAGCTCTGTCTTGCAGGTGACGGGCCGTCCGAACGAGCGCGAGGCGAGGATCGTCTTGCGCGGCGGGGTCACTTCGGCAAGGCCATGACAGGGGATGCCAGCGAGCTCTCGGGCGATGCGCTCGGCCACGACACTGAGATGGACGCGGACGAGACGGGGATCGGCGCGCGCCAACTGACCGGCGCTGCGAATGTCCAGAGCGCGCAGCCGCCCGCCCCAGGCTTTGGAGATGCCCCACACGTCCTCGACATCGAAGCGATCGAGCCAGGCGTTGCGATCGGCGAGGCCGGCGACATCGAATACACCTGCCTCGACGTGCTTCTTGGCATGGCGGTTGGCGAGCTTGGCCAGCGTCTTGGTCGGGCCGATGCCGATCGAGACGGGAATGCCGGTCCATTGCCGCACGCGGGCGCGCAGCGCAATTGCAAGCTCCGCGGGCGCAGCGAAAGCGACGCGGTCGAGACCGAGGAAGGCCTCGTCGATGGAATAGACCTCGACGTCGGGGGCGAGCGTGCGCAGCGTGTCCATGACGCGCCGGGACATGTCGCCATAGAGTTGATAGTTCGAGGAAAACACGTGCACACGATGGCGGCGCAGCCGGTCACGGCAGTGATGGTAGGGCGTGCCCATGTCGATGCCGAGCGCCTTGGCCTCGTTGGAGCGCGCGATGACGCAGCCGTCGTTGTTGGAGAGCACGACGATCGGGCGGCCTTCGAGGCGTGGATCGAACACACGCTCGCAGGAGGCATAGAAGTTGTTGCAATCGACGAGGGCGAAGCCGGCCATGGCTCAGACAGCGTGCACGACGTTGGTGACCACGCCCCAGATCACGACGTCGGTCTCCTCGGCGATCGGGATCGGCGCATGGCCCTCGCTCTCGGGAACGAGCCATCGGCCGGCAGGTGTGATGCGCAAGCGCTTGACGGTGAGTGCGCCGTCGACGGCTGCGATGACGATGCGGCCCGAGCGCGGCGTGAGGCTGCGATCGACGATCAGCAGGTCACCGTCGTGGATGCCGGCGTCGAGCATGGAGGTGCCGGAGGCCCGCACGAAGAAGGTGGCGGTGGGATTGGCGACAAGATGCTCGTTGAGATCGAGCGTGCCGTCCATGTGATCGTCGGCGGGTGAAGGAAAGCCCGCGGCGACGCGGGCGGCATAGCAGGGCAGGGCGCATCCGCGGACGCGAACGAAACCGATCAGGCGCGCGGCATCGCCTCGCCCGACGAGAGCCGGTGCAGTGGTCGGCCGCAGCTGTCGCTGGCAGGTCGGTTCGCGTTTCATGGTCTTCCCCTCTTCCCTGACAACGGGCTATCAGAACAAAGAGCGAACATCAAGCGCTCAGTCTGGCGCTATGGCACCACTGAGGTCTCAGTCGGGAGGCTGATGGCACAACCTATCGCCAGGGCCACCCGTCGGGCGGCCTGGTCGCCGCGACGTGCTCGCGCTCAGCGTCCATGCGTAGTCGACGAGGTGGTGATCGGCTCTGGAGGCATCGTTATTTTCAAACCCGGGCACCGAAATTGCCGCATATTCAAATATAGCGCCATCAGCATTGGTAGAGTAGCTATCGGATAGCTACTGCCATGCGCAAAAACGGATATTGGAATTATGCGAGGCAATGATATACTTAAATTAACTAAGGGATTTTGATTATGAATATAGAGCTGATCGTAATGCTGGCGTGCGCCGGCATCATTCTACTGACGTTTCTGTTGCAGAGCGCATGAGCGCTCACGCGTGGGGCGCCTTGAAGCGTCCGCACGCGACGGCAGCTGAAAGGGCAGAGATCCACACCTCATCGACGAAGGGCTTGTAAAGGTCATCGGCCGTCGAGAGATCGAGGGCGGCTGCGGCCGTCTCTGCGATCGCTATTGCTTTTCTCTGGAAGGCCATCAGCTGATTGGGCAGCGGCTCGCCACGGGCGACGAGAGTATTGCGGCCGAGCGTCCCGTTGCCGATCGCGCTGCCGACCGCGCGCGCATAGATGTGGAGCTTCAGCTGAGCGTATTCCGGCGACTCGACGTGGAAAGTCTTGGCGAACATGATCCAGGCGATATGCGCAGCGTTCTTGAAAATATGGCGCAGCATGATCGCTACGGCGGTGTCGGTTTTCATTTTTACCTCGATTAATTTATTGTAATTAGTAGACTCCATCGGTGAGACGCAATTAAAATGAAAAAGTTATTCAAAATGAGGAGAGATTTATGATGCCAGAGGAAAAGCGGATCGATGCCTTGGTCGATGCACTGGACGAGTTTGCGGATCTGGTGGCCTGCCTGGTGGCCGATCTGCATGGATTGGTCTCGGCGCTGTCCAGGAGCCTGCCCGACGGCGGGGCACTCGCTCAACTGGAGCCGATCCGCATCGCGGTGGGCGAGGTGATGCTGAGGGCTGAGCGACTGGAATTGCGTGCCCGGCAGTGGATGGCGTCTGACGTCGGCTTCGGTGACGAGCGTGATTGAGGATCAGCGCGCCGGCGGTGAGAAGCGGCCCTTGGCGGTGGCGGCGGCCAGTGCAGCGGCCAGGGTTCTGGCGCAGAACTCCTGGTGTGAGGGCGTGCCGGGTTTGAACCCCATCTTGGTGGCCCCGGCGGCGGCCAGAAATCCAGCTGCTTTCTCGAAGGATCGGACACGATCGAGCAACGGCAGATCGAGGGCGGCATCGTCCTTACGCTTGAAAATTTCGCCGATGCCGATGGCGGCGCCCAGCGTATCGGCGACGAAAGCGACCTGATACTCGCGATAAAAATAGCTTTCGATGTCCGGCGGGCAAGCAGCTGTCTTCAGGCAGACATACTTGGCACTGCGGACCAGCTCACTCAGCAGCGCATCGATGGCTGACGGCGGACCGCCGCCGCCGGGGACTGATGGAGATGACTGGAACTTTGATGACATACAATTTGAATTATAGCAAAAATGATGAGAATTGAAACGAGATTGATCTACCTTTCGCAAAAGGTCATTGCAATTGTCGCGCGTGTCATGGCGATCATGGCGGTGGCGTGTGCGCCGCGCCCTGGCGATGGTCCGCCGGACGCTGATGCGTTCCACGAGGTGTCGACGCGGATCGCCAAATGGGAGCGTATCTCGGCAACGGCGCCGCGGTCACGCATCGCCTGGCGCTCCCTGCAGGAGCTGAACGACAAGATCAACAGGACGCCCTACCGCGAGGATCCGGGTGACGAGTGGTTGGCGCCGTCGGTATTTCTGGCGAAGGGCGGCGACTGCGAGGACTTTGCGATCGCCAAGCTGTTCGAGATCGCGGCCAAAGGCGAGGAAGAGCGATGGCTGGTCGTAGCGTGGGATGGACGTCTTCAGCGCGTCCATGCACTTGCGGTGACGCGCGAGGGCGGGGTCTGGCGGGTTCTCGACAATCAGATCGGGACGGTTCTGACCTGGTCGGAGGCCGTCCGGCGCTATCGTCCGCTCTATGCGATCGATGCGCGCACGAGCCGGGTATTCCAGCACCGCTCTACGCGTTCGGTTTCAGATGATGGCTCTGACTGAGCACCTCGTCGAGCTGGGCGAGCGCGAGCTGAATACGCTGCACACCACTGTTGAGCGGGGCATCGTAGATCTCTGTCAGGAATTCGTTGATGTGGTCGATGCGCGCCTCGATATCGCGCTGATCGGGCAAACCGCCGTCGCTCATGTAAAGCGGAATTTTGACGTACTTGAGATAATAGGCATCGTCGATCTGACTGATGATATGACCGCTATAGGCGTGAATACCGGTACAGGTACGCTTCTTCTCATCCAGAAAGCGAAGCAAAGCCTTGATTGAGCTTGATTTATGAAGCGGGGTTATGACCCGACTGTTGGCATATAAATAACGTCGTGTTCTGGGGTTCAGCATGAAGATAAATGAATGGTGCCGCGTAAATGTTTTGCAAAAATGATTGCAATAATCATATAATGATATGATTCAATTATCAACATTTTCAGACGATGCAGTTTCGATGACAACAGCTCAGCGATGCGCCCCGACCGACGGAGCGTCGGAGGAGGTCACCATCGACCATATCCGGGCGTTCCTTTACCGGCGCGGGCGCGAGAGGAATGCGGAAGCAGAATGCGGCGGCAGAATGCGGTTGGAGCGCTTGCGGTTGCTGAGCGAGCTACTCGACGCATGAGGTCCGCTCGCGCAGCGCAGGGGTGGTCGCAGAGCCCGGACGTCGAGGCGGCACGGGGAGAGTGAGCGATGATGATGTCGACAATCACTGCTGCATTTCTGATGGCGGTTGCAATCCCGCGGCACCACGCGCCAGTGGCCGAACCCGTCTACGAGGGCAGTGCTTATAGCTACAGCTTCCGCAGCCTGATCGGGCAGCGACCGGTTCCGCTGACGGCGTTTGCCGGCCAGGTCCTGTTGGTGGTGAACACGCCCTCGCGCTGCGAGGCGCTGCGGGGGCTGCTCGACATGGAACGGGTGAGGCGCGAGTACGGGCCTCAGGGTCTCGTCATCGTGGCTGTGCCCTCGACGGGCTTCAAGGCTGGCACTGTTGGAACAGCGGATAGCCCGTTCTGCCACCTGGAGCTGGGCTATGGATTTACCGTGGTCGATACCGAGGAGGTGGCCGGAGTATCTGCGCATCCCTTTTTCGGCTGGGTGGCGCGGGCGTCTGGCGGGGCGGGTGAACCGAAGGCCTATTTCTTCAAGTATCTGATCGATCGGAAGGGGCGTCTCGTGCGGATCTTCGACGAGCACAGCTCGTTTTATGCGCCGAAGCTGAGGGCCGCCATCGAGGCGGCCCTGAAAGAGGAATAGCCGGCTAGGCGTCGAGCGCCATGCCGGTCTGGGCAGACAGGCGCGAGTTCAAATAGCTCACGGCCTCCGGCTCGGGGATGTAGGTAACGCGCCCATCGCGCAAGTTGACGATCCGGGTGATGTATTGTCCGGAGGCATCCTTGAAGATGGTGAACTTGCTGTCACTGACGGCGTAGATGTCGCGGATGATCGCCTGCGAAGCTTGCTCCATATGAGACCGCCTCTGTTCGTCGGAGGCGATCTCGTAAGGTGCCTCGTTTGCGGGGATGTCGACGGGCTTGCTGTCGTGGAGCGACTCGCGGGTGTGAAAGACCTCTTGGCCGCGCAGCGGCGCCGAGGCGGCTGCGGGGTTTTGACTGGTGTTTTGATTGGTGAGTGTGGATACGTCCATGTGTTCCTCCTTGCAGAAGGGCAAGGACGGGGACGGCTCAGCCGTCCCCGCCTGTTACGATTAGAGCAGCTTGAGCAGGGCTTGCGGCATCTGGTTGGCCTGGGCCAACACGGCGATACCGGCTTGCAATTGCACCTGCGCAGTCGAGAACCGCGTCGATTCGGCCGAGACGTCCGTGTCGAGCAGGACCCCGCGTGCGGCATCCTGGTTCTGGATCGAGCTCTGGATGTTGGCCGATGCGAACCCGAAGCGGGACTGCATCGCGCCGACCTCGGCGCGGACAGCAGTCACGAGATCGATCGAAGCATCGATCTGATCGCTGGCGAAGGCCGCCGATTCGGCGGTCAGCACGTCGAGCGTGTTGCCGTCATATAGGACATTGGTCGAGACGTTGCCGATCGTCACCTGCAAGGTATCGCGGGTGGTGACGCCGACCTGGAAGCCGATCGTCTGACCGCCCTCACCGATTCCGAAGGCCGAGGTAAATGCCTTCTGCACGGCATCAGCCTTGGTGTTGGTATCGAACTCGATCGCCGTATTGCCGTTGCGGAAGGTCAACACGTCGTTGCCGTCCTCGAGGCTGGTGAAGCGGGTCACGGAGTTGGCGCCGAGCTGGTTGCCGACGTTGCCGTCGGACCGGTAGGTGACGCCATTGATATCGAACTCGATGGTCCCGCTGGTCGAGCCGGTCAACGGAGCGCGCACGCGAACCGCCGAGATGCTCGGATCCGAGAAATCGGCACCGCGCAAGGTGAACGAGGTCCCGGTCAAGGAGCCGATGCGATTGCCGTCGCTGAGGATATCTCCCGAGGCGTCGTAGCTCGTCAGGTCGCGATCCTGGGTAAACTTGATCGTGGAGAAAGCGACATCGAGACGATTGGCGAGGGTATTGGCCTCCGCCTGATTGTTGACGCTGACGGCATTGGCGGCACCCTGCAGGTCGATATCGAAGAAGTCGCCCTGTCTCGACGTCAGGCGTACGACCGAGTTGGCCGCGACATTGACGGCAGACGCACTGTAGGTTCGCTCACCGACGGTGATGCTCAAGTTCACGCTGTTGGCTGTGCCGATATAATCGGCCTTGAATCCCGACAGGGTACCGATGAAGTCCTGGTTGGAGATCCCGGTCGTCGAGATGCCCGTCGCAGCCCCGTTGCTGAAGGAGCCGTTGTTGCTGACGTTCATGTTGGCGCCGATCGCGTTGTTGGCACCATCGACCACGGTGAAGGCGGTGGCGAGATCGGTCACGGTCAGGGTTGTCCCGGTCGTGATCGCCTCGATGATGACAGAGCGTCCGTCACGCCGCGCTTCTGTGCGCTGCAACGCGAAATCGTCGGTACCGGCGTAGGTGTTGTAGGCACTGACGAAGTTGTCGAGGGTCTCCTCTAGCGTGGCGCCGATGTTGACCTGCAGATTGGTCGTCGGTGTCGCGGTGGTGAAGGAGAAATCCATCGTGTTGGTGCCATCGCCAGCGAGTGCGGAGATGCTGTTGCCCTGGAAGGCTGCAACGACCGCGGTCGACGTCGTCAGATTGGCGAAGGAGAGCTCGACGAAAGACCGCAGCTGGCTTTGCGAGCTGATGATGCTGTCACCCATGGTGCCGATGCCCACCACGTCACCGCCGGCAAAGCCGACGTTGTTGGCGCCCTGCAGGGCGAAGGTGCTGGCGGTATCGAGCAGGCGGCCGGAGACGACATAATTGCCGTTACCGGTAGCCGAAGCCTCGTCGATGACGAAGGATTCGCCGGCAGTCCCGCCGACACGCGAGGTGATCTGGAGCGAGTTGCCAACCGCCTTGTAGGTCGCAACGGAGATCCGGGTGTCAGACGACGCGTTGAGGGCGTTGGCGAGATTCTGCACCATGGCCGATACGCTCAACGTCGCACCTGTCACGAAATCGGTCGCGGCCGAGGCGACGGTGGTCGCGGTGAAGGTGACGCCGTTGAGCACTACTTCATCACCGGATGCTGCCACCGCGGTATAGCTGATGGCGCCAGTGGCTTGATTGCCGAGCTCGGTCGATTGACCGATGCGGGTCTTGTCGAACAGCGATCCGTCGAGCAGCGTGACGCCATTGAAGTTGGTCTGGGAGGCGAGGCGATCGATCTCCTCGGTGAGGTTCTGGAACTCCTCGTTCAGGAAGGACCGCTCGCTGGCGGTCAAGGAGCCCGCCCCGGCCTGTACGGCGATTGCTTTCTGGCGCTGCAGGATGTCGGTAATTTGACCAAGTGCGCCGTCGGCGACCTGCAACAGGCTCGAGCCCTGTGCGGTGTTGACGAGAGCCATCCTGAGTGTCGTCACGTTGGTGCGCAGCGAGGTCCCGGCCGACATGGCCGCAACGTCGTCGGCAGCCCGCACGATCCGGTTACCGCTCGACAGGCGGGCGATGGATGATGTGGACATGTCACCAGCGACGCTGATGTTGGCCTGTGCGGAATAGGCCGCAATGTTGGTGTTAATTGAATTGAGTGCCATAAATATACTCCTACTTGGATAATTAATAAAAGGCTACGTGCCCAATGACGCTCGCAACGAAAATCGTCCAGAGCGGTGATCTGCGATGTCATCGCAGATCGATATCCTCTTTCTGGGATATTGAATATTTCCATTAAATACTATTTTTAGCAATTAGTCACCCGAAATATCGACGCCGAGTATTTTGTCGATCCGCAACACCATGGTTCCCCGGCCTTTTATGAGGTTATCCACAAAGGCGTGCCGGCTCATCCCGCTGCGGAAAGCGCGAGCGATATCCTGGCGGCGCTGCGTCAACGCCTGCAGGACGATGGCCGGGGTAAACGGCAGGTCGCGCAGTAGTGCGACGAGGTGGGTGTCGTCGAGCAGGTCAGGAGCGATGAGGCGGACAAGCTCGGCCTTGTGGTCGAGAAGCGAGTGGAGGGTGGATTCGCAACGAGGGCCCGCGTGCTTCAGCAGGACGGCGAGGGCGCCGGGCGTGAGTGCGGTGTCGGTGACGAGCTCTTTGACTATCGGAAGCGAGCGAACGAGGGCGAAGATCGCCTTGCGTATGTCGTGACCGGAGCCGTTGAGAATGTTGACGATCTCAGCGGGTGCGAAACCGAGCGCGGTGAAATCCATGATGGGATCACGCCTCTGGGCGAGCGCGCGGATGCCGCGTCCGCAATACATGCGGGTTGAAGCCAGAGCGCAGCCGACGTGCTGTTCGCCGAAGGTGGTATGGCGCAGGAAAGATGTCAGCATGTTGCGATGATTTGAGAGAATGAGGCTTGCCTGCCCGGCGTTGGCGCCGACGCCCTCGAGGATCTGTGTGATGGATGCCGGGCTGAGCCCGGCTGCGGCGACCTCGAGCAGGCGTTCGTGGGCGAGGTCGAGGGATCGAGCGGCGGTGTCGATGCGCCGGCGAGATCGGGTCAGGATGGTGGCGATCTCGGCTGGTGCGAGGAGCGCGCGGGACGCCGTGGCGGCGAGATCCGCCTCGGCGCTGAGCAAGGCCGTTGCGGCCGCGCCGATATCGGGTCCGGACTGGCGCAGCATGGCTGCGATTTGGGCGGGCTGGAAAGGCTGGCGAGCAAGGAAGCCCTGAAGGGCGTCACGGTATGCGCATAGATCGGAAATGGCGGGAGCTACGGAAAGCCCGGCACCCTGGAGCATGACGGCGAGGTGCTGGGGCGTGAAGCCGGTTTGATGGCTGAAGGCTGAAAGCTGCGCGAGATCATCGCCGATGGAGCGTCGGACGTGGGCGACGATGGTATGGCGCGTATTATGTCGATCGAACGCCCCGGCGATGATGCCGATCTGATGCTCCGTAAAGCGGTAGATATCGGAAGGGGGCCTAGGCATGGCCGGCCTGGCTCATTTCCAACGCCGCCAGCGCGTGCTCGAGCGTCTCGCCGAGCACCCAGCCGTTGCGATCGGAGATCGCCAGCAGGCGTGCGATGGTCTCGGGTGTGGCTTTGATGTTGATCTGGGTGTTGCGCCCCGTGCGCCGACGCCGGTGCTGGGGCTGGGGCTGGGGCGAGGGGGCCTGTGTGCCGGCGGTGAACTGATGCGCGGCTGACAGACGTCGAAGCTCTTCCTTCGGCAATGACGCAGGGGCTGCGGTCTCGGCCGCGATCGGTGCAAAGGGGTCGGCGCGACGGCTGCTCATTGGGCTGCACTCCGGCGGCAAGGGGCCGTGTCCGTCTCGAGCAGGCCCAGAATGTCATCGACGATCGCTGTGGCATTGGCGATAGCGGGCGCGAGGTTGCGGACGCCGTGGCCGGCAAGATCACAGAGCGTGCCGCCGAAGGAGAACAGGGCGCGATAGGCCTCGCGGTCGACCAGCGGCGTGGCGATGACGGGGATCGCCAGCTCGCGAAAGCGCTGTTGCACGAAGCGCGCGGTCTTAGGGGTCAATGCTGGATTGGTTCGGGTGAAGAGCACGGCATGGCGGATCCGACGGGAGAGAATGGCTTCTTGCGCCTCGATGAGGCGAATCTGGCGGGCCGCTTGCCGAGCGTCGAGCTGAGAGCCTTGTACGGGAATGACGACGAGATCGGACATGGCGACGGCGTAGCTGGCGAGCAGACTGGCGGCTCCCTCCAGGTCAACGATCACGACATCACTGTTCTGCCTCGCTTGAGCGATGGTTGAGGCGATGGTCTCCTCGCAGGTATCGGCGAGAACAGCGAGCCCGGCGGGAAGCCTCGACAGCGCGGCCCAGTCGATCACGGTCTTGTTGGGATCGGCGTCGATGATGGTGACGCGACAGCCGCGGCGGACAAGCTCGGTCGCGCATAATGTGGCAGCGGTTGTTTTTCCGGCCCCGCCCTTGGGGCTCGCAAAAGAAATGGTCGTCATAAATCCATAAAGTCGGTGGCTACCAGATAGCTACGCGATCCGCTTAGTCGTGACAATCAGTTTTCGAGAGGCTGTGAATAAAAAGAAAGCACCGCCGAGGCAGTGCTTGAAACAACTCAGAGCTTTATATGAACCTTACTATGCATTTTGGGATGGTCCGGGAACTCAGATTTTCACCCGGCCGGTCACCATGTGTCGGGATAGCGCTCCCGACTGGGGGTCAAAGTCGAAGCTATTGACTTGGCGTCGCGAGGGGAATGAGCAGGGCTCGGCTCCAAATCAAGACCTTCAGGGGAGTCCGATGTGCTGCCGGAACCATGTATCGAATCCTGTTCGCCCCGTTCTTCTTTGTGCATAATTTCTCCTTTGGCAATAATCATGTTTAGCATGGAGGTGGTTAATATTGAGTTAACATGCGACAATCGTATCACTTTATTTTCAAAATAGTTTGATTTGCTCACTTTGATCGATATATAGTCCTCCCCATTGATTATTACGAAACAACTGGAGGATTACTATGGCAAATGGAAAAAAGAATGCTGACAGCGTGCTGGTGAATGCACTTGATCATGAAACGGGCCTGACGAGCCTGCGTCTGCTGGTCGAGGCCTCGCGCAAGAATGCCTATGCGTTGTCGGATGCCTGGCAGTGTGCGCTGAAGGCGACGATGGAGATCGCGGCTCGCCAAGGCGAGGTGGTGACGGTGGCGTGGCGGGACGGCGCGGCGTTGCTCGACGAGATCTTCAGCGAGACCCAGCCCGACACGTCACTGACCAAGCATGTCGCGCTGATGACCAATGTGATCGACATGGGAGCGAGCAATGCCAAGAGCATGCGCGAGATCCTGATCGATGCCGAGCGGGAGGCGACGGATATAATCAGTCAGCGGATGAGTGAGGGTCTGAAGGACATCCGCGGTGCCATCGCGCCGGAGAAGCGCCGCAAGGCTGCTTAGTTCCGAGCTCTCTTAGAGTATGGCTTTGAATAACCAGTCATTGCTGCGGGCTGTGTCGCGCTCGAGGCGGTCGAACAATGCGGCGTCTTGCGCCGCATGGACGGAAGAGCCGTGTCCAATATGCGCGAGATGACACACATCCGTTGCAGCGATGTCCTGGTGGGCCGAACGGCGCCGCGATTTACGACGATAATGACGCATAGGGGTAACCTCCTGGGTTGGTTGCTGTGATCGGGATCGTGGTGCCGTCTGTGCCCTGGCGGGTCTGGTGTCTTAAATGCACCCGGTCGGCCTGACTGGCTGGCCCAGCGGCAGCGTCGCCGAGGCGGCCGCAAGCGATGGCAGTGGCGGTGGCTGTCTCGACGGCGATCGTAACGAAGCGCTTGAGCGCGGCCGATCGAGGTTCGATGGGAATTTCTCGGGCGGCGACACGCGCGAGCAAGCGTGCATGGCGCTGGAAATCTCGCAGCCGTTCGCCTTGGGGGCCCGTGAGCTCCCGGAAGCGGCGAATATAGACCGATTGGAGGCCGATGGCAGCACCGACACACCGCGCCAGAAAATCATTACATATCGCCGCATTGTCTTCGAGGTCGAGCGTATCCCGAAAGAGAGCGTGGGCTGTACGGGCATCGGCGATTAGCTGGCGTAACCGACCCTGGTTACTGAGCGGTGCGCTGTAATCAATGTTATTTCCATGCATTTGGAAAGTATAATGATGTTTTGTTAATAAATCGGAAATCTATGATAAAACTTTAATAAAATGTTGCATTGCCCGACGCATTCGAGAATACAATAAGCACGATTGTTTTGTGAGGATATTGGAATGGAACGGGTGCAGCTCGATTGTTTTCTCAAAGGTAGCGCACGGCGCGGGATCGCTGGAGGCTTTCAGGCGATGGTGGCGATGATGGTCGAGCCGCAGCTGGAAGATCTTCGCAACGTCGATGAGGACGCCGCACGTCTGGCCGATCTGCATGGCGAGCGGCCGGCAACGGAAACGCTGATGTTTTTCGATCTGGAGCCGGCGGATATCAAAGTTTTGCGTCAGCTCGCGCTCGACGAGCTGCGGTCGCGACGGGTGTTGCGGCAGCTGGAGGATCGGCTCGCGGGCAGCGGCGGGCGAAGACGCTGGTGGCGCAAGGCCGAGTATGAGAGCGAGCTCAAGGTATTCATCGAGGCGACCAACGGTTTCCTCAGCATCAAGGAGCAGATTGCCTTCGTGCGCTATTTCGAAAGCATCGGGCGCTATCTTGACGAGGTGTCGGAACGGCAGGAGCGGGCCGGGTCGGTCGGCGCGCGCTATATCCCGGCCGGCGAGTAGGCCATGACCGACCACATCGGTGGAATGAGTGCCCACGGGGTGAGGATGCGGGAGGAACGGCAGTTCGTCTCGGAGACGGCGGACACGATTTCGGTGCTGGCGGCGCATGGCAGCATCGTCAGTTTCCGGCGAAGCGGCGAGGGGCTCGTCGTTCGGGCAATGCATGCGGACGTGATCGGCGAGGTCGGGTTCGGTTTCTGGGATCGGATGATGGCGCGGAGCTGGCTGAGCAGCGGGTGCGAAGCGATGGTTCCTGGTTTGCTGCGTAATTCCAGAAAGAGTGTCGAGTTGGTGCTGCGGGCGATGGTGGAGTGCGGCTTCGAGTTGCCCGACACGGTGGCGGATACGATGAGGCTTCCGGGTCTCGATTTCGAGCGCTATCGCCAGGTGATTCGTGAGCGCGGATCGTGATCGGGGTGGTTTGGCAGCCGCAATTGCGGATCAGACGGGGCTATCGCTGCTGGCTCGAGCCGCGCGAGCGGCTGGTGACCAGAACAAGGTATGGCGTCAGTGTTCTGTGTCCGACGGGTGAGTTCGTGAGCTTCAGCGCAGCGAGGGGTGATGTCACGGTGACCGCCCATGCGCTCGGCTGCTACGGGACGGTGCGGTACGGACGCCGGGGGCTGCTGGCGCGGACGAAAGAGGCCCTGCTGTTTCTCGATCGCAGCGAAAGGGCGGCCGGGATCAACTCCCGTGAGAGCCGTCGCACGGTAGCGCGTGCCCTGCGCGTCGCCGGCATTGCGTGGGAGCCAAGACGTGCGGGACAGGACGGCATACCGAGACTGCGCATCGAGGACTGGGTCAGGCTGTTCGACAGTATTCCTTCCGAGCAATCGATATTCGAGGCCGGAGGGTCGTCCTGAACGGACAGTGAGCCCGCCGCATTCCAATTGCATTTACTCTTTCGACTGATAAAATAACCAGGCGCATGGATATGTGTATGTCACGGCGTAGCCTCCAGGGGAAACGGAGCCGATCTGCAGCGGAGCGGCTTTCGTTTCTCCGAGGGAGGCCAGCGGGCTCGCCCTAGCGCTGGTATTGCTTGCAGAAGGCGATGAACGCGGCATCCGGATTGGCGGGAGCGACCTGCTTGGTTGCCGCCCACTGCCGCCACTCCTGCTCGATCGCCCGCACGTCATGACCGGCAACGAGCTTCGCCGCGTGGGTCAAGGCTTGTCCAGACAGGGCGGGAATAGCGGACGCAAAGACGTCCCCGACAGCTTCCACGCGCCCCTGGAGGCGTGCCTTGCGGCCGATCCGTGTGTTGTCCAGCTCGCGGGCGACATCCTTGAGCTTGGGATGGCTTTTGCGCTGCCACAGGACGCGCACGCCAACGAACTGGCGTGAGGGACCTTTGATCGGCTCGAACGCGACCTCGTAGTCGGACAGGTCGCTGACCTCGCGGCAGGCGGGAAGCAGTGCCTTGTTGCGCAGATTGATCCAGCTTCTGAGCTTGCCCGGCGGCACGCCGAGAAAGCCGCGGATCTCCTCCAGGCTGAAATCCTCCATGGTACGGGAGAGGTTGCCGCGCTTCTGGATCATCTCGTAGAGGGCGAGCGAGTACTTGCTCGACAGCGAGAACATGATCTTCTTGTGCAAGCGCGCGAACACGGTGCTTTCCAGGATGATCTCGCACAATCCCTGCTGGAAATCGTAGCGCACGAGGCCGTCGTCGCCGTCGGGTATGGTGTTCTCGCCGAGCAGCTGGACGCGGCGCGTCTGCCAGCGGCCGTCGCGCACGATACGAACCTCGACGATCGCCGCCATCAGACGCTTGATGGAATCGGCGAGCCGCTCGGTGCCCTTGTGTAGGCTGCGCTGCAGCTCGTGTTTCTCGATCACGTGGCCGCCCGACTTGCCGATGTCGTCCCAGGCGTTGGCCAACAAAAGATTGAAGATACGCCGGTCGGTAAGGGTCAGTGGTGACATCTCCACCACGTCGACGAGCTCGCCCGGCTTGACGATCGAGACATCGTTGGGCTTGGCATCGAGGGTGCGTTTGAATTCTGTATCGGGCTCGTTTCTCATACATCAACCAACTGAAATTGTATGCCTACAGATAATCGACTTGCAAGTTTTTTCTTCTCCCCCAAAAAGTATGCGATAGCAGTCTCATAAACCGCGGTTGCTCAAGGGCTTGCGCGGCGCCCCCCAAAAAGTATGCGTGCAGCCTCCCAACGCGCAGTGCGGAGGCAGTCCGTTTTGTTGCATTTTCTGCACACTGATTTGTCGCAACCCTTGCTGCAAGGCTTGCGCGGCGCTGTAGAAGCCGTGGTGATTGATGCCGGGGCCTTAAGGAGCCACAGCGCCTGCGTCTGGCAGCACCAGGATCTCAGTGGCCATGCCTCGACACTCCAAAGCGCAGGCAGGCCGCTGCGAGGCGTGGCGAGCGTCAGCGGAAATGAAGGACGTCGACTTGGTCTCATCTCGAGCGCGTCAAGAGACGGCATCAAAGGCTGTCGCGAGAGCGGATTGACAGAGATCCTCCCTCATCACCTCACAGTACGATATCGGCCTCTGGTCACGACGCTGTTGCCGACGTCGTCGGTCGAAGGTCAGAAATGAAAAGCGATCAAAGCCTGCAAACCCTGCTCAACAAGACTCGTGTTCTTTAAGTTCTTTCGTGTTCTCGTGTTCAGGCATGATTTTGCGGACGCATTTCAGTGCCTTGCGGGGCCAAAACATACTTCTTGGGGGCAAAAGCCTACTTCTTGGGGGCGTTACGCCTACCTTTCGGGGGCGAAAACATACTTTTCGGGGGCGCTTACCCACAGCTTATACAGAGGTTGTCGACAGGCTTGTGCACAGACGGCGGCACGCAGCGCCAAGAGGAACGCGGTATTGTCCCCAGGTTTGGACATCAGCGCCGGGTCGGATCGACCAGTGCTTTCAGAGCGGCATGGCGGCGGGAGAATACGGCGGCAAGATCCTCGGCCGAGCGGCGCGGCATGCGCTGGAGACTGGCAACCATAGGGGCTGAGGGCTTGGAGCGTGGCTCCGGGGCAGGTGGCCGCTCACCCTCATCGAAATAGCGCAGCAATCCGTGATGGAACTGGCTGTCGAGGACGAGGACGACGTAGCAGACGATCATCGGCCAAGGAAACAGCAGCGGCGGCTGTGGCGCCAGCGTGAAGCCGGCGGCGAGCGTTGAGACGTGGGGGAGATCTGCGAGAGCGTCCGGCAGCGCGAAGGGGAGCGGCGGAACCGTGAAGCCGTAATAGAGGATCGCCGTGAAGGCGGCGACCACGAGGAGGTCATAGGGGAGGCGGGGCGCGGCTGAGGGCGTGAGCACGAAGGACCCGGCAAAACCGCGATGGGGCGGGCGCAGGCGAAGGCCGGTGATGGCAAGAGCGGAGACGAGCGCGAGGGCCCCCTGCCACAGACAGCCGGCGATCAACACCCCGGGACTGTAATAGAGCTGCGTGATCATCTGAGTGAACGGCGGCGAGGGCCGATGCCCGGTGGTGAGCACATCGAGGAAAGACATGACGTAGGGGGACGCGAGGCCGGCGACGATGATGACGAGCAGCGCGCGGAAGCCGAACCAGCCGCGCAGGAACAGCCAGAGCGGAGCGGAGATCGCGATCATGATGAGGACGAGGAGGCGCGCTTTGCGCGTCGGCGCTCGCAGCAAGGGCTTCATCTGAGGTTCCGGTCGAACTGAGTGACGAGGTGGGTCTGTCCGTTGGCCCAAACGCGGCCGGTGCGGAAGATAACGGCCTCGGACACGCCGCGCTCACTGTCGCTGCCGGTCTTGAGGCTGGTGAGGTGGTGGGCCTGGAGGACGTCCTCCATGGTCGTCGATGTGGAATAGCCGCGGGTTTCGGACTGCGAGTAGCCGTAGCTGTCCTGCCAGCTCCAGCCGCTGCCGGAGGTGACGTTCCACTGTTGGTCGCGGCCGATCGAGGAGGAGCGTGAGGAGGAGCCGCCCTGGCTGTAACCGCGGTTCTGCCCGTCGGTCCAGCTGCGCGTGTCGTTGATGCGGGTGATCTCGCGTTTGCCGATCAGCGATTGGGCATGCTGGATCGTCTTGGGATCTGCCTGGGC
>Ga0214923_10000655_pt1 | contig 51192 bp, 44 predicted proteins | sample LL1510_MetaG_FD_177993 | JGI IMG/M metagenome (GOLD analysis project Ga0214923, IMG submission 177993) | Freshwater microbial communities from Lake Lanier, Atlanta, Georgia, United States - LL-1510 | ecosystem: Environmental > Aquatic > Freshwater > Lake | place: USA: Georgia | collected...
GAAGACGAGTGAACGAGTGCAACACAATGAGAAGGTGACGTGCATGAAGGCAGGCAAGATACTTTTCGTCTGTGTGGGAATGTGGACAGTTGGTTGTACCAATGAACCCACTCGAAGGTCAGCTGTGGATCTGGCAAAACTCTGTAGCGAAAAAGGTCAGGCAGTGACACAGGGTGGATGTTTACCCACGGGACAAGCGGTTATCGCCGGCTCCGGCATTCCAACGCCGCCGGAACTTCCAAATGGAAATCCTGCGCTGCCCCCAGTCGTTGATAATAAGGTTCCTCCCGCGACTTCCGCGGACGCGGGCGCTGCAGCCCCTCCGACTTCACCCGTCGTTGCGCAGAGAGAGGCTGCTGCCAAAGCGATTGATTCAGTTGCGGATCAGTTGGGAAAAACCAGCGGTGTGCCTCCTGCCGCTGGTCCCGAACGTACCGCTTCGATTGCAACAGAGCCAACAGCAACGGTCACGTTTGATAAGGACACTTTCATTGCGATTGCGGATGCAAGCGTCACCAAGAATTGCTTTATTCCAATGGGCACTGAGATGGAGGTGAAGGGGATACCAGTTAAAGTCACCCAATTTACAAGTCTTGGCGTGGACCAGGCTGTAACGGGCGAAACGATCTCAGTTAAGTATCCAAAATCGCAATCTGACGCGTGTGGGTTGGTGGGACGTGATTTTGTTTATCTGTCGACACATGCCAAAGTTGCAGAGAAAAAATAAATGCTGCAGCTGAAATAAAAAGTTCGAAAGTTCTCGAATATTGCTCCGATATCTCTCATGAATAAATCTTTGAGGGGTACCATGGAGCGCGTTTTGGGAACTTTTTTCTCTGCCATGACTGCGGGTGTTTTCCTTTCTATTCCTCAACAGGCATATAGTTTTTCACTTGGAATTCGTCCTGCGGCTGGATTAGACATGCTCACTATTCCCGGAGTCCGTATTTCACGTCTCGACGACGGCTCTGCGCTCACCGCTGAGCAGCAATTGGCGCGTAATTTTGTTTATTTTGGCGCGGATGTGATGGTCACACCGTTCGAAAAAGGTGCGCTATCTATTTCCGCCCTACTTGGCTTTCGTGCATCGTCTGCGAAAACCGCGGGAGCGGTTATGAGCGACGCATTGTCCTTGAGCTATATCCCCATTGGTGCATCAGTTGATTTTGCGCTGCAAAAATTCCGGGCCTCTGTATTTGCCGCCTATGATCTTGGGATGTCGCCCAAACTAACCCTGACCGAATCTGAAACGAAAATAGAAACTCCTGTTCCACTCACTGGATTATCGCGCCTGCATTTTGGTGCTGCGGGTGAGTTTTTCGTATTGCCATCGTTGAGTCTTTTTGCCGAAGGTGGCTTTGTGACTGGCTCATACACAAACGCCGATGCCCCTATCACGCTCACATTGGGGAGCGGCGCAGACGCGACAAAAGTGGAGTCAAAGGTTGTGGGCGGGACAAACAAAATAAGCGGCTTTACAGTGGGTGGCGGGCTTTCCTATTATATTCCAGCGCCGGCAAGTCAGCGTGGCGCGGTGAAGGCTGAGACAAAACCCCCCCAAAAAAAGGGTTCTAAGCCGGCACCAAAGAAAGCCAAGCCTAAACCTTCTCCATCGGAAGGTGAGGGTTAAATTTAGGTGATAGTCTTTTCACTTTCACCTTTATGAGGAGCCTCGCGTGGGTCATGCCAATTCCGACACAAACCAATTTGATTTTGATTTCGTGATTGTTGGCTCTGGATTTGGTGGGAGCGTTTCGGCACTCCGTTTGAGCGAAAAAGGTTATTCCGTTTGTGTCATCGAACAAGGACGCAGATTCAAGCCGCAGGATTACGCCAAATCCAATTGGGATCTCCCGCGTTATCTTTGGGCCCCATTTATCAAGTGTTTTGGCATACAGCGACTCACATTTTTTAAAGATGTGTTGATTCTCAGCGGAGCTGGAGTGGGTGGCGGGAGTTTGGTGTATGCGAACACTCTCATGGTTCCATCTGAAAAGGCTTTTGAAAGTTCGGCTTGGCAGCCGTTGGGTAACGCGCGTGAGGTGCTCGCGCCATTTTATTTGCAAGCAAAGAAAATGCTTGGCGCAGCGGTGAATCCGAAATTAACTTTTATCGACAACACAATCGAAGAATATTCGAAACAGACAGGAGTGCATCAGACGTTTGCCCCAACCGAAGTCGCGGTGTTTTTTGGCGAGCCGGGCAAACGCGTACCTGACCCGTATTTTGATGGCGAAGGCCCAGAGCGTTCAGGTTGTAATTATTGCGGCGGATGCATGGTGGGCTGCCGTTTCGATGCAAAAAATACTCTCGACAAGAATTATCTTTACCTTGCAGAAAAACGCGGTGCACAAATACAGCCATTGACGAAAATTGTTTGCATTAATCCTCTCAGTGATGATGGCAGTGCCGGTTGGGAACTCACCACCGAGTCGGTTGATCAGCTGTTCTTCAAAAAGAGGAAAACAATTCGTTCACGAAATGTAGTATTGGCGGGCGGAGTTTTGGGAACTCTGCGTCTGCTTCTTGAGTGCCGCGACAAATATCGCACGCTGACACGACTCTCAAGTCAATTGGGATATCACGTGCGCACCAACAGCGAAGTTTTCACCGGAAGCACAGAGTACAATTCTAAACGCAGTGTTCCTTATTCGCATGGTATAGCCATCTCTTCCATTTTTAAAGTTGATGAACGGACTGCAATTGAACCGGTGCGCTATCCTGTGGGTTCAAACTTTATGCGTTTGCTGGCAACTCCTCTGGTCAGTCATCCTAATGAATTTGTCCGCACACTTAAATTCTTGTGGCGGATTGTGACTCGACCGATTGAATTTTTGAGGCTGACTTTTAATCCAAGGTGGGCAGAAAACAGCGTAATATTTTTGGTGATGCAGGATCTCGACAATCGCATTCGGGTTAAGTTTGGCCGCAGTCCGTTTACCTTATTTCGAAGCGGTCTTGTTTCCGAGCGTGAAGAGGGAAGCGAAAAAGTTCCCTCTGAGATTCCCTCAGCAAATCAATTCACAGAGTGGTTTTCTGAGAAGACGGGTGGGCTAGCTCAGTGTGCCGTGACACAGGTCACCGTGAATATTCCCACCACTGCGCATATTCTTGGTGGCTGTCCAATGGGCGCCTCTGAGAATGATGGGGTGATAGACTCTCAACAGCGTGTTTTTGGTTACCAAGGACTGTGGGTGTGTGATGGTTCGGCAGTGCCTGCGAATTTAGGTGTGAATCCAAGCCTGACAATTACCGCAATGACAGAACGGGCAATGACTTTTATTCCAGAAAAGAAATAATGGCACCCAGAAATCAGAACTAACGGGTTTTTCTTTCAGCAAAAAGCCCACTGCGGAAACGCAATGGGCTCTGTGCCTGAAGATGGGGAACCAGGTGTTTTTACATCGGCCCTGGGACGAGAACTGCGGTTTCGTTCGCTTTTACTTGAACAATCGATTCGGTGTCCTTGAACAAGAGGGCTGCCGCCGTACCACCAACTGCCCCGCCAATCAGAGGTGCCCACCAGGTGATGGAGCGGTCTTGGCCGGTGCCGTCGATAATGACTGCGATTCCACTTCCGGCTAAAGCACCAAGCAAAATGTTGGTAAAGCTCAGGTTGCTGCGGTCCACTTTAGTTGAGGTAACGTCTGCGTGAGCAGCCATGCTGTACACAACAGAGCCGAACTTAACGCCCGTTACGTTGAAGACAGCGCGCGGAGCGCTCATCTTCAGGGTACCAATCAATTTTGATCCTGCAGCAAACACAGGTGCGCCTTGAACATCTTTCACAGGAACGGTGATCTGTGGGAGCTTCTCTTCGGAGACAGCATCGGTGCCGAGGCCAGGCAGGTTGATGCTCTTGTCGGGGTTTGAGGTCACGTCGACAGGGAATTGAATCGCAATCATGCTGCTTGCTGGGATGAGAATACGCTGACCGCCGCTCGTGGCCTCAAAGTAGCCTGCGGGCGATTGGCTCGGGTTCTGCTGAACAGGGTTTTGTGCCGTTGGCAGTGACTTACTTCCGTCTTGGTTTTGCTGTTGAGGGGTGTCGTTTTTAATTTGCGCTGCAGGTGCTGGAGGCTGGCTGTCGGAAGAGCTGTCATTCGAGCTGCACGCAGCAACTGAAGCAAGGGTCAAAAGCGTACCTAAGGGAAGAAGTATGAGTCGACGCATGGGGACCTCCTAAGAAATTGAAAGGATCAATGCCCCTCAGACCTCTAGGCACAGGGGACTGCCTTTTTCTCATCAAGAGCCATGCCAAGTTTTGGGTGATGCTAGGTGCTGGGATATTCCGGGCTTTGTGAGAAAAAAGCCGATTAGCTTGAGATTCGTTGCATACTTTTTAGACAGCGGTGGCGATTGTCTTCACAACCTCTGTACCAATTTGATCACTCGACCTTTGTGCCACACGTCTCATTAGAGCCCCCCCACAAACGACGCCTCAACAGTCTAATTAAAGGCCGATTTCTCGAAAATCAGTATGGACATTGCGCATTTGTCGAGGGTAGTCGTATAAGTGAAACTTGCACAAGACCGGGGGAAGCATGACTGTTTCGGTTGGCAGTGATAGCGCTGGCGCCTGTTTAGCCATGAATATGAGGCACTTACGCAAAGAGTCAGCCTTGAGTCAGGAGCAGCTGTCGGAACGCTCTGGTGTGCCCCGGAGCACAATAGCGAGCCTCGAAAGAGGCGAGGGAAACCCGACACTGTTGGTTTTGATGGGTATTTCTCAAGGACTTGGGGTGACAATTGCTGATCTGCTTCTACCACGTCACCCGCGTGCCGCTCTTTTTCGCAGTGAGCAACACGGACGCTTGGCATATCCATCGCTCGCAGCCGATGGTCTTCATCCGAACAAAATTGTCGAAACCTTACGGCTCACTCCCGCACAAGCTCGTTACGTTGTGATTGAAGAAATTGTTTTGAACGAAAAAGAGCGAATCCTTTCGAATCCGCATCCCTCAGGGACAGAAGAGTTTTTCTTTCTTGTTGAAGGGGCCTGTGAGGTTGACTTGGGCGGAGAAACCTATCCAGTGGCAACCGGCGATTTGCTCCGCTTCGATGGCAACCAAAACCACATCTATTGCGCTGCACTCGGCGTACCACGTGCGCGTGGCTTTGCCGTTGTCGTGCAAGCCCCGCGTGTTTGATTATCTATTGTAGTTGTAAACGCCTCGTTCGGTTTTGCGGCCCAAATATCCCGCGTCAATGTACTTCTTCAGCAGTGGACAGGGGCGATATTTCGAATCGCCCAAACCATCGTGCAGAACTTTCATAATAGCCAAACAGGTATCCAAACCAATAAAGTCGGCAAGAGCCAGCGGACCCATCGGCTGATTTGTTCCAAGCTTCATACCTGCATCAATGTCCTCTGCTGTCGCAATGCCTTCCATCAGCGTATAAAAGGCTTCATTGATCATTGGCATCAGTATGCGATTGACAATGAAACCTGGATAATCCTGCGAGCAGATAGTCACTTTTCCGGCTTTTTCAGACAGTCCTTTGGTGACTTGATAGGTGTTTTCAGACGTCGCATGCCCACGAATGACCTCGACCAATTGCATCACTGGCACTGGATTCATGAAGTGCATGCCAATGAACTGGCCTGCGCGTTGGGTTGAACTTGCAAGTCGCGTGATGGGCAGGCTGCTTGTATTTGATGCGAGAATTGCATGTGCAGGAAGAATTTCATCGAGCTGCTTGAAAATAGATTTTTTCAAGTCTTCATTTTCGCTCACCGCTTCAATGGCAAAATCGCATTTTGAGAAATCACTCAGGTGAGTGGTTGTTTTGATGCGACCCAAAATCATCGGCGGGTGTTCTGGCAACTTGCCTTTTTCAAACAGCTTGCCCAAGCTTTTGTCGATGGTTGCGACAGCTTTTTTAAGCGACGCCTCGGAGACGTCCATGAGCATCACGTTGAAGCCTGCCTGGGCTAGAACCTGGGCGATTCCATTGCCCATCTGCCCGGCACCTACAACACCCACACACTTGATTTGAGTCGTTTGAGTCAATTCCATAGTCATATGATATCTGCTCCTTCCGATGATTGTGGGTCTTTATCAGGCACCCACACCTTTGTCTCCAATCATCCAGTCCCTCAGCCGAGTGGCATGGCTGCGCTCAAGGAAATAGGGTTTGTGGGTTATTGTCAAACGACGACCCTTATTTGAATACATCGAAAATCGTGTTGAATTGCAGCGTGACTCGGGTTTAGGAATGAGTTCAGAATCGTGCGGGTTCACAGCGACTTTTGGGTCCGCCTGGGAGAGTGACCATGCTTTATCAACAACCCCTGCCTGCCCCTTATCCAACATTGAACGACGACGAGCTCAAGGCGCGCATCGTGCACGCAAAAAATGAACTTGGGAGTCGGGTTGTTATACTAACACATCACTATCAAAGACCAGAAATTGTTGAGATTGGCGACATGCGTGGCGATTCCCTAAAGCTTGCACAGTTCGCAGCGGCTCAAGAAAAAGCGCAGTACATTGTTTATTGCGGCGTACATTTCATGGCGGAAAGTGCTGATATCCTCAAACGAGGCAATCAGGTTGTTGTGCTTCCCGATATGGGCGCGGGCTGTGACATGGCCGACATGGCTGATGCAGATGATGTTGAACTTGCGTGGGATGAACTCGTTTCTATTTTGGGTCATCACAGCATCATGCCTGTCACCTACATCAATTCAACCGCGGCTCTAAAAGCCTTTGTAGGCAAAAAGGGTGGTGTTGTTTGCACAAGTTCTAACGCTGAAAAAATAGTTCACTGGGCACTCCAGCAACGCAAAGCAGTTTTCTTTTTTCCAGATCAGCACCTCGGACGCAACACCTGTAAGCGGCTTGGTTACACCCCTGAAAGCATGGTGCTTTGGAAGCCCGGAATACCCTTAGGCGGACAGTCGCCCGAAAGAATCCGCGATAGTCGAGTTTTCCTATGGGAAGGTCATTGCCCTGTGCATGCCATGTTTACTCTCAAACAAATTCGAGCTCTGCGAGCACAAGATCCACAATTTAAAATTATTACTCATCCCGAATGTCCAATGGAGGTGGTTGATGAGTCGGATGCGGTTGGGTCGACTGAATATATTGTCAATACCATTGCTGCGAGCTCTCCAGGTTCGAAATGGGCAGTTGGCACTGAAATGAATTTGGTGAACCGAATTGCAAAAGAAAATCCTGATAAAACAATCGTGAGTTTGAATCGCTATATGTGTTTGTGTGGCACAATGAATCGAATCGACTTGCAGCACTTGGCATGGGCGATGGATTCGATTGTTGCGGGTCGTCCTGAAAATGTCATTCGTGTGGCGGAACCTCTGCGATCACTTGCGCGCAGTGCGCTCGATCGTATGCTGTCGATGAGCTGAATAAGAATGCGCACAGAGCTTGAATGTTAGGCCTGAGCCGCTGCAGAAATCACGAGGATTCAATTGGATAAAAACGATCCACACACTGCAAACCAGGCCTCGTCCGCAGCGACATCACCAAGTCATGCGCAACAGCGCGATTTATCGCTGGAAGAAATCATTCAATTGGCTAATAAAATTGGCCTCGAATACGTTGATAAGCGGAGAGACGCCGAGCGGCTTGAGCTCTTGCGCACAACCGTACGATCGCGAATCATGAACCGAATTGAAAACGATGCTGGTCCGGATGCAAGCATTCCCGAGGGGCGTTTGAAGCGTTTGGCAGAGGCCGATCCGGAGTATGTTCAGCTTCTCGAACAAATTGCACAAACGCGCGCAGAATCAGAGAAATTACGAATTCGCTACGAGAGCTACCGGAATCTCTTCGACGCCAAGCGGACGATGATTAGTTACAAGAAAACCGAACTCAAGACTCTTTGAGCACTTCGGCTTTATACCGTTCGAGAAAATTGTCTGAGACAGCCCGTCGGAAACTGGGAAGTCCAATAAAATCGACAAACATCGAGGATTCGACAACACGATCATACATGCGTGCACCAATTCTTTCGGGAAGTGATTGTTCCCAGAAAGATTCATTTGCAGGTGCAGAGCGAAAGCCTGACCGCACAGGATCATACGAGAGATCAGGGGGAAGATAGTTGGTTGTCAGGATCGTTATTCGACCTTCGTTGTAGCGGCTGTTGAGAAGGTCGTCGAGTTTCTCAAGCTGCCACGCCTTTTCTGCGCGGCCTTTGCCAAGTTCGTCAATCAACAAAACATCGGCTTCCCGCAGCGGCTTGAGAATCCGCTCTTCTGAGGCGTTTTGAGAGTATGTTTCACGCAGCTGGCTGAGCAAAAACAGAAAATCAACAAATCGAGCGGTGCATCCTGTTTCTTCAACGATCCATTTGAGCGCAGAGCTACCAAGTAATGTCTTGCCTGTTCCAACCGGACCAAAAAGAGTCAAAAAGATTTTCTCGGGAGCGGATTCTTGTCGGTTTAAAAACGGCACAACAGACTCGCAAAAACCCGTCACTCGCTTGCGACAATCATTCAATTTATGTGCAAGCTTGTTATTGTTTGCGAGGTGATTCATCTGCATCGTTTCAAAGGATACGGACCTATACCTACGCGGTAAGTTTATTTGATTCAGCAGATCGGCGCGTATGCGTCCTGTGCGGCATGAACACGCGCCAGGTATAATCTCATCTTTTAAGGTCAACAAATTGAACCGGCGGAGCTGACCGGTGCCCTGGCATTCTTCGCAGCGCGGCTGTGCATCGCATGCGGGGCAGATGGAAAAATCGCATTGCGAGCCGTCGATCTTTAAGTAGATTCCAAGTGGGTGCTGACCACAGACACAATGTGTTGGCGCATGAGTCTGCTCGCCGTTGGCGTCGTTTGATTCAACAAAATGTTGTCTATTGAGCTGACCTCTGTTGGCACCTGGCCCCGATGGTTGAGAGGCTTCGCGTTCGCGCGCCAATTTTTCGAGTTGTTCGAATGTGGCTTCCAGGCTTTGATTTTTTTTGGTTGCCATTGATTCAGACCTCAGTATTCCTGCTTCTCTCGTATCGCACGCCTGACCTGTCGGTCTAGTGCTTTGAGAGATCCGCGAAATCTTCGGTCTTGTCTCTGATATTCCAGACAGATGGTTTCCAGAGCATCGACAAGCAATTGCGGCGGAAGCCCATCGTCAGCCCAATTTTTCAGCACTTCGAGATCGTGTGCTGAAACTGCAAGGCCACGTCCGCGTAACTCAACAAAAGCCGAGAGCACAACATTGTAGTCGCTTAAGTCGACTCCCTTTCGGGGTGTTTCCATGTGTGCTCCCGGATTCAGGTGGGCGCTTGGTTCAGGGGATCATGATGGTCGGCGCCCTGCGCGCCATGCGAAATGACGATGCACACCAAGTTCTTCCTCGATGCGAATGAGGCGGTTGTATTTGGCAATGCGGTCGGTGCGTGAGGCACTTCCTGTTTTGATTTGACCGGCGTTCGTTGCAACTGCCAGGTCGGCGATAAAAGTGTCTTCAGTTTCGCCGCTGCGGTGCGAAATAATCGTTGTGTATCCATTGCGCTTGGCAAGCTCGATTGTTTCAAGCGTCTCACTCACTGAGCCAATTTGGTTGAGCTTGATGAGAATTGAGTTTGCTGTTTGTGTTTCAATTCCGCGTGCCAGAAGTTTTGGATTGGTGACGAAAAGGTCATCGCCAACAAGCTGGGTTTTTTGTCCAAGAACTTCGGTGAGCTTCTTCCAACCTGTCCAATCGTTTTCGTCGAGTCCGTCTTCGATGCTCACAATTGGATATTTTTTGCAGAGTGTCGAGTACATCTCGATCATTTGATCTGAGGTCTTTTGGCTGCCCTCACCTTCCAAATTGTACTTGCCAGAGTTGAAGAATGAGCTTGCCGCAACATCCAGGGCAAAGGAAATTTGTTCGCCGAGCTTGTAGCCGGTCTTTTCGACAGCCTGACACAGCAGTGAAAGCGCTTCTTCATTGTTTGCAAGGTTTGGTGCAAATCCGCCTTCATCACCCACCGCGGTATTCAGACCTTTGTCTTTGAGAACTTTCTTAAGCGTATGGAAGATTTCTACGCCAGCGCGCAGAGCGTGAGAGAAGGTTTGGAAGCCGTGCGGAACCAACATGAACTCTTGAAAGTCGACAGTGTTGTCGGCATGCGCGCCACCATTGATGACGTTCATCAATGGAATAGGCAGTTCGCGAGCGAAGCTTCCGCCGAGGTATTGATAAAGGGGCAGACCAGCTTCGATTGCGGCCGCACGTGCGCAGGCCATTGAGACAGCGAGAATTGCATTTGCGCCAAGCTTTGTTTTGTTTGGAGTGCCATCGATCTCTAGCATGAGGCGGTCGATTGCCAGCTGCTCACCCACTTCAACTTCATCTTCTAGAATGGGAGCAATGTGGTCGTGGACGTTTTGCACAGCTTTCAAGACGCTTTTGCCCAAATATAGAGACATGTCGCCGTCGCGCAATTCGCAGGCCTCATGCTCTCCCGTGCTTGCTCCAGACGGAACGCTCGCAGTTCCGACAACTCCTTCTTCAGTATGGACGTCGACTTCAACGGTGGGGTTGCCGCGGGAATCGAGAATTTGTCGGGCGTTGATGCTTATAATCTTTGACATCTGGGGTCTCCTTTTTGCAATTTGACCAAAGTCCAAAGAGCTCCGAAACGGGCTCAAGCTCCGCACAGTGTTATGCACGCCTCATTTTAAAAATACAAATTTCGCAAGGGGCACTTGACTTTGAAAAACGTCTCTAGTTTATTTTGTCGCAGGCATGTGTAAAAATCCGGATTAATGCTTGGGTTGTAAAAGACCCTCGGTGATTTCTATCGCTCGTTTCTTTTCATGAAAGGATTCGCTCCATGGCAAAGAACACAACTGTCTCTACAAGCCAACTCATTTCTGCTGTTGCTGATAAATTCACTCAGCTCCCTAAGAAAGTGACCAAGGAAGTCATCGCTGATTTCCTCGCCACTGTTGAAGGCGAAGTGGTGAATGGCCGCAAGCTCCGCATCGACAAAGTCGGTATTCTGCAAGTCAAAGACCGCGCAGCTCGTATGGGACGCAACCCTCAAACAGGCGAAGAAATCCGCATTCCGGCCTCCAAGAAGATTGCATTCCGTCCAGCGAAGTCTCTCAAAGAGCAAGTGACTGGCGCTAAGAAGGGCGCTCGCACTACGAAGAAGGCTCCAGCAGCTAAAAAGAAGAAGAAGTAATTAGCTTCTTGTTTAGAGTGAATCTTAAGACATCACTCTAAGTAAACCGCGCACGCAAATGCGCGGTTTTTCTTTTGCTTAAAAGGTCTTTTTGGAGATTGGCACCAGTCGGGAAATCTTTGCCCAGCAGTGCTCAGCTAAGTTGCCGATCCACTCCCGCAAGGAGGTGGTATGGCCTCGAGCCTGCTCCAACGCATTCTGCCGAACCATAAAATACAACACCATATTTTCAAAATGGTGCTGTATTTTGCGCTGTTGGCTTGTGCGGGAATGTTCGCCAACCAGCTCAATCAGCAACGCAAAGCAAAAGATGCAAATGCCACGCGTGAGACTCTGAAGCAGGCAGAAGACGCACGCACCATCGAGAACGTTAAGCTCACATACTATTATTGCCAAGATACTATTCCACCAGAAGAGTTGGACAATTGTATATCAGACAGCAAGTCCCGTAATATTTTAATTCCTTCATTCCGGGCCAGTTTTACAGAAATTCCGGAAATAAAAGGCGAATTATCGACCCCGCAGAAAGCGAACTGGGTGAAGATCATCTACGAACTCAGTCCGGAAGATAAAGCCTGGTTGAGCAATAAGAAGCGGCCCAGGGCAACTCTACTGCTTCCTCGAAATGTTCACATGGAAACTTGGATCAAATACTTCGATACTTTCATTCCGCAATTTGGATTGGGTGCCGATACGACATTTGGATTTTTCTCTCAGGATCTTCTGCAGCTCGAGCGAATTGAGCTTCGGTTGAGACCTTACAAGGGAGTGAGTTTCTTTGGCCCAGCTGATTTTCCGGCAGCACTCGTGCGGCCTGATCGGGTTGAACGCTACGCTGGGCTAACATACATGCAGAAAGAGGCTGCCAATCTCACTCGCCAGTTGCAGTTGGGTTTGCCTGTGGTGCTTGCAGCAATCGCCATTATTCTCGACCACAGTGTGGTGATGTCTTATTTGGCCCTGTACGGTGCCTCGCGTGCCGCACACGATTTTATTGCCTTCAAGACCGACAATGGAATTCCACTGACGGTTTTTGAAGATTATTTGTACCGAGCTACGTGCGGATTCGGCTTTGCATTTTTGGTTTTATTCACAGCAACAATCGTTGGCCTAAATGTTCGACGGATCAAGCTTGCGCATCGTTGGTTGTTTGTTTTGGTCATGGGCACACTTTTCGCATTTGGAAATCAGCTCGACAAAAGTTTTTCAACGACAAGCGATTTGTGGGGTGATTCTTTAGCTATTTCAGCATCATTTTTGGTTATCATTTACGCTGCATACGATTGGATCAAAAACCCACCCACCGCAGAAACAAAAGCGAGTAACCCAGAAACATACAGCCGTCTGAGTGTTGCCTTAGTTGTAACGCGTCTTGCGCTTGTATGTGCGGCCTTTTCCATTCACTGGTGGGTCAATATTTCAGAACTCATTGGCGTTCACTCGGAAGATGCCAATCTAAAAAATCCACTCGACTGGAAACACATGTTGTTGATGCCTTCATTGATGACAGCAGCTCTGTTGGAAGTTGGCTCAACTGCAAAAAAGATGCTGACTTTTGGTCGCGATATGGCAACAAAAGCGCTCATCGAGCAGGAGCTTAACGTTGGGCGGGAAGTTCAGGCGCGTATGCTACCCGCATTGCGCACAACAACTTCCTCCTGGCAATGGCGTGCGATGTACATGCCTGCAGAGGCATTGGCTGGAGACTGGTTTGATATTCGCGAATTGAATTTTGCTGATGGTCGCACACTTCTTGCGGTATGTGTTGCGGATGTAACAGGACATGGCGTGGGTTCTTCACTTGCTACGAGTGTCATCTGCTCACATTGGGGTCTGTGGTGCGAAGGACTCCAAGCCGGAAATTTTCCAGAAACACCAGACATGAAACAAGCTGCATTAAAGCGCGCGCCGTACGCAATTCACATGGGTTTGCAGGCACTCAGGGAAAACGAAAATTGCACTTCTATTTTTGCTCTCCTTGATCCAAGCGGCAGTGACATTACTTTCTGTTCCGCAGGGCATCCGGGAATTCTAGTGATGGGCAATAAGACATTCCGGTATTTCACGACCCAAGGTGAACGTTTGGGAAGCGATGTTTTAGGTGAAACAACTTGGAACGCAAAAACAGAAGTGCTGTCCGGCGATGAGCTTGTTGTTCTGTATTCCGATGGGGTTGTTCCGCTGCGTGCCACGGTTTCAAGCTGGGCAGCCCAGCTGAAGCGCAAAGTGACCTCTGGTACTGCGGCTGCTCCCGAGCTGTTGCTCGTTAATCAATTGAGAGCCAACAAACATGGGTTTGTTGATGCTCCCGAACTTAAAGACGACATGACTTTGGTGATGATTCGAAGAAAGTCAAAGGGTCAGGCCCCGACCCAGGAGCCATCACCACAGGGCGAGCAAGGTGGGTCACCATCCGCCGACAATCGCTCAACACAAATTCCTCAATCGGCCTGATTTTTCGACTCATTTCTCCACAGACTTGCTTGCCATAGAGCCACCACGCTAATCTCCTCCTCAAGTCGGCTTGAATCGAGGAATGTAGCGATGTCGAAAACAAAGCCAATGTTGGCCTTTCTAGAAGAGGCATGGCTCAAGCAGCTTTACGTGGAATTTGATTCCATCTGTTTTCAGCACCGCATTAAGCTGCGCAAGCCTCTTATCGAAGTTCGCGAGATGAAGAGCCAGTGGGGTCAATGGGACCCGCTCACGCGCACCATCAGCATCAGTCGTCTGCTCATTCAGTCGCACAGTTGGCAACACGTTTTGGGAGTTCTTAAACACGAGCTTGCACATATGTTTGTCAGTGAAGTGTTGCAGGGAGATGCGAGCCACGGCGCTGAATTTCAGAAAGCTTGCGAACTGCTTGGCCTTGAAGAAGAGTATCGTGGTTCAGGTCTTGATCTTGGTGAGCCTTTGCGTACCTGGCAAGACGGTGTGCAGGTTCCAGAGGAAGACGCTGTCATTTTGCGTAAAGTTGAAAAGCTTCTGGCGATGGCTGAGTCAACAAATGAAAATGAAGCTTTTTTAGCTATGGCTCGTGTTCAAGAACTTATTCATAAATACAATCTTGAAAGAGTTCTGCAGAAGCGCAAGAATCGCTACGTTTCTTTAATTGTTAATCACCGCAAACAAAAAGTTGATCGCCTGCAACGGATGATCGCCGGTATTCTCACTGGGTATTATTTTGTCGACATTGTGTTCTCTGATCTATATGATGCTCAAGAAAATTCAGTCCATAAAACCATGGAGGTCTTGGGCACTGAACAAAATGTTCTGATGGCCGAATATGTCTACGGCTTTTTAAGACAACAATCTGAATCGCTGTGGACCAGCTATCGAAGCACCCACGCCCTAAAAGGCTCAGCTCCCAAGATGTCGTTTCAGACGGGAGTCATTGCTGGATTTAAACGCAAACTCGATTCCCTTGAAAAAACACGTATCAAAGGCGCAAGCCAAGTGCCTCGCAACACGACTAACCAAGACACTTCCTCCACTGCCGAAACTTCACTTGTGAAGTTCAACGACCCAGACCTCAAGAAGTTTGTTCATTCAAGGTTCCCGCGCTTGACCTCGGTGAGTTCGGGAGGCCGGGTTCTGGGCGAGCATTTTGATCGCGGTAAGTTGCAGGGCGAACGTCTGGTGATTCACCGCGGAATTTCCAGCAAGGGCGGCTCGTCGGGCACGTTGCTTGGCCCCGGACGCAGTTCATAAGTCCAAACGTGGGATTGCACGGGCGACAATTTTCAGGATAAACCAGTGTCCGGGGTTGTCGCCGTAGCTCAGCTGGATAGAGCAGTTGTTTCCTAAACAACAGGTCGCATGTTCAAGTCATGCCGGTGACGCCATCATTCATCCCACTGCGCCATCTCTGCGGACGAAGCAGTGGCTTCAACCCTGACGATTGCCCTGAATGAATAATCTCGCTCAAAATAGCCGCGGCTTCGAATCCTGCCGACCAACCGCAGCCAAGCCAACCCGTTGCGGAAAGAACTCGCCCTTGTCTGCCAAGTTCGCCTAACATCGGCAATTCGTCGCAGGGCAGACAATCCACACCAAAACCGATGTGTTTCAGTTTTATTTCGATTTTTTTGTCAGCTGCAAAATCTTTTTCGGAAATGAAGGGGGCGACTTTGGGAATAAGATTTTTTTTGAGCCAGGTTTCGATCTGAATTTTGAGCAGCTCATCAGGAATGTTCTGACTCAGGTCAACTCCCGCACCAGCCTGCGGAAGTAAGAAGCGTGGACCCGTCATTTTCAACACCCAGCTGCATGCGCCTGTTGAATTTTTTTCTGGAATAAAAACACATGCCACGTGTCCACTTGAGGTGCGCAGTGCAAGTGGTTGTTTGTCATTGCTTGCAGGCAAGTTGGTAGACCAGATGCTCAGAATATCGCTCATTGGAATGAGCATCTGAGTTAACCAAGGTTCAAGCTGAGGAATTCTATGGCCAGTCGCAACTATCACCATTTCACTTGTGAAAGAGCTGCCATCAGCGCATAAAATTCGACATCCATCGATTGAATCTTCGAGTGTTGTCACCGTCCCCTGCACAGTGGTTAGGTAAGAACTTTGATTTGATTTCAGGAACGATTTTCCTTCAGAAGTCAGCACCCATGCATTTGCTTTTTCGGTGAAGATCTGTTGATTATTTTCTTCACTTTCAGCAAGTCCAAGATGATTTTTTGCCGCTTTTTGCAATTCAACTAACTCGTGTGGTTCTAAGGCAATTCTTAAAGTGCGAGCTTCTCTGACGCTGCTTGTGCCCAACAAATCAGGCGCTCTTGAGCGACCTCGCAGACAGAAATCTTGCAGAAAATTTGCCATGTCTGGGCCGTGCGCAACCACGGCGCGTGTGGGCGGATCATTCAGGCTGGGCCAAAAAACTCCCAGACCTCTGTGCATCCATTCGGGAGCTGCGTGCGCTGTTTCTGAATCAATGAGGCAGGTGCGGATCGATTTTTTTGTCAGAAAATGGGAGCAGGCCCAACCCAACGGCCCAGCTCCTATCACCACCACTTCAAATGCGTTATTTTTCTTCGAGTGGCCTTTCACAAACAATCCCCGACCAATGCCCCAATGTCACGACTTTCTTCACAACTGAGCCATGGTTTACGACCAATGCGCAAAAGTCGTCGATCTCAGTATTGAGGATTCCAGAGACTATGATGGTTCCACCTGGGCGGGTGTGTCCAACGATGTCGCCAAAAATTTTTGTTAGCGGACGAAGTTGGATATTTGCGAAGACAAGATCAAAATCTTTTTCTCGAATGTCAGCAATATCTGTGCTGACAAAGCGAGCGTTGTGAATGTTGTTGTCGCGGGCATTGACCTGGGCAATGTGCACACTGCTTTCGTCAATGTCGCAGCCTAAAATATTTATACTTCCAAGCTGTGCGGCTGCGATTGCGAGTATTCCTGAACCTGTGCCGACATCAAAAACACTGGTTGGAACTCCCTTGAATTCAAGCAGCAGCTCGAGGCAAAGCCGTGTCGTTTCATGTTGCCCGGTGCCAAATGCCATTCCAGGATCGATAATGATTTTGTTTGGCTGAGCGAATGCGTCTGGATTTTCCCACGGAGGCAGAATTGCAAAGACTCCGCCAACATCAATGGGCTTAAACGACGCCTTCCAGGATTCGCGCCAGTTTTGATCGGCAATCGGTTGTAAAATGAAGTTTTCAGTGGTGAGCTCAAGCTGTCTTTGTTTGGCTTCGACAAGCAGATTTTGGCGCAGACTTTCGAGGTGAGCGAGGTCTTCACTGTAGAGAATAACCGGCACTTGACGCACGAGCTCGCCATAGTAATCGCGGGTTAAATGCTCATAGTCATATTCAAATTCAACATCGCAATCGAGAGCACCTTCGACAAAATTATGCTCGTCAAACTCATGCAGGATATCAATGAGTGCATCTTTATTTTTGTCTTCAACGTGGATGCGAAGCTCATAACAGGTCGGATGAGTCATGGAGGGGCCTCTTCTTAAGTCAGACGATCCTCCATGGTGCGGAGGAGCTGAGCCGCCTTGGCGTAGTTGGGTTCACGCGCCAAAGCAAGCTGTGCATACTGGCGCGCTTCAGCGAACCGTCCCCACTTCGCATAAGCAAGGCCAATATTGAAGAGAATTTGATGACGATTGGTATTTGTTGGCAAAACCATTTGAGCCTTTTTATAGTGCTCAATTGATTCCTCGTAGCGACCCGCTCTAACGAGCTGAATTCCGTATGCATTCAGATACGAGGCGACTTTGTTCACATCACCACAATGTTCCAAAAGAAGCTTCGCCGCTTCATAATCCCCAAGTGCGAGCTTGACCCGAGCGAGGTCCTCACGTGCCTGCATGGAATGCTCGTCTAAACTTAAAGCTTTTGAGAAAGCCTTGTCGGCGCGCTCGAGTTCTCCCAATGCCAAGTGGCATTCAGCGATTTTTGCTTGCCGGCCAGGGTGCCGAGGGTTGTTGAGCTTGAGCTTTTCTAGCAAACCCAGAGCCTCTTGCAGCTGGCCGCGTTCGATAAAGAGGTCGGCGAGTCCCTGCAGTGCTCTCAAATAGTTGGGGTTTTTGTCGATCGACCTGCGAAGCCAGCTCTCTACCGCACTGAGATCGTTGTCCAAGTAGGCGCGCCGAGCCATCAATTCGCAATAGCGGGCTGTATCGCCAAGGTTTTTTAAAAGGTCATCCGAGGCGAGCATTTTTTCCTCGTCACTCGTCCGAGACCAGGCCGTCATGCTCCGTTCGAAGCGTCGCACGCTTCGCTCTGCAGGATTCCCACCGTCGTCATCTTCGAGTTGAATCAAGCGTTCCAATCTCTTCGCAAATTTAACGCAATCCTGAGCCCATTCACTTTTTTGTGGGTTCATCGGTTGAACGCAGCCAACGCCAAATTCGCCCAAGAAGGTGACTTCTTCACGCGCGAGCGCTTTTGCAAGCACGGCAGTGCGGCGAAGGAGCGGATCACCGAATTGAGTTGAAATTTCGAAGACAAGTCCCTCGCAACTGCGGTGAGCTGGGCTTTTTTCCTCAAGCAGGGTTTTCCAGTCCTGCAATGGGTTATTCTCCCAAAGCAGAACAACTGCACTGACATCATGCAAGCTTGCATCTGGCGCGCCCACGCGCAGGGTTCCACATCGCCCGATTTCTGCCTGCGGAAAAACCTGACTTAAGGCGGCAAGCATCAACGGCATGCGTTCCTGATCGTCGCCAACAAGCAACAATTTGGCGTGAGATTTTGAGGGTTTCATGAGTGGCTCCTCTAAACTTATGATACCCTCAAGTGTTATCGGACGATTTTAGAGCAGCATGAGTCTGTTGCAGATTGGAGTGTCAGAGTTATGGAAATATCTGACCACACAAAAACTCAGTGTCTTGTAGTCGGAGCCGGAGCCCTTGGGCTGCTGCTTGCCTATGTGCTTGAGAATTCAAGCGCAGGACGCCAGGGGCGCTTAGCCGTTCGTGTGAACAATCGTTCCCCATTGGCAGAAACTGTTGAGTTCAACCTTGGTTTGCTCGGTCGGAAAAATTTTCGCTCTTCCGTCGATACTGCAGAGCCAGAGGAATGGCTCAATTCATGCGACACACACTCTTTGCCAACGGTGGTTTTTCTCTGCACGCCGCCAGAGTTGACCCAAGACATTTTTTTTCAATGGCTCAGCGCGTTCGCAAGTCGTTTCCCGCAACGTGAAGTGCAATTCGTTTTCTGTAACAATGGTATATTAACTCCTCAGACTCTGGCTGCAATAGCTTTAAAGCAGGCTCAGCAGGTAAATCTTTCGTTTATTCGAGCACTCTTTTTCGTCGGCAGTTTACGGAGCAAAGAGGCAAAAAAAGTTGAAGTCCAATGGACAGGTGGGCGGCGGGTGATTTGGGATTTTCTTTCTCATGGCTCTCAGCATGCCTTTGAATTGATGCAAAATTGGTTGGGTAAAGACTTTGCTGCGGAATCAACTCAAGTTGATCAATTGGGTTTTATGGAATGGCAACATGAGGGCGAAATTACAAGGATTGAACGCGAAAAGTTTTTCACAAACTTCATGCTCGCTGCTGGAATAGGTCCAAATCTAGCAAAAAACAAAACCTTGTCTCAGGTTATTTCAGAACGTGAAGTTGCAGAATTGGCAGAGCAGTTTGCTGACCTATGGCAAGCACATAGAATTGAACGCGATGCATTAATACAAATGTTAAGGACAACTGTGAATGCAACCAGCGAGAATATAAATTCGTTGAGTTACTCCGGTGCGTTTGGGAATTCAGCAACTATGGCGTGGTTTCTATCGACACTGACTGAAGACATCCGCCATTCAACGCGGGCGGAAAAACATTTGCAACTGACGCAATTTCTGAATTCCGTGCGGTTGAAATGGGGGATGCCAAATGAGCACTGAGCCTTCTCCAAGCGAAGCTGGGGTTACCTATAAGCCGCCGTTTCTCACGTTTGTACTCATTGCAGTCAACACACTTATTTATGCAATGATTCAGTTTCAGGGCGGCCCAACCTATGAAAATTTGGTTAAATATGGCGCAAAGGAAAATGGGCTTATTGCAGAAGGAGAATTCGGGCGGCTCTTTTTTCCGATGTTTTTGCATGCAAGTCCTGCGCATATTTTATTCAATATGTTTGCGCTTTATCAGTTTGGCCGAGTTTTTGAGGTTCTTGCTGGCGCGCGAAATTTGTTTGTCACATACGTCTTGGGTGGCCTGCTTGGCAATGCAATGAGCTTTGCTCTCAGCAAATCGCTTTCAGTGGGAGCGTCTAGCAGTCTGTTCGCGCTTTTGTTTGCGCTCTATGTTTTCGAACGCTATCAGCAAAAAATTAATCTTGAGACGACAGGAATAAAAACGCGAACAGCGCTCGGGCCTGTGATTGCTATCAATGCAGTGATCACCTTTGTCATTCCGAATATCGATTGGGCTTCGCATCTGGGTGGGGGCATTGCCGGAGTCTTAATTGGGACCGGACTTATTATGAAGCACAAAATCAATGTGCGCATGATGAGTATGGTCAAATATTGGCGCGTTGATCCGGCCACATTGCAGCTGCGATTTTACCAACGCGAAGGTTTTTACCTGGGAGTTGTAGCTGCGCTCGTTCTGCTCTCATTGATCAAAGTTCCACAGGTCAGTTTTGCGGATCGTGTTTTTGGTCTTGGTGTCTTGGATGCAAGTCGAAGCTCAATGGAAGGCCACGCAGACGATGAATTAACCGCCTATAGGTCGTCGTTTGATGACCCGACATCTCCCGCTAACCCGGAAACGTTGCTTCAGCTCTCTCTTTCACACCTTCTTGCTGGGCGATACGATGCCGCAGTTCCTGTTTTGAGCGCACTGCGGCGGTTAAATCAACATGGTCTTGGCAGCGCGGAATTCGCATCCAAGTCAACATTAGCGCTGCTCGAGCAAGCAAGTGAATCGGCGTTGTCGCGTCGTCCTCTTGACAGCTCTTTGGTAAAATTGTTGACCGGCGAAGAGCATGCGGTCGCGGCAGATCTATCGCACTGTCAAAAGGCAGCTGACTACGTGCATGGTTTAGGTTTCTACGCAATTTCTGGCCTTCTTTACGAATGCGCATTTTTTCTTGATGTCGGTAACAAAGAGCTTGCACGCGCGGGGATAGCGGACCTTTGGCTTGAGTCTCGCCGCTGCGAGGAACAACCAATTTCCCCGCCACATGATGAAAATGTTAACCCCTATCAGTGGACTCGCAGCCAGCGCAATGCGTGTTTGCTTGAACTCGATGTCTTCCGCTCACAACTCTTGCGTCTTGAGCGGCAAGGACGCTTGGATGTGCATGGAACGCCCGTCGATGATGCTGCGACAAATTTAGGACCTCAACGGTGAATTCGAAGATTCTAAATCGCTGCATAAATGGTATTTGTAGGTTGTCATTCTGCCTGACGGTAGTGATTTTAGTGATCCTGTCGGGTTGCGGAAAGCAATCCATTGACACACAAATAAAAGCCAAAGTTGCAGAAAAAGATATTCGTCTTCCAACCGCTCAAAACATTCAAGATTGGTGGAGCAGTTGGGACAAAAAGAGTTTTATTATTGGTGCCGTTGAGTCGTCAGAGCTCATTCCTGAAAGTGCAGTTGCACAAATAAAAAAATCCATGGTGCATGCACTCGTTGCTGATTTATCGAGTCAGAGCAGTCTTCCGATTGCTCATCTCCAGTCAATCGAAGGTCAGCTTGTGCAAGGTCTTCGTCTTGAAAGACAAAGTCTCATCAATGATGCAGAAATTGAGAAAAATCCTGTTGGGTTTGACACGCCCCAGCAAGATGAATCGCAGCTAAAAATAACTGCCTATTTCTTGTCACTCGAAAATATTCAATCAATTTTTCGCCTGGCAGCTGGAGCGGGTCTTGCACGCGCAGTTGATGTTATGCCTTCGCTTGAAAACATGACTCACGTGGCTCGTCTGATGAGCGTTATAGGGCGCAGTTGGTCGGTTGCGTGGGTTGAGCCTAGCTTACTCGGATATTTGCCGAAAATTCCGCGCTCTGGTCAAGATTCTCCACTCGAATTAGCACCCGAGTTCAAATACAACACGTCGATTGTCTCTGTTCTTAAACGGGTTCGTGCTGACAGCGCATATTCTTTTGTCGAGAAGTCGAAGCAAGCTTTGTCGTCTGTTACCGTTGCAGTGCTGGACACTGGCGTGGATGTTTCTCATCCCGAGCTCAAAGACCAGATGTTCATAAACCCGAACGAGAAGTCGGATGGTATCGACAACGACAATAATTGTTTTGTGGATGACATCCATGGAATTGATGCAACATTTGAATGCGGCCGCGATGATGGCGTTGCTCCGCAGCCCGGATTTGCCGACCTCGGAGGCCCGGGAAAGGCATGTCCGCGGGTTAGAATAGATGACGAGCTGTCGGCAAACTGTGGGCATGGCAGTCACGTTGCAGGCATTGTCGCTGCGAAACATGGTGGTGATCTGAGCACGCTAGGGATCTGTCCAAGTTGCAAAATCCTCTCAGTGCGCGTTGCAGAACGTTGTCTGCAGCCGGATACCAATCAGGCCGGAGAATGCCGACGTCCAACTGCAGCCTATGATCCGCTCACCTCGTATGAAGTGGATGGCGGAATTTCTGATACGTCTCAAGTGCGCGCGCTGACTTATCTCTACAATTTGCGAGCCCCCGATAATCCGAGCCGACTCTTGGTCAATGTGGTGAATTTGAGTCTTGGTAAATACTTTGCTTCGCGAACAATGAGCTACATCATTCGGAACCTTCAAAGAAAAAATATCATTGTTGTTGCAGCTGCTGGTAATGACGGCACCGAAACGCCAAGTTATCCGGCCGCATACGACAGCGTTGTTGCTGTTTGCGCCACCAGTGAAGATTACGCAAATGGGGCATATGGCCGTGCACCATTCAGCAATTTTGGTGACTGGGTTGATGTCTGTGCTCCGGGAACTGACATCGTTTCCACGATCCCTGGAAAAACATTCGACGGTGGTGGCCTGTTTGTCGACAAAAGCGGAACAAGCCAAGCAACTCCGTTTGTCGCGGGTGCACTTGGATATCTTTTATCCTATTACGGCAACAATAAAAGTGCAGCACAGATTGTTGAACTTCTAAAGGGCAGTGCCGACTCAGAGAGCCTATATAACGCTCCCAACAATCGTGTTCCTGGAACGGGTGAGCGTCTGTATCGAGCCTGTTACACAGATACTTCGAATTGTGACAATCTTTTGGGCGCTGGCTTTATCGATTTAGATGCCGCTGTTCAAGGAAAAAAGCAAAGCAAGACCAACTTCAATTTTATGAGCAATCAACCTGGTGGATGTGTTGTTGGGAGCATTGGCCAGGTACATTCTCTGAAAGTTCAAGTTGGCTATTTTCTATCTGGTATGCCTTTCGTGTTGATGATCGGTTTGCTGCTCATGCGTTTTGCGCAAGCACAGCGAAATATCAGGAGCCGTAGGGAGAAGAGTTGTAAATGATGAAAAGCATCTACCGCATTTTCACGCTTGGTCTCATTTTAATGCCATTTATTTATTCCTGTGGAAGCAAGATTTCGCAGTACGACGTTGATCAAAAGGTCAAGGGAGTCACATGGCCTACACTTGAAAATGCCTCTGGTTGGAAAAAACTCTGGGATGGTCGTTCTTGGATTGTTGCTTTATCTCGTGCTCATCAACCTCTTAAAAGCAACAATTTCTTTCGCAAACAGTTGGCTCTTTCATTTGTGAACGCAATGAAATCAGCAGATGCCAACTTGGTTCTCGATAGTTTGCAAGATCAGGTCTCCGAGCTTTTGCGAACTCATGTATTGAGCATCGGCAATTTTGAGAAAACGCTGAGCTCGGGTGCTGCACCCTTGCCGATTTTTGGTTTTGCTCGTGTCGAATTCAAAGGTGGAATGAGCGCATTTGAAAATCTGCTGAGCCGCAGTACTTTGCTGGCGAATCAGATCAGTGAAATCGATGGTCGCGATAGCAAAGATCAGTTTCTTTTGCGGATGATGTGGAGCACTCTTGAAGCCACGCCCGGAATTGAATTTGCCGAACCCGATCTTGAAAGTGAGCTACAGCAGGCCGGCTCGGCAGTTGAGACAGCCATGAAAAACCAGCCAAATCTGGCTAATTTGGGTCTTGCAGAGATTGTTCCGCAAATGCTCAAAAGTGGTCAGTCACTTGTTGCTGTCATCGATACAGGAGTCGACAGTGGTTTTGATGCTGCAGGTCAAGCGCTTGCAGGTCGCATCTACCGGAATCCGGGCGAAGACCCTGCGAAGGGTAAAAAGAACGAAGTTGACGATGATGGCAATGGCTGGGTTGATGATTATATGGGTGTTAATGCGACCGTTGCAAAAGGCTCCGTTGACTTAAGTCCTGCACCTATTCCAGGTTCAAATGACGTCGGAGGACCAGGCGTCGCGTGCGACTCAGCTTCTGATAAGAATGCCTCGAGCTGTGGACATGGCACTCACGTCGCTGGAATTATTGCTGGCGGCGCCGCTGATGGCTCGCAGTTCGTTGGTGTGTGTCCGTACAACTGCCAAATTCTTCCCATTCGCGCGGCAAGACGCTGCTTTGGGCCAAAAAATGTCAAAGTTACATCGTGTCAGCAAGCTGAATTTGAGACTTCATTCAACCCTGCCACTCAACGTGAATTTGATGGCGGCATCACCGATTCAGCGCAGCTGCAGGCACTTGCATATGTCTTGGATCTCACCTCGGCATCGAATCCCAATCTGCTTGCAACCAATGTGGTGAATTTGAGTATTGGTAAATATTTTTCGAGCCGATCTCTGTCTCTAATCTCAAGGCGTCTCATACAGAACGACGTTTTAATGGTGGCTGCGGCAGGAAATCAGAATGTCGAGATTCCCATGTTCCCTGCTGCGTATCGGGATGTTGTTGCTGTCTGTGCGACAAGCTCTGATCCCGCTGGTTCAGGAAGCGAGCCAACCGGAAGCAGCGATCCCAGCAAAGGCAGCGCGCCCTCACGCGGGGCTCGTCAGAAGGCTCGGTTTAGTAATTTTGGTGATTGGGTTGATATCTGCGCGCCTGGTGCAAATATCGCGTCGTCTGTGCCAGGTGGTGGTACGGATATCAAGAGTGGAACAAGCCAAGCTGCGCCTCACGTCGCAGGTGTTGCCGGCCTCCTCAAGGCCTTGAGTCCGAGTCTGAGCGGGGCCGATATTCGCGAAATTCTGATTAAATATGCGAATTTTGATTTTTTGTATGGACCTTTGCCGAACGGACAACTTGCCAATGCTGATTTCGCATACGCGCCATATCAAGATGCAAAGGTCTATTTACTTGGCAGTGGCTTCCTCAGCGCAATCCATTCTTACTATGCCATTTTTGAGCCGGCTAAGGCGCGCGAATACGTGAGTCAGGCATCATCGGCAATCGATTCTGGCGACACCAGTCAGGTGACATCGGGATGTGTGGTTTCAAGTTTGTCGGCAAATTCAGAGCTTAAAGGCTTAGAGATCACAACGAGCTTGCCGGTTTTGCTTGGCGCCGCGCTACTGATTTTGCGGTTGCAGCGCTTGTATCTGGGGAAATTTAAAAGGCCCGGCTTGTGCGCCGAGCCTCGAGAGAACCCTACTTATCAAGCATAAGAGTTAGCTTGCCTGAGCAAAGCCTCTGACTGGTTTGTGATGGTCATAGCGCTTGCTGTGAGCTCTTTTGATTTGCTCTGCTGCGCGCCGAGTTGCGCCGTGAATGCTGTGATACATGTCATCGGAACGCATCGTGACGTCGCCATGAAATGGGCCATCGTTCCAGGTCAGATGCACAACGTGTTGATTGCCTTCCAGCGATAAAGCCCAGCGGCTCGCAAAATTATGTAGCGCCAGTGGTTTCAATTTGTCGCTTGATTCTTCTTCGCAGCACTGGCGCAAAGATTGAGTTAATTCGAATCCGTGAGCCGCAACCTGATTTGACATGTCAAACTCCTCTTTAGGAAATGGCTTGAGCAACTCTTGAAAAATATGAACCTCGGCTACTCACTAACTCCGCATGTATTCTTTTTGAATCCTCCTCTAACGCCCGATTGTTTGACATCTCGAAGAGCAGGAAAAGTAAAGCTTTGTGCAAACCCTCCTGAATAAGCGCAACAACAGACAACGGCCACCGGTGGCTCAACGCTTCTGTTGCTCGCAATTTGAATTCGCTGTTGAAAACAAGAATTTTGTGGAGATGCTGTAAATTGAAACCCTGACCTGGGATAATGTGGACACCTGCACCAAATTCACGTTCGAGTATTCGAACCGCTCTTTTCACTGCTGCGTCCCATCCACTTAATCGTCGCTCTTGGACGAGTTCTTCCATCATCAAGTAAATTCGATTTGAGGAGCCAAGCACCTCTTGGAGCTCCTTTTCGGCGGGTTTCGGAAGATCTTGAGCAAACAGGTCCCAACTATCTATAATAATTCCCATTAAATACATTTGAAAGAGCGCACGGACTGTATAAACTTTGGACAATTGCGACTTTTCGTCGACAATAACATTGAAGTCGCCGTGCTGTTCGATAAGAGCCAAAAGATCACGGTAGAAGTCGGTATTTGCGGAGTTTCGGTTGCGTTCATCGATTGTCAGAGTCGGAGAGGATCTTGCCACGCGCTCAAAACGACGCAGCAGCCGTTGCTCCTCGAGCGCTTTGTCGATCGCGTGATCCCAGCGAAAGCGTAAACCAAAGTCTGGTGTTTTGATCTGCTCAGCGTCTTTCATCTCAAAGTCCAGGATCGGATAAAAGACAAGCGACTGAAGAATTGCTCGTGATTGGTCGTTCAGTGCGTCCCAAAGATCAACCATATTAAAAATGTCGTTTTCCACTAACAGGTCGCCGAATCGAACATTTTCTCTTACTTTTCCTGCCAATTCAACAAATAAGTCGAGTGATATTCTTCCCTCGCGGTAAATGACATCTCCAAGCCTGTCGTCGAGTAACAGCGAACTGCAGTGGGTAATCTCACCCTGTTGAACAAACACAGATTTCTTTGCGTCTGGACAGTAAAAAACAACTTCGCCAGTGAATCTCGAAGCGCGTAAGTCAACAAAAAAATCTTTCAGTCCGTTGCCGCTGACCTGAAGTTTCTGGCTCATGTTGCTCCTTGTCCGGCTTCCACGCCCGATTCACCCGTTCTATCGTCGCCTGATCCATTTTCTTCGTCGAGCAATGGAAGCACTTCCAAAAAGAGAATGTGCAAGAGCTTCTTTTTGATTTGCAACCACTCAGCCACGCTCTCAGGCGGAATTGTGGATTCCTGCATTTTTCCGAGAAAAACCAATTCAAGAACTTCATCCTTGTTGAACGTGCGATACTTTGGCTTTTTGGATTGATTGTTCTCTTCATCCAATAGATCTGGAGAAATGCTTGCGCCAGAACGTTTCTTCGGACTTGGTTGAAGGTCTTCGATGGCAGACTTGGTCGAAGTCGAGTCGCACAAGAGAATCAGTTCGTCGATCTTGGGATAGAGTTCCTCCGGACAAATCTCTTTTGCAGCAAGAAGATCTATTTTTGCTTCTGTGGCTTGCCGTTGATTGAGGTACAGGCGTCCGCGATTGAACAGAGTTACGAATCTCGCATCCGGATCTTCGAGTGGTCCAAGGGCTCGTTTGTATAATCCGATCGAATCATCAGGCCGTCCTGTTTTGCTGAGCTGCAATGCCAAGTTAATGAGAAGAGTCGTAACTCCATCTCGTGTATCAAATTCTTCGCTGAAAGTGATTTCCGCAATATCGCTTTTGCTAAGACCTGGTCCTTGCCCCACAGCTCGTTTGGCCTCGAGTCTTGCAACCGCTTTTTCCTCTTTCGCCAAACTCTGGTAGGCGTCGCTGAGTTGGCCAAGGCGCAGTGCAATCCGCGTGCGGAGTTGCAGGGCTGGCAGAAAGTCATCTTTAATTCTGAAAACTTTGTTGATGGTTGCGTTAGCGCGATAAAATTCTTGTTTTTTGAGCTGATGTAAGGCGAGCAGAGTCAGCCCTTCGAGTGAATCTGGTTCTTTCTCGAGCCAAATTGCGAGAGTCCGTTCCGCTTCAAACAATCCCCCGCGCAGAAAGAGTGCGTGAACTTCAAGCAGCGCGTCGCGATCAATCGGGAGCTGGCGTTCGCGCTCTATCACCTCGGAAAGAGCTTGTTCCATCATTCCTTTGCTTATTGGCTTGATGAGAACGGTTGAGTAGCCCTGTTGCTTGAGCTCTGTGAGTTGGTCGCGCGACTCAATGTGCGCAATAGCAACGAAAATCCCCTGGCTGTGATCCTTCATCGAGCGAATGCGATTGACGAGGTCATTGCGGTCGATGCCCTCGAGGCAATCGGTGTCGACCAAGATGAGCTGGAAGGAGTGCTCCATCACCTGTTTTTGCAACTCTGCAAATTCAGTGACCACGTGAAGCTTCTTCAAGCCAAACCCACGCAGGGCGGCCTGAGTTTCGGTTGCGAGCCCTTGCTCTGGGGTGAGCATCAGGGCATTTGCGAATTTGTTCTGGCGCATGAACCCGGACCTCCTGTCTTGGACCCGCGGACTCGGTGCAGATGCTCTCCTGCCTAGAGTCTACACCCGTCAGGCAGACCCAGGGCTGCCAGCGTCTTCTGGATTGACAGATGCAAATTCGAGCGGTAAGCGAGCAGTCCCGCACATTGTGGGAATTTTGACTGGCAACGCGTCCAGGAGCCTATACGAAAACTCCTCAAATGGTTGAGGTTTTTTCAGGGTTTGTAGGGCGCCGGGTCTGTGGGACCTGTTTATTCCACTGCAGAGAAGGATCACCTCATGGCTCTTAAGTTCCGTATGCAACGTTTCGGTAACAAGAATCGTCCTTTTTTCTCAGTTGTCGTGACCGACTCTCGCAACGCCCGCAACGGCCGCTTCATTGAGCGCGTTGGCCACTACAATCCAATGACCGAACCTTCGACCTTCTCTGTCGACGTTGAGCGCATGAACCACTGGTACAAAGTGGGAGCGCGTCCTTCCGACGCGATCGCGACTCTCCTCAAGAAGACTCAGGTAACTCTCGGTTAATTTGCTCGCGTTTTTTGTTTTCCTCCGTGTTTTCCAGAGCAATGCGGGGGTTGGCTACGAAGGTCTGGTTCAATCCAGTGAGTGTCTGTCCTTCGTGAGCTGGTGTTTAAGCACAGTCACTCCCTTTTGGAGTTTTCCATGGCTACTCATAAGTCCGCTGAGAAGCGCGCCCGCCAGACCATCGTTCGCAATGCTCGCAACCGTCAGGTTATGAGCACAATGAAAACCTCAATTCGCAAGCTGCGCGATGCGATTGAGACAAAGCAAATCGACAAGCTCGATGCGCTCTTTCGCGAAACTCAGTCTGTGATTGCTGTGACTCGTCGTAAAGGTGTGATCCACGCAAACAACATGGCACGCCGTATCAGCCGTTTGTCGGCTCAAATCAAGAAGGCCAAAGGCCAAGCGTAATTCTATTGCTCCATTGAGCATAAGTTTTATGCCGACTTGAAAAGCAAAGGCCCCGGCTTATCCCGAGGCCTTTTTTGCGTTCCGCGGAATTCTTTCGAATCCTTAGGCTTCCACGCCCAAGCCATCGACCCGCTGGCGAAGTTCCAAGCCTGTTTTCCAAAAGGGCAGCTTTTTCTCTGGCACTTCGATCTTTTCACCGGTCTTTGGGTTGCGGCCATCGTATGATTTGTACTTACGTACTGTGAATGCCCCGAACCCACGAATCTCGACGCGTCCGTCTGTGGTCAGGGAGTCAATGATGGCCTGGAAAAACAGATTCACGACTTCTTCCGATTGTGTTGTCGTGATGTCAGCCTTGGACGCCAGAACCTCAATTAGCTCGCTTTTGACCATACCCGCCACCTTCTCAAGAAAGACGCCGCGCAGATGTCCCAAGGACCTCTGTAAGCGCATGCCATTGCTTAAAGATTACTGCAATCCAATCCCGGCTTGCAGCGGGTCCGTTCAAAGTTTTGTCATTTTGACTCCGAGTCTCAGAAATCTCTCACTTGCGGCGGTGGCATCGGTTGTGAAATGCGTGCTAGAAGGCTGCAATCTGGTTCGATTTAAACAGGATTGTTGAGGTTTGAACATGCGCGTTGAGCGTCCGGAAAAGTCCATTCACTTCCCATCCGTGGAAAAGGTCATTGCCGACAAATGGGACCGCGAGAAGACCTTCCAGCGGAGTATTGACGAACGCCCGCACGACAAAAAATACAATTTTTATGATGGACCTCCGTTTGCAACGGGGCTTCCGCATTTCGGACACTTCGTGCCTTCCAGTATCAAAGACGCATTTCCTCGCTATTTCACAATGAAGGGATATCGAGTTGAGCGGCGATTTGGCTGGGATTGTCACGGTCTGCCGGTTGAAATGCTGATTCAAAAAGAATTGGGACTGAACGGTCGCCCTGAAATTGAAAAGCTCGGAATCGATAAATTCAACGCTGCTTGTCGTGAATCGGTGCTGCGCTACACATCTGAATGGCGCAACTATATGCGTCGTCTCGGCCGCTGGGTCGACATGGACAACGAATATCGCACCATGGACAAACCATTCATGGAAAGTGTCTGGGCGGTGTTCAAGCAGCTCTGGGAAAAGGGCCTGGTGTACGAAGGCCGTTTTGTTATGAGTTATTCTTCTGCTCTTGGATCAACTCTATCTAATTTCGAAGCGAGTCTTGACTATCGCGATATCCAAGACCCATCTGTCACGTTGCGAGCAAAACTCACTGGAAAATTTGCTGGTAAAAGCCTGCTGGTTTGGACAACCACACCCTGGACACTTCCCGCCAACCTTGCGGTTGCGATTGACGGGGCCGGGGAATACTGCGAAGTGTGGGATAGTAAGCAACAAGAGACAGTAATTCTTCTGCAGTCACGCGTTGGCGCGTATTTTAAAGACGGCGAATATGAAATCCGCCGCACTTTCGCGGGACAGGAACTTGCGGGCGAAACCTACGAGCCATTTTTTGATTATTTTCTTGAGCAGGCGGGCCCGAACGCATTCAAGGTGTATCCTACAAATTACGTCTTGCATGACACGGGTACTGGTGCAGTTCATACCGCCCCTGCCTTCGGTGAGGACGACTTCCGCTGCGCCCAACAATACAACCTGCCTGTTATTGATCACCTCGACGTGAGTGGTCGCTATAGCGCGCGTAATCATCCCGAAGTTGTGGGCCTTGAGTTCAAGGCGGGCGATAAGATTCTTCTCGCAGATCTCAAAAAGCGCGGATTTATCTACCGACACGAAACGCTCGTGCACAGCTACCCAATGTGTTACCGCTCGGGTCTGCCGCTGATGTATCGCGCGATGCCAAGTTGGTTTGTGAAAGTAGAAAGTATCCGCGATCAACTTCTTGCTTCGAATGAACAAATCAATTGGATTCCCGATCACATCAAATCGGGTCGCTTTGGTAAATGGCTTGAAAATGCGCGCGACTGGAATATCGCCCGTGCGCGTTACTGGGGTAATCCGATCCCAATCTGGAAGAATGACGAAACCGGCGAAGTGGTTTGTATAGGTTCAGTTGCAGAACTTGAAAAACACGCCGGACGTAAAATCGATGATCTTCACATGGAGTTCATTGATGACATCACTATTCGTTCACCCACCGGTCGTGGTGTTCTTAAACGCGTTCCGTTTGTGTTTGATTGTTGGTTTGAATCGGGCTCCATGCCATATGCTCAGATGCACTGGCCGTTCGAAAACAAGGAAGACTTTCTCAAACATTTCCCAGCGGATTTCATCTGCGAAGGGTTGGATCAAACTCGCGGTTGGTTCTACACACTCAACGTTTTGAGCACAGCTCTGTTCAATAAGCCGCCGTTCAAAAACGTGGTCGTCAATGGTTTGGTTCTGGCCGCTGATGGTCGGAAGATGAGCAAGAGCCTGAAGAACTATCCAGATCCGATGGGCACTCTCGACGAGTTTGGCGCCGACTCTGTGCGACTGTTTTTGTTAAATTCGCCAGCAACAGTTGCCGAAGAAGTTCGCTTCAATGTTGAAGGCGTGAAGGAAAATACCCGGCGTGTTTTACTTCCACTTTGGAATGCCTATTCGTTTTTTGCGACATATACTTCGCTGGAAAACTTTGATCCTGAAACCGATCTTGTGAAGAGCAAGAACGAACTCGATCAGTGGATCCTGCTGCGCCTCAACGAGCTGTTGCGATTGGTTGATGAGTCGATGACTTCGTATCAAATTGCCAAGGCCGTTCCTTCGCTCGTGGATTTCCTTGATGATCTTAATAATTGGTATATCCGCCGCAGCCGTCGACGTTTTTGGGAATCCGACCGCGAGGCATTCTCCACACTCTTTAACGTGCTTGTGCAAACATCGCAGATCCTTTCGCCATTTGCGCCTTTTGCTGCCGAATATTTCTTTGCAAAGTTGGCTTTAACCAACGAACTTGCTGAGGTTGGCAGCGTTCATTTGTCGCTCTTACCGACGGCGCGCGAGTTAAGTGGTGAGGAAAAGAATTTACTTGAACGCGTTGAACTTGCTCGTCGGGTGGTTGAATTGGGCCGCAATATCCGCACAGCTCACAAACTTAAAAATCGTCAACCTTTGTCACTGTTGACCGTTGGAGTGGTTGAGGATGTTGCCGCAACTCAGCTTGCCAGCATGCGCGACTTTATTGCCGACGAGTTGAATGTGCGCAGCGTTCAAGTGACTCGCGATCCATCTTCATTAGCGCGCATTTTGGTGAAGCCAAACTTTAAGGCTCTTGGCAAAGTGCTTGGCGAAAAGATGAAAGACATGCAGGCGGCGCTGGCTCAGCTGTCGGCCGCCGATTGTCAGAATGCGCTGCAAAAGAAAACGATTCATGTTTTGGGTATGGATCTGACTCCCGAGATGATCTCGGTCGAACTGCAAGGCACAGGTCATCAGTTGGTTGCCACTGATGCCGAGCTCGTGGCCGCACTTGATCCCACTCTCACCGAAGAGCTTCGATTGGAAGGCCTGGCCCGTGAGGTTGTGAGCTTAGTTCAAAAGGCGCGCAAAAGTGCGAATTTTGAGGTGGAGGATAGGATCACCTTGCAGGTTGTGACCGACAATACGCTTTTCCAAGCTGCTCTTGAGAAGAATAAGGCTTATCTGGAAGACGAAACACTTGCGCAGTGTGTTGCCAATTTGGTTCAGCCTGATTTTGAGCAAAGCTTAGACATTGAGGGTCAGGCAGTCACTCTCAAGTTGAAGAAAAAATAAGAAATTGGAAAAAGTTCAAAAAAAATAGAGCCGCTGAAAAAGCGGCTCTAAAAACGCAACAAAAAGGAGGAGAAAACTAACCTCACAAAGTTAGGTCAAACCTTTCGCGAATGTCAAATCTGAGGGAGGATTATTTTTCCTTCTCGCTCTTCGGCAGGAGTGTCACCACCAGCCGGCGGCCTTCCATGCGAGGAGGAGCTTCTGGCACAACAAGATCTTCAAGCCCCTTCATGAGTTCCTGCAGAACTTCATGTCCAAGCTCCTGGTGAGACATTTCACGTCCGCGGAACTTGATACCAACCCGGACTCGATTCTTTTCAGATACCCAACGGCGGATGTGGTTCTGCTTGGTTTCAATATCGTGTCTGTCGGTGTTTGGAGTAAGGTTGAGTTCCTTCACTTCAATCACAACTTGTTTCTTTTTTGCTTCCTGTGCCTTTTTGCTTTGCTGATATTTGAACTTACCGAAGTCAATCAAACGACAGACAGGTGGCACCGCATCCGGAGATACTTCAACCAAATCAAGACCAGCTTCTTCTGCGCGCACGAGTGCATCGCGGGTTGAGATCACGCCAACTTGTGCACCGGTCTCATCAATCAAGCGAACTTCGAGAGCTTTGATGCGCTCATTGATACGAGGACCTTCTTGGACGGGAGCACGATTTGGAGCGGCTGGACGCATACTGGTTGATAACCTCCTGAAGGTGTTTCTTCGCCGGACGAATTCCGACATTAGCATATTTGGCAGCAAAAAAGCGAGGCGCCCCACTGTCGTGAAGCGCCTCGATTGTCAAATTTTAGCTCGATTACTTCTTTTCATTTGCCGTCGGCTTGATGAGGGCAAACAGAGAAGGAGTTGTGCCGTTCGCACGCACTTGGTTCTTACGTGGAGTACCGCGCTTTGAAGCTTTAGCGGCGCGGCGGCGATTGGTGATGTCGGTTGGTGATGTCATGGGTGGGATCCTCTACCTGATCGTGTGCAAGATCGGCCTTGCACGAAACGACGCGATGGTTAGCACCTTCAATCGGCCTTGGCAATGGTAAGAGGCAGCTCTGATACGAATCTTTTAAGGATCGGAAGGGACTGGAATTCTCGGTTCTTGGGAGGTTGAGTTCGCGCCTGACTCAGGGGCTTCATCCTTTTCTTCGCGGCCTTCGCCCCCTTCTATCGGGCCTTCAGGCAAATCGAGATCATCAGCCTGTTGCGCTTGAATTTCAAGCTGTTGCAAACTCTGCTCCTGGGTTAGGCCAGTTTTTTCAGTGCGTTGTTCACCAACTGCAGTGCCGCGGGTGCTTCGGCTCGTTGCTGTTGCAACATTCAGTGATTCGTCATCCGTTGGAATCATTTTCATACGTGTTTGAATGGTTGACATGCGGGCCGCGAGAAATCCGGAAGGCTGACCCGCTTTCAGAGATTTGTTCCATTTGTTTGGACTTGGCAGAATCGAGACAAGCGCGGCGCAATCGCGCGTATTGAGCGCCGCGGGCGCTTTCTTGAAATAGAAGTGCGCTGCGTCCTTGAGGCCATAAATTTTGGGTCCGAATTCTACGATATTAAAGTACCATGTGAGCTGAAGATCTTTGCTTGCGGTTGCATCGAGTAGAATCGCTCCAACAATTTCACGCGCTTTGCGCACATAACTTCGATTGCGCGAAAGAAAGGCATTTTTAACCAGTTGTTGCGTGATTGTGCTGCCACCCCGTTTGGGTTTCTTTTTGCGCTGGTTGTACTCGTAGCTTTTTTCGATGCTTTCAAAATCTACGCCGTGATGAATAAAGAATTTGGTGTCTTCCGCGGCCACCAGGGCCAACTTGCAGGCGCGAGGGATCTCGTGGCTTGGGACCCAATTCTTCTTGTAGGGTCCACTCCAGGGGCCTGTGACTCGCAGGTAACGCTGTTCTGATTTGGGCAGATAGGGAAAGTAGGCCAGCAACCCAAGATGGAGAGTGAAGACCCACGGAATAAACCAGCCAATGAGCAGCGCGACAACGATGCCCAAAGAGGTAAACAAAAGCGAAAGCGAGCGAAAAAGTCCCACAAAAAAGCCCTTCAAAAACTTGAATTCACCACTGCTCTGGGCCATTCTGCGCCCCGGCCGTGCGGCTTCGAGAAAGCCACACTTCATGGCTGTTAGCAATCATCAAACGAAGAGGGACCACCCATGACAGCGCTCCCGCCAGTCAAGCCAGTCACCATCCAGGCAACCCAAACTCTCGCGAACCAAGCGGCAGACATCGTGGTTGTTGTTCTTGACGAAACAGATCTCGATCATGGTAAATTGAAAAATTCCGACCTCAATAATCTCGATTCTCAACTGGGTGGCGCTGTCGCTGCATTGGCAGCGCTCAAAGACTTTGAAGCTAAATGGCTGAGCAGCGCTGTGACACTTTGCCCGGTTGCTGCAGTTGGTAAGCGAGTGTTGTTGGTGGGCGGTGGTAAGAAAGTTGATGAAAAACCTGCACGCGCGCGGCAAATTGGATTGAAGATCGCCGAAGAAGTTGCCCGCTTCAAAGCCGGAAAAGTGAGTATTTGCGGCACGAGCACTTTCCTTTCAACGGCTGAATTAGTTGCGCAAATGTCGTTGGGCCTGCGCATGGGAGTTTATAAATATCCAAACTCTAATCTCAGCGCCGAAGCACGCAAGGAACTTGAAACTCCTGTGGCGTTCTCGTTTTCTGGTCTTTCTGCTGGAGCCGATGCTCAGTTGAAGCAGGCTACCGTTGTGGCTGATTCCATTGAAACCTGCCGTTTGCTTCAAGATGCGCCACCGAACGTTGCAACTCCTGCTTACGTTGCAAATGTAATGGCCGAGAAGGCTCGCACCGCTGGTTTGAGTGTGCAAATTTACGGTGCGGAAAAACTCCGTCAAATGGGCTTTGGTGCCATGATGGCTGTTGCGGGCGGAAGCGCCAATGAAGCGCAATTTGTTGTGGTGGAATATGCCCCAACAAATGCAAAAAAATCTGTCGCCTTTGTTGGCAAGGGTCTCACGATGGATACAGGCGGTTACTCGCTGAAAACTCCATCAACCCATCAGGTTGGCATGAAGTATGACATGTCTGGTGCGGCAGTTGTTCTTAATAGCGTTGTTGCAATTGCAAAACTTCAACTCCCTATCCGTGTCTTCGGAGTTGCTGCTCTGTGCGAAAACATGGTTGATGCGCATGCGTATCGTGTGGGCGACGTCCTCACCACATACAGCGGCAAGACAATTGAAGTGCTCAACACCGACGCTGAAGGACGCATTGTTCTCTCTGATGCGCTTTCCTACACAGCAAAAGATCTCAAGCCCGATACGATCATCGAATACTCAACCCTCACGGGTGCAATGATTTCTGCACTTGGTCACCTGGGTGCAGGTATTTTTTCATTCAACTCTGAGTCGCTCGAGAAAACCGTAATGAACGCGGCTCAACAAGTGGGCGAGCGAGTTTGGCCGATGCCAACATGGGATGAGATTGGCGAAGATGTGAAGGGAACGATTGCTGATGTCAACAACATCGGTGCAACTGCCGGTGCGGCTGGTTCAAGCGTGGGCGCGATGTTCTTAAAGGAATTTGTTGAGAACAAACCCTATTGCCATGTGGATATTGCCGGTGTGGCAAATGGTAACATGTCGGTTGGCTTCCCGCGAAAAATTAGTTCCGGATATGGTGTTCAGCTTTCTATTGAAATCGCACGTGCACTGAGCGCGAATTGAGGTTTTAAGCCTATGGTCACCACAGGAGAAAGTCCGTCGCCGGTTTTTGGAAGTCAGCGCTTGGGTGAGCGACCTGCAGCACCCGTGCTGGTCTTCGACATTGAAACTGTGCCCGACATTCCTCTGATGGTGGCCGGTTTTGAGCCTCAATTGCCGGATGGAAAAACCTTTCGGCCTGAATTTGACTGGGCTGATTTGTCTTTCGTTGATTTGATTCGTCAGCAAAAGCAAATCAATTTTCCAGCGCCCATGTACCATCTCGTCATGTGCATTTGTGCGGTTTTTGTTCATCCAGAGACGCACACTATAATTGATGGCTTCAAGAAAACACTTCCGTTGTGTCGCAGTTACGATGAACTATTGCAGGTAGAAGCTCAGCTGCTCCGAGATTTCTGGAGTTTTTGTACAAAACATGCAGATGCAGCAAGGGTTTGGTATGATCACATTCAATCTGATTTCCGAATGACCGACTACCAACGCAAAAAACTCAAGCCCCTGCCCGTGACCTTTTGTGGATATAATATTGCGGGTTTCGATTTGCCCGTGATTGAGCAACGCAGCATGAAGCATTTCATTCCGTGTCCGATTCCTGAATACGCGCGAGAATTTGGTTACGATTCCTACCGCTCGCGGTATGCGTTAGATAAATGTTTTGATTTGGCTCAGTTCGTAAATGGAAATGCTTCGCAGAAAATAGGACTCGACATTCTTGCCCGCTCAATGGGTCTGGCTGGAAAGCTTGAGGGTATGGATGGCAGCCGCGTGGGAGAATCTTACTATAATGTGGGTGCCTCTCAGCTTATTGAAGACTATTGCGCTGTTGATGTTCTCATCACGTATGGTGTTTACTTGGGTGTGCAGCGTTTCCGCGGAATTCTTGATCCAGAGCAGTTTGCTGACTGCGCCAGACAATTTGAGAAGTTCCTCAGATCCGAAGGTCGGCCGACTCCCTACCGTATTCTTGCTGAGCAAAGCCAAGAATATTTTAAGAAATCTCAGCTGCGGCATTCCTGACACCTGCCTTTAAAGCGGTGTCACTCCCGGCCGATACCAACCTGTCTTTTAGACTCGCCCTGTTGAGAAAGGGCCACGTTTTAAAGTAATCTTGTTACGTCGTTGTTTAGTTTTTAGGGAGGCATGACCATGGCAGAAGAACTCGGGTTTTCCAAAGGCTTGGCAGGTGTGGTTGCGGACGCAACCTCGGTGAGCCAAGTTCAAGGTGAAGTTGGAAGACTGATTTACCGCGGTGTATCTATTGAAGAAATTGCCGAGAAATCGACCTTTGAGGAGATGACGTTTTTCCTCCTCCGCGGCAAAATGCCGACTCATGCTGAGCTGAGCAAAGTAACAGCCGAATTGAAAGAGTTTCGCACTCTGCCAAAGACTGTTGAGGCAGTGATTGATGCTGCTCCCAAAGCTGCACATCCGATGATGGTCCTGCAAGCGGCTATGGCTGCTCTTGCATGGGACGAAGCACCTGTGAACCTGAAAGATGTTGATGGCAACGTGCGCAACGCTGTTCGCTTAACTGCGCAGCTTGGAACTGCCGTGGCTCGTATCTCTCGCCGCCGTCGCGGACTTGCTCCGGTCGAGCCGCGTGCTGATTTGAACCACGCTGAAAATTTCCTTTACATGCTCGATGGCAAAGTGCCCGACAAAGACGTTGCTCGTATGTTCGATGTTGCACTGATGCTGCACATGGATCACGATTTCAACGCGTCAACCTTTGCTGCTCGCGTGATTGCTTCAACCGAAGCCCGCCTCACGGCCTCTGTATCAGGTGCTGTTGGTGCTCTCAGTGGTCCGTTGCATGGCGGTGCAAACGAAAAAGTGCTCGAGATGGCCGACAAGATTGGCGCGCCTGAGAAGGCGAAAGACTGGGTTGCCAATGCTCTTGCAACGAAGGCAAAGGTCATGGGCTTTGGTCATCGCGTTTACCGAACCATGGACCCACGCGCTAAAGTTCTGCGTGGCATGCTCGAAAAACTTGTCACTCAAACAGGCGACAAGAGCACCTATGAAACTCTCCGTATCGTTCATGACTCAATGATCGAAGAGCTCAGCAAAACCTCTAAAGACTACATTTGGCCAAACGTCGACTTTTGGTCGGGTGCTTTGTATCGCCTCATGAAGATTGAAACCATCGACTTCACTCCTATCTTCGCCGTGGCGCGGGTTGTGGGTTGGTCTTCACACATCATCGAGATGTGGCAAGACAACCGCATTTATCGTCCTGCAGCGAAATATGTTGGTCCAACGGAAGCCAATATTGCTCCAATTGCATCGCGCGGCTGATGAACTTCTCTGCGCAGCAGCCCATTATTGAGCTTCGTAACTATGCCCTGCAGTCGGGTTTTTCAGCCTTGCTGCAGGGCATCGAACTTTTGGTGAATCCGGGTGAATCGCTTGGTCTCGTGGGGCCCGCTGGTTCTGGAAAAAGCCTGCTTCTCAAAGTTATTTCACAAGCGATCTGGGATCGTGAATTGAGCGGTTTGGAAAGTCCGATTCAATCGGGCGAGTGCCACATTTTTGGTGAAGTATTTACCGAGCGCAAGCCAAGTGCTTCTGCGCGCGCTGCGTTGCAGCGGCAGATGGCGCTTGTTGGTGAATCGAGCACGTGGTTGCCGGTGTCGATTGCACAAAATTTTGAGGCTGTGCGTGTGGTGAGTGGCCTCGAGCGCTTGCCTTTTGAGGATTTTATTGAGCAGTTGCCTCTGTCAAACCGCAATAAAGCACAACTTATTTCTGTAACAGAGCTGCTTCCAACTCAGGTCGATCAACCGATTCTTCAGCAGCTTGCAATTGTCCGTGCGTTGCTGCGCAAGCCGCGTTTGCTGATGCTTGATGAAGCTTTTATTCGCATGGATCCGGTTCTATTGAAAAATACCGAGGCATTGCTCTTCTCGCAGAGCGAAAGTCTGACGCTGATTTGCGCGACCAACGACCTCCTGCAGGCGAGTCGCATGACAGACAAAATTTTGTTTTTATTGGATGGTCGCGTTGTCGAATGTACGCCTACCGCGCGATTTTTTACTAACCCAAAAACTCGTCAGGCCGAGAGCTTTATTGCTGGCCGCGACGATTCTTTTTAAGTCGTAAAAAGCAAATTTTTAAATTAATAGCGGAAGTGTTTGATCGTGTCGCCTTTGGATTCCAGCTCGCGCAACGACTCAATTCCAAGTTCCAAGTGAATGTCCGTCCAGCGTTCGTTTACCACTTTGTCGGAGGCTTCTGTTTTGACGCCTTCGGGAGTGGTTGGAACATCGGAAACAAGAAGCAATGCACCCCGTGAGATATCGTTGTAGTGGCCAACAATAAAGACGGTTGCCGTTTCCATGTCGATGGCCAGAGCGGTTAAGTCTTGCAGGCGTTGACGGAAAGCTTCGTCGTGCTCCCACACGCGGCGGTTGGTTGTGTAGACAACGCCTGTTCGGTAATCGAGGCCTCGCTCAACGATTTTCTGCGAGACAAATTTATGCAGCTTAAAGCTTGGCAGCGCGGGAACTTCGGGCGGAAAATAGTCGTTGGAAGTTCCCTCGCCGCGGATCGCTGCAATTGGCAAAATAAAATGGCCAATTTCAGTGCTCTTCTTCAAACCGCCGCATTTGCCAAGAAACAAAACGGCTTTCGGTTGGCGCGCGCTGAGGAGGTCCATGATAGATGCGGCGTTGGCGCTGCCCATACCATAGTTGATGATGCTGACGTTCGACTTCTTGCAGGTGGCATTGGGCATCGCCCGGTCCAGGCCATGCACAGGGACATTCATTATTGTTGAAAAACGAGTCACGTAGCTTTGGAAATTCGTGATAAGGATATAGTCGGCAAAGTCCTCGATTTTGGTACCGGTGTAGCGAGGAAGCCAATTCTGACAGATTTCGGATTTAGATTTCATGAGTGCCCTCGAGTGGTCTGCTCAAAGACTACACGAGCTTTGCGATGGGGAGAAGCAGGGCAATGACATGGCTGAATACCATGGCGCCACTCGCTCAGGTTTTGCAGGAGTTCTCTGCGCACTGGATTTGTTTTCTTCAGTATGAATCAGCTCCACTGGTACGACATCCAAATGCTTTGGATGAAAGTGTTGGGTTGGGCATTGCAACACTTCACCCGCAGTCTTTTACGTTGCCGTTTTCACAGAACCAAAACTATACCTGGGTGCGTTGCGTATTCGCAGCGAATCCCAAAGTCATCTGCCGCGAATTGAGTGCAAAATCTTTCTTCGACAACCCGCTTATTCAACGAGGAGAGCCTACCGCTTATTTGATTCCTTCCTATGGGCTTTCTCAATTTGCGCAGTCGCAGCAAGACCCATTTCTCGCCTTCGGATTTTCGGATGTGTTGGAATTTTCGGGTGCACTGACAAGCGAAGGGCCCGAAATTTTATTCCGTGGTGAGGCATTTCAAAAATTCTTTTCTGATAAGCAAAATCAAGAGAAGGATCGCAGCGCAGATATTTCAAGCTCTAAGAGTGAGCCATTAGCGAATCATTCGGCTGCATCGGAATGGCAGGCCAGTGAATCACCAACTTCGATTGTGCGCATGCTGGAAAAGCTTCAGCATGCCATGCAACGCGGAGAGTGTTATCTGGCAAACGCATCAACGCGATTGCTCGGGCCGCAGCGAAATTCTACTGAAATCGGACTTGCGGATTTTGTTGGAGAATGGATTCACGAACCATCGCGGCATGGTGTTTTTGTTTCTTGTGGTGAAGAGAATCCTCTCATCTGCTGCTTTTCTCCGGAGCGTTTTGTTCGCCGTTCCGGTGCATTCATTCAAGCGGAACCTATTAAGGGAACCGTGCGCTGGGGTCGTGCAACGTTGCATGACGATGCGCAAAAACTTTGGAAGAGTCAGAAAGAAATGTGCGAGCAAACAATGGTCACCGACCTGCTGCGCAATGATCTCAATTTGGTCTGCGCTCCTGGCTCGGTGTGGGTCAATTCTCCTTACGAGATCAGGGCTGCTGGCGAACTCTTGCAGATGCAATCGGTTGTTCAAGGTGTTTTGCAAGACCAGTTCATTCCCAATGGCGAGATCTTGAGAAGAATGTCTCCTGCAGGGTCGGTGACCGGGACACCCAAGTGGACGGTGGGTGAACAAATCAATCACGTTGAATGCACGCCACGAGGGTATTACACCGGTGTGTTTGCTCTTGCTGATTCTTCGGATTCATTCGAGTCGACCATTCTTATTCGTGGTTTTTTTGCGAGTCCTTCTGCTTTGCCAGGAAGTTCTTCCAGCCAAATCAACTCGCGTTGGACAGCCGGAGTTGGGGCAGGAATTACCACTTTGTCTGATCTCACTGCAGAGAGTTTTGAATTTGATCTCAAGTGGAATAGCTTCTCAACGCGCTGGGCACGGCTTGTTTCGGGCGCCTTCCAAGAGAAGAACGTTCAAATGAGCATCGGCGAATGCGGTGACAGTTGCGACAACGGCGACAGCGTTAATAAATGGCTTGAAGATTTTTTTAGGTCTGGGCAGGCAGATGCCATCGGTTCGAAGACAAATGGCAAATTTTCTGATGATGTAAAAAAGAGAATTTTTGCAACAGAATCTTCCGTTGGAGCCCGTGTTGATTTGAGCTCCGCCGCTCAGCTTGAGGGTGATTTGCTCAGCAGATATCTTTTGTTTGTTGATCATCTCGATTCATTTTCTGAAAACCTAATTGCCGCCTTGTGCTCTCGTGGCATTTCCGTGGCGAGAATTGTTTCTGCGCCCGCTCGAAATTGGGTTGAGGGCGGCGAACATGAGCAGAGGGTTGATGGCAAGCTTGCCGAGTGTTTGAAGGCACGACTCGCTTTCGGTGGATTCGCAGGCTTGGTGCTCTCTCCGGGGCCTGGGTTGCCAGAAGATTATCCTTTCTCTCAGGCTCTTTTGACTGCAAGTTCAGCGCAAACGCCGGTGTTGGGTGTTTGTTTGGGACATCAAATTTTACTCAGCCAATCCGGATGCCAGCTCACCCTGGTCAGTGAGGCTCCTGTGCATGGCCGCCGCGAAGAACTCGTTGCTGAAGAAGATTCTCGATGGTTGAGCCGGACGCGGTTTGCAGGGGTCAGTGCTTTTTACAACTCGTGGGCAGTGAGCCGCACAGAGCTTGCTGGCAAGACGTCGCAATGGCGCACGTGCAGTGTCGTGGGCGATACTCTTGGTCTTTGTGAGCATATCTCGTACCCACGCATTGGGGTTCAGTTTCACCCGGAAAGCTTTGCCACTCGACCTGGCGCTCGGCTTCTCGATGCCTTTGTTGCCTTGCTCCACAGTCGCAAGATAGCATGAGGCGTCGCGCGTTCTGGCGCGGGCAAGGAGTTCATTTTGGTTGCGCGCATCTATTCATTGCTGTTTGTCGCGCTCATGATTGTGGGATTCATTTATCAGGAATCCTACATGCAAATGTCATTGTCTGAATTCAACAACAAACTCGATACCGACAAAATTCCCTACGAGGTTTTTTCGGTGATTCCTATGCAGCTGCAGCAGTTTAAAAATGGTGAATTAACTGCTGAGGTAACAGCCAAAGAGGCCAGACTCGTGACAACCGGACGACTCACTGCACTAGGAAATGTTCAGTTGCGAGTGGTTGATAGCAAGGTTGATTCAAGCGATCGTGTTGGCACCGTTCGTGCCGAGAAAATGATTGCTACTGCGCATCGTTCGACAGGTTTGTCGTTTGATCTTTTCGATTCAGGCTCGCGTTTTGAGCGTGTGGAAATGCCGGGTGATGTTGAGGCCAATTCACGTGGTCAACATTTGCAGGGAAAAGCATTCGCCCTTGACGTGCCAAACATGACACTCACGACAAAAGAACCTGTTCAGATCGATGCACCGAATCGTAGAATAGTGGCGGCGGGTCTCGATGCTGACTTGCGGACGAGGAGTTTTAAACTGACTGGGCCGGTGAAAGGAACTGAAATTCCTCCCGCGCGGCCGACAGCAGTTTCTAAGAACAAACGTTCGAGCAGCCTGCGGAGCGGAAAAGTACAAGAGAAACGAGCCGCAGGTTCCAAGGTGCGAAGGAGTAACGGCGAATGAAAGCGTTTCATGGGTTGCAGTGGGTTGGTTTGTTAATTTCTTCCTGTGCAGTTTCTGTGTTGTTGATTAAAACCCCAGCTCGCGGCGATTTCGAAGACGCTCCAGCGGTGAGTGAGCCGAGCCCTTTGGCAACGGCGACGGGTGCAGTGCAAGGAACATCGCCAGCAAATCCCTCGCTTCCAGAGGCTTCCCCAGTGGGAGCAGGTAAAGGAGCCTCAACTCCAACTGGCACTAGTTCCCAATTAAAGCCGTCAAAATCCGCGAATGGAAAAGCTAAGTTGAATCAAAATGCGCCTGCAACTGCCGGTGAAGATACGGGGCTCCAGCACAATAGCTCCGCACCGGTCGCTTATTCTGCTCAGTCACTTGAGGGATCACTGACTCAGGGGCGCATTCTGCTCAAGGGTGATGTTCAAATTGAGCAGGCGGATGCAGTTATGAAAGCAGATGTTGCCGAGCTTTTTTCGCCAAAGGGAGCAACAAGCCCGAATCGAGCGGTTGCAAAAGGGCGGGTGAGTTTAAACAAAAGTGCAACCCCGCAAAGTGCCGAGTTGCGTGCTGTGGCCAACGAGCTCGAATATTTCATGCCAATTCGCAAAGTCATTCTGAAGGGAAAACCGAAGATCTGGCGCGGGCGCGAACTTTTGCAAGGCGATGTTATTGAAGTTTTTCTCGACACCAACGAAATTAAGGTGCGCGGTGCAAGAGGAGTTATGGACCCTGCGGCAAATGCCTCACCGGTTGGTAATCAGGGCGGCTCTGGCGTACAAAACCCACCTGCGAAAAAATCGTCGCAATCAGGTCGGCGCTGATTTTTTGAATTGATTGTGGAAGCAAACGGAGAGTGTGGATCCGATGACAGCCTTAGGCAGCGCAGACACAACTGGAATTCTTGCTTCGAAACATCTCATGCGGCGTTTCGATAGCCGAGTGGTTGTGGAAGACGTCAGTTTTCATGTGAATCGTGGCGAGATTGTTGGTTTGCTGGGGCCCAATGGCGCGGGAAAAACCACCAGCTTCTATATGACTGTTGGGCTTTTAAGTCCGACGGCAGGAACGGTTGAGATTGACGGCGTGGATATCACTGCCCTGCCGATTCACAAGCGATCGCGCATGGGGATCGGCTATTTGCCCCAGAATGCCAGCGTTTTTCGTAAATTGACCGTCGAAGATAACATCACCGCCGTGATGGAGGTTTGGGGTATTCCGCGGACCGAACGCAAAGCAAAGCTGGAGCGCCTCATTGAGCAATTTGGGATAGGTCATATCCGCAAGTCTTTGGGCTTGTCGTTGTCGGGTGGCGAGCGACGTCGGCTTGAAATTGCTCGAACGCTGGTGATGTCACCACGCTTCCTGCTCCTCGACGAGCCCTTTGCCGGAATTGACCCGGTCACCGTTGATGAAATTCAAAAACTCATCGCCCGGCTGGTTCGAGAACAGAATTTGGGTGTGCTGATTACCGACCACAACGTGCGTGAGACGCTCGGTGTGTGCCATCGTGCTTACATTCTTGCGGGCGGAAAAATTCTTGCTGAGGGCAATCCCCAAGAAGTGGCACGGATGGATCGCGTGAAAGAAGTCTATCTGGGCGAGAACTTTACTCTTTAACGTAGGAAGGGCCGGAGAGAGGTCCCTCTCTTCCGCCGTGGCGCCCCCATTCCTTGGGTGAACTCCAGCCCTCTATTCACTTTTATTGGTTGAATGACAGCTTTTTATAAAACGGTTTACTGGCCGTCAAGTCAAACCGAAAGAATTGTCGTAACACACAAAAATTAATTAACTTTTCTAGAGACTGAAATCTGGCTCGCCGGCCACCAGGGCGCGCGCTCGGCCAACAACCGGGGCAGAATAAACGGACATTGGGTTGGTCAGCAGATCCTGAAGCGGATGCCACAGAGCTTGTTTGACTTCATCGCATGCAGCGCGTTTGGGAGCGGCTTGCAGCAGGAGCCCTTGCGAGGGTTGAGCTAAATAAACAAAGCCACGCAGCATTCCGCCTGCCCACTGGCGTGTCACTTCGAGCCAAGATTCGAGCTCCCAACCAAGCTCTTCGCGAATTTCACGTTGGAGAGTTTGTGCGGGTGTTTCGCCGGCATCGGCTTCACCGCCAAACGAGTCCCAGGCAAAGTCGAGATAATTGCGCTGCATAAGAAAACATTCAAACGCCTCAGGACTCGCTCGTACCGCCGAGTGTTGCTGGGAAAGAGGTAACTGCAAAAAGCCGGCTTGTTGGTTGCGATCGAGCGGGCGGATAAAGAGGGCGGTGGCAAAATAGGGCGGCTGGCGTTCACGCAATGCAAGGGAGATCTCGCTCACAATTTCGGCGTAAAGATGGTCTGAAGAGGTTGTGGATGATGTGTGGACAAGTGCCTGCGCGGGTAGGTCTGAAAGCTCCCAAGGAGTCTTTTGTGGGTGTGTTTCGTTGGAAAATCGCGGGATCAAGTGCCAGTGCAAGTGCTCAACGACATTACCAAATTTAACCACGTTCATATGATGTGCTCGGGTTACCTTACGGATCGCGGTTTCAATTGCATAGAGCTCATTCTGGCTGTGGATAAAATGTGGATATTTAAGTTGCGAAGGGTCGCGCAGGTGGCGTTTCGAGGTCACTTGCAGGGCCCCAGGCCAGCGCCCTGAAAAAGGCCCGCGCGATACGACGACATGCGAAAGCTCGCAGATAAATTCGGGGTGGTTTGCACCCTCCGCTAAGCTTTGGCAGAGCGGGCAGTGGGCTGTTACTTGGTTGGTGGTGTGACTGTGCGCAGAGTCCATTCTTGCAAGTCCTCCCTGTATTGCAGGCGGTGTGCTGCAAGGGTCAGTCCGGTTGCCTCGGAGATCTCAAGCAGGAAGCCACACAGCCAGAGGTCTTTTTCTGAAACTTCCTGCGGCTTTTTTTCTTTGGGCGTAAAGTAACGCGGCATCGAACCACTAAGTGTCATTCCTATCACCGACTCGTATGGGCCGGTCATTCCAACGTCAGTTAGAAAAGCGGTGCCCTTGCGTGTGACACGTTCGTCGCTGGTGGGTGTGTGGGTGTGGGTGCCAATGAGCCCAGCGGCAACTCCATCCATGAACCAAGCAATAGCTTGTTTCTCGCTGCTTGCTTCCGCATGAACGTCGACAATAACAATGCTCTGCCCACCCTGCACTTTCGCTTCCAAAATTGGCCGCGATTTTTCGAGGAATTCGAATGGGTCGTTGTATTCGTGTTTCATGGCAAACAAGCCCATCACATTCAGAACACTGAGTGTGCGGCGCGAGCCTGGAATTTCGAACTCGGGAATGAGTTCGACGCCTTCAAGATTTTTTAAGTTTTGAGGCAGCACCATTTTATTCGAACTCTTGCGGATGGAATGCACCTCAGGTTTGTCGCACCAGTGGTTGCCCATTGTTACAACGTCAACGCCCGTTGCGGGTGCTGTGAGCTCATTGAAAATTTTTTGGGTGATACCAAATCCACCGGCGAGATTTTCGCCGTTGATGGTGGCGAGGTTGATTTTGCCGCGGTGTTTTAATTGCGGCAGAACGCTTTTTACAATTTTGCGGCCTGGCCTGCCGATGACGTCGCCCATCATCAAAATACGGACAATGCCCTCCTGGCTCAGCGGGAGCAGAGCCTGCGGGAGGGCTTCGTAAAAGGCATCGTGGCCTTTGCAATGAAGAATAGACATCGCGCTTAATTGCACTTTCTAGGCGAAATTATTTCGCCAGGTGAGTGACCCGTTGCTCGCGCACCATGGTGACACGTACTTGGCCCGGATAATTCAGATCACTGCGAATTTTCTTGGCAACAGAGCGGGCAAGAGCGCTTACGGCGCTGTCGTCGGTGACAGTTGAAGAAACCATGGCACGCACTTCACGGCCCGAGCGAATCACGTAGGCTTGTTCAACGCCCGACATGTCTGCCACAATAGTTTCCATTTCACGCATACGGCCCATGGATTTCTCGAGGTAATCGCGACGAGCTCCGGGGCGGTATCCACTCATTGAGTTGGCAATTTGCACAACCACTGCAATAGAGCCGACGCCCTGATTTTGTTCCATGTGGTGCTTGGCGGCAGCCTCCACTACTTCCGCAGATTCACCACATTTTTGCAGGAATTGTGCGCCAACTTGTGCATGGTGGCCTTCGTTTTCTTCATCTAGAGCTTTGCCAATGTCGTGCAACAATCCAGCGCGCTTCGCGATACGAACATTGAGTTCAAGTTCGCCCGCAAGAATTCCCGCAAGTTGAGAAACCTCAACCGAGTGTTGCAGAACCGATTGTGCACCGCTTGTGCGGAATTTGAGCTTGCCCAGAGCCATGACAAGTTCAGGATGCAGGCCTTGAACCCCACAATCAAAGGCAGCGCGTTCGCCAGCTTCACGTGTCATGTCGTCGAACTCTTTGGACACCTTGCTAACGATTTCGTCGATGCGAGCCGGGTGAATTCGGCCGTCGGCAAGCAAGCGTTCAATTGCGACTTTGGCAATTTCGCGGCGCATTGGATTGAAGCAGGAAATGAGAATTGCTTCGGGCGTGTCGTCGATGATGATGTCAACGCCAGTTGCCTGTTCAATGGCCCGGATATTGCGTCCTTCGCGGCCAATGATGCGACCTTTCATGTCGTCAGAGGGCAGCGAGATAACACTCACACAAGCATCGGTTACAAATTCGTTCGCCATGCGCTGAATTGAGGTCGCAACCACAGAACGCGCTTTGTCTTCAGCTGTGCGACGCGCTTCTTCTTCGAGGCGACGAATTTCTTCGGCGGTGTCGCGGCGCACTTCGCTTTCAATAGATTGGCGCAACATGTCGCGGGCTTCTTCAAGCGACAAGCGAGCAACGCTCTCGAGCTTCTCTTGGCTTTCCCTGAGGGTGCGTTCAGAGTTCTTGATTGCATCTGTTGCACGACGCTCTTCACGTTCCACATGTTCAGCAAGCTTCTTGAGATCTTTTTCTTTCTGCTCAAGTTGCTGTTCACGTTTATCAAGAGTTTCTTCGCGCTTTTGAATGCGCTTTTCGACGCGTTGCAGTTCAAGCGCTTTTTCTTTTTGCGTGCGGTCGTGTTCACGGCCTTCACGCAGGGCGAGCTCTTTTGCTTCTCGCAACGAGTTCTTCACAATTTGATCAGATTCCTGACGGGCTTGGTTCAAACGGCGTTCGGCATCGGCTCGACCAAGTTCGAGCTCTTTTGATTTGGCGCGCATATTTACAGCGTAAACAGCAACAAACGCGCCCGCAGCGGCCAGCAGACCCACGGCCAGGAGCAAGACGATTTCAAGGGCGGTCATTCAGGCAAACCTCAACTGGGACACAAAGTTCGATTCAAAACTCTAGCCCAGAAAGCAAAAAAAAACGACCCCGTATGGAGTCGTTTCTTACCCTTGAAGGAGGGATGGTGCGGATGGACGGACTCGAACCGTCATGCCTCGCGGCACACGCCCCTCAAACGTGCGTGTCTACCAATTTCACCACATCCGCAGTGCAGCGGTGTCTAGCGCAGGGGTTTGCTGCCGTCAACACCAGAAAGAGGAAAGCTAAAAACTTTTAATTTGCCGCACAGCCTGTGGTTGCGCAGGCGGGTGCTGCACAGCTTCCCGCGTCTGGTATCGCACTTGAAGATGCCGGTTTGCTTTCCGAATTGGCATCGCTCGCAGCCGCCGGGGCAGCTGCAGTGGTGCTTGCCGCACCCGGGTTGCCGCCTTTGTAATCGGTCACGTACCAGCCCGAGCCCTTCAAAGCGAAGCTGGTTTGGCTCACCAACTTTTCCAAGGGCGAAGCGCATTTCTCGCATGCTGCAGGGAGTGGGTCGGAGTGCCGCAGCAGGTGCTCTTCAACGTTATTGCAGCTTGTATTTGTGCACTTGAATTCGTAGATCGGCATACAAAAACCTCAATTCTCAGAGCCTTAGACGAAGCTGTAGGCCTTTGGAACGATTGCATTCAACGGCCCTCGGGGCTTGGCGCTCGAAAATGTGTCCGGGAAGGGCAGAATGTCAAGACAAGCTTCAGCATGGATTGAAGGGCTACCTAATAGTTCATGGAAAACGACTCTTTATTACTCGTTCGTATGATATCCTGAGGTTATCGTCCTGGTTTTGGGCAAAAACGATCAGACAGAATTTTAGACCTCAGGTTAGTCAGAAGGGTTCATGCAAGACTTTCTAAGACGAAGACTCACGGAGCTCCTCTACATTCCCTTCCTTGGTTACTTTGCAAGCCGAGCTTGCAAGTTTTGCTTTTCGATTGGTTATATTGAAGTCACACTCAAAATACTGCTCACCTGGCTGTTGTTTTGTCCACTCATTTTAATCACTGAGCGGGTACCCCATCGGGCTCGGGCTATATCTTATCTTGTTGTCTGGGGACTCATTGGGCTCACCATAGGGTACGCTCATATGGCTCAGTACTCTTTTCCGACGTCTTCACTTTCAGGGATTTTCATAACCAGTCTCACGGGTGGGTTGGTTCTTTTTCTATTTCAACATGCACGCGATTTACGTGTTGAAATCGTGAGTAGATTGCATAGCCGAGCGGTCGAAGGCTCTTTTTTCACTTTTCCGACGTCAATCATCAGGCGCATTGTCGACAGCGTGATTGTCGTGAATAGCTGTGCAGCGATTTTGATAGGCTATGGGTTCATTGGCTACATTGTCGATACGCCAAACGCGCCAAGAGCCTTTCAAGAACGTGCTCTGCGAACTCTACTCACAGAAAATTTCTTCATATACGCCTTGCATTCGCTCGCTGCAGTTCTAATTGCAATCGAGCTGCGTCGCTTATTCCAAGTGGCTTTGGATACAAGTTCCAAGTCTATGATTGACATTGCTGAAGGCGATTTGAACCGACGCTTGCCTGATGTTGGAGAGAACGAAATTGGACGGCTTGTGCGCGCATTAAATAGACTCGCCGACCGTTTGCTGGAGCGTGAAAATTTTAAAAGAATTTTCGGGAAGTATATGTCGGAAAAGGTTGCTGCGACAATCTTGTCGCGAGGTAACGCGGGATTGGGCGGGGAGGTGAAACATGTGGCACTCTTTATGTCCGACGTTAAAGGATTTTCTGAGGTCGCCGAAAAAATCCCCCCAGCTGATCTTGTTCAGATTTTGAACCATGATTTTGAGAAAATAGTTGGCCATATTGAGACTGAACAGGGGATCATTGACAAGTTTATCGGTGATGCCTGCTTTGCATATTTTGATTTGCTTTCCTGTCCAAAGTCGGCAACAGCCGCCCTTAAAGTTGCTCAGCGTTTGAGTCTTCAAAATGATCTAAAATGTGAAATTGGAATCGGATTGCACTTTGGTGAGGTTATTGCGGGTAATATCGGCAGCTCCAAACGCTTGGAGTACACGCTGATTGGCGATGCTGTGAATACGCTTGCTCGGGTAGAATCTCAAACCCGAGTCTTCAAGCGAAAAGTCATTCTAACAGAGCAGTTCCGACAGCAGCTCGTTGCAGAGGGTGGCGTTGTTCCCCCATTGGAGGACCTTGGACTTGTGCATCTTAAGGGCAAAACAAGAGAGGTCCAACTTTGGGCTCTCTAATTGCTAGCCCCCCCCCCTCATCGTGCAGTTGGCCGGCAAAGAAGCCTCTCGCCTCTGATTTGACTGGTGCTGGCAGTTGCATATCACTCATGCTACAGCTGGAAATGACGATACTTTCGTCGAGGGGGGTGAC
>Ga0214923_10000656_pt1 | contig 51180 bp, 46 predicted proteins | sample LL1510_MetaG_FD_177993 | JGI IMG/M metagenome (GOLD analysis project Ga0214923, IMG submission 177993) | Freshwater microbial communities from Lake Lanier, Atlanta, Georgia, United States - LL-1510 | ecosystem: Environmental > Aquatic > Freshwater > Lake | place: USA: Georgia | collected...
ATTCCAACTGGCGAAAGAAGTGAATGAAGTTTTTGCTGAGGCCCTGGTCCACGACCCTCTTGAATGGGGTAAGCAGTTAAAAGACCAGCGTGAGAGCGCCGAGAAAAACACTTCGGGAACTTCTGGTCGCGGTGGGAAAAACGTTGAAAGAGCGGCTTAAGACGCAATTGGCTTAGGGCCGTAAAAGAATATTAAAATCAATCACTTGTTTTGGTGGGACTATCCCCTGAAACAAGTGATTTTTTTTTCTTACCGAGGCAATAATTGTCCATTGCACCTTTTTTCCACAGGAGTAGATTAGAAGTTAGATGACCCTTTCAAGATCCATTCAATTTGGGGCTCTCATATTTAACTTCAGTGCGGCTTTGTTTGCCTTTTCTCCCAACTTAGCGGCGTGGAGTCGAGCCGTAACCGGTAACGAATCGGTGAGCGTTCTTGTAAAAATGGATAAGCCTTTGAATCTATCTGACCTCCAAGGGCTTTCAAATGAACCCCATCAGCGGAGTTTGCAAATTGCACAAGCCTTAGAAGCTCATTTGAATCAAGAAGTTGAAAAAGAAGCCCCTTGGTTGAAAAAAGGTCCAGCCGAAGGCGTGGAAGAGGTAACTCCTCTTTGGCTCGTCGGAGCTCTGCGAGTTAGAGCAAAACCGAGTGCTATTGAAAAACTTCTTATCGTCAAAGGGACCTCTTCGATGGCGATAGAAAAAGCAAAACCGATCCATAACCTTGCCGATAGCTACATCACACGACGCTCGACAAATAGTTCAGAAAGAATGGGGCCAGAGGAAATTGGTTGGGGAGTTCGAAAAATTGGTGCCCCAGAGGCTTGGAAGCTGGGAGTAGAGGGAGAGGGCATCGTCGTTGCGGTTTTAGATAGTGGAATCAATATCAATCATCCTGATCTTCAAGGCAATGTATGGACAAATCCGGGAGAGACCGGATTGGATGCCAATGGGAACGATCGGGCGACCAATGGGGTAGATGATGACCAAAATGGGTATGTGGATGATGTTCATGGTTGGAACTTTGAAGAAAACTCTGCTGATATCTCGGACTATTTAGGACACGGTACCCAGGCTGCGGGAATCATTGCGGGACAGGGAGCGGGAGGAACTCAAACAGGGGTGGCTCCAAAAGCAAAAGTGATGGCTTTGCGATCTTGCTGCATGCTTGGAGGAGAAGTGGCGGAATCGGCTATTTGGGAGTCTGTTCAATACGCTATGAAGCAAGGGGCTCGCGTTGTCAGCATGTCAGTAAGCCTCAAGCATTGGGGCAAACCCAATTATCTCCATTGGAGAAGAGCTTCCGAAGTTTTAAATGCTGCTGGCATCATTCACGTCAACTCTGCCGGTAATCGAGGGCATGGCAATGAGCCTTACAATATTGGTGCACCCGGTTCAAATCCGCCTGCTTGGTTACACCCGCTTCAATCCCAAGAAGGAGCAGGGCTGTCTTCCATGATCTCTGTGGGAGCTGTAGACTTTGAAGACCACTTGCGCGCTTATTCAAGTGTCGGTCCGGTCACATGGGAACAAGTATCCGGCTACCAAGACTTTCCCTATGAAAAAGGCCAAAAAAAGGGCCTGATGAAACCCGATCTCTGTGCTCCCAGTGAGACTCCGAGCTTATCTATGGATGGAGTCAATTACACACTTTCATTTGGAGGGACTTCATCTTCAACTCCGCATGTCGCGGGAGCGGTTGCTTTGCTTTTGTCTCAGAATCCTAAACTTACCGTGGCTCAGGTCACAGAGAGTCTTCAAATGTCGGCGGTCCCAATCGATGGGGAATTTACAAATCGATGTGGAGCTGGGCGCTTAGACGTTCTAGCCGCTGTGGAATACGCTCGTCGTAGCTTTAAATAAAGTCCAACCAAAAACCTCTCTCACCCCTGCTTCATAGAGGCAGTTCCTGCAGGTTTCCATTGTGTTTCCAGTGGTCAAAACATCATCTACCAGACAAACACTCTCGGGAGTGGAGCAAGTTGCATTCCATTGGAAAGCCTGATCCAAATTGCTCTTTCGGTCTTGGCGAGAGAGGGTGCTTTGAGCTCTGGTTTCCTTATTTTTAATTAATCCCTTCGTCTCAACCTTCAAATGGAGGTTTTTTCCCATTTCTTTTGCCAACCATTCTGATTGATTAAATCCACGCTCATAAAACCTCAAGGGCGAAAGCGGGACCGGAATGAGAACGGTTGGTGCACTCATTTTAAACGCAAGGGGAGTTGTTAACAGGGGGCGCAATAATCTCAACCTTTCAAAATGCCGTTCATATTTAATTGAGTGCAAAAGGTTTTTAGCTGGTTCGGAAAAAACGTAGCTTGAGTAGACCCAGCTTTCGTGTTTGAGGGAGGGCATTTTTATCTGTTGAGTACATTTGAAACAAAGGCTCATCGCCGAGACGGGGCTTTGGCAAATAGGACACTTAGGTTCAAACACAAAACAAAAAAAGGTTTCAAGAAATATAAGCATCAAATTAAGTTTTCTGGCGAACGAAGTGACCAAGCCTCTTCCAAATCAGTTTTTGAGATAACTTCTCTTCCCTCTAAGACGGCGACGGTCAAAGCAACCCTCAGTAGGTTTTCAATCCGTCTAAAACTGGCCCGGCTCTTTGTTTCCCATTGAGAAAGTAGTTGCGATGAAGAGGAGTCCAAATGTTTTTTGATATTTAACCAGCTACCGTGAGCCAGATTTAATTCCTTTAATTTTAAACGGGTCGAATCGATCTGGAGGCGAGTTGTTTTCAATGAGTTAGGGGCTTCTTTCCCCTGAGCCCAGCTGGTTTCCATCCATAAATAGAGTGGAAATCTATCTAGTATCGGACCAGAAATTTTCTTTCGATAGTTTCTAATGCCGTCCGGTGAACAGGAACAGCGCTCATGGTTGGAGTTCGAATAACCACAGGGGCAAGGATTCATGGCGGCAATCAGCGAAAATTGAGCCGGCAAGGTGATGCTTTTTGAGATTCGATGAAGGTGAATTTCTCCATGTTGTAGAGGTTCCCGTAATCCCTCAATGGCATCACGACGAAACTCGGGGAGCTCATCTAAAAAAAGAAGTCCTCGATGAGCTAGGGATAATTCCCCGGGAATCACTTGACTGCTCCCTCCGCCGAGAAAAGCGGAGGAGGAAATAGAGTGATGGGGCGATCTAAAAGGCGGAAAGCGATTCGCTTCCCGCTGCTGCCCAAAAAAACTATAGATACGACTTACTTCCACAATTTCATCATCATTTAGATTCGGTAAAAGAGATGCGGCTGAATGAGAAAGATAGGTTTTACCGGAACCAGGAGGTCCCTCAAGTAGAAGTGGGTGAGAGCCGGCCAAAGCAATCGTTAGAACTCGCTTCGCAAGGCTCTGTCCGAGGACTTGTTCGAGTGAGGGGAAAAGCGCTTGGCTTTTTAGGGGGCGTTGGGGGGGAGGGCTGGCAAGGTGGTTTGGGATCTCGTCGTAAAAGCAAAAGCGTATTGCCTCCTTTAAGTTTTGGCAGTGTAAAATCTTGGTACTCTTAAACAAAGAGGACTCGACTCGGTTATCTGACGGGACCAAAATTTTTTCAATGGTTTTATGTTTTAGAAGAGCCTCTAAGAGCGGAATGAAATGGGAAACAGGTCTCAACTCTCCCGCTAAGCTTAACTCGCCAAGAAACGCACACTTCTCAATCTTCTGCGGATCGAAGAAACCATCGGCAGTTAAAACATTCATCGCCATGGCAAAGTCAAAATGACTTCCCGTTTTTTTTATTTCCGCAGGTGAGAGATGAATCAATATCTTTTTTGAAGGGGTATCGAATCCGAGGTGATTGAGACTCGCTTTAATTCTCTCTCGACTTTCTTGAACGATAGTTCCTGGGAGACCCGTGATTTGAATTTGGGGAAGACTGTTTTGTTTGAATGCTTCGAGAATAACTACTTGGCCTTCGAATCCATCCAAGCAAGCACTAAAAGCTTTACTGATCATCCCTGAATGACCTTGCAGAAGAAGGGCCATGAGATAGAGGTTGAGAAAGTTTTGATTTAAAAAAATCAGATTATAAAACGTATGCGCCGTCCGGAAAAAGGACCTAAAAAAGATTGAACACTTCGATGGCACCGAAGATCAAAAAGAGCAGTTGGATCCCTTTTAAAAGCGGGGGAGCACACGCTTCTGCCAGTCCACTGAAAACCGGTGAGATGAGAGGGGCAGCTGTCGCAAGCTCGCTATAGGGAGTAGTAATCAAAAGTGCCAGGAGAAGTGTGAGGGGGAGCAAGCGGTGAATTAGCGTCGAAAAAACGAACAAACAAATAATAGAACTGATCACCAGAATGAGTAGAGCAATCGTTTGACCTAAATAGGTCGCTGTCAAAGTCCAGGATAATCCAGCCTGGATATCCGCTGAAGAAATGAGATTAAACAGAGCTGAGCTCCCGATGATAGTCCGAATGTCTCGGTAGAGATCCCAGCGGTAGTAAAGAACGCCCACCAAAGGAATTAAAAGATAAATAAGTTTCCTCGCTAAAGTATCCGAAGACGCATAGCGATTTTGTCCGAAAAGGATGAGCAAAAGAAAAGGGGTCATAAAAAGAGCAAAAGGCTTAGTGATCGCTAACAGTGCCAAGCCGAGTCCCGCAATTAACCAGCGATCATCATTTCCTGAGCGAAGAACGAGTACCGTTAATAAGCAGCTCAGGGATAAGGAAGAACCAAAACTAAGCTCATAGGAAGTAAGCCAGACAATCACTAAGATGCAGGTATTCACTGCGACATCGGGAAGAGCGAGGGAGTTTACAAATGAGTTGAGTTCCCACAGAAATAAGATCAAGAAAAGATTGGAGAGAATTAAAACTAAAACTTCGGCTCGGATATTAGTGCCGCGCTGAATGAGGCGTCCGATCCAAACAAAAGGATCTTTACTTGGGTTACTACTATCCATGATTTGTGTGACTTCTGGTGACTGAGCGACGCGAGCTAAAAAATTTTCCCAAAGAGCCGAAGGGGTGTGGGGTTGTTGAGAGAGAGAAAAGTGAATAGCGCTGAGAGCAACCACCAGCAGAAAAAAGCGGTGCGTAATCAAGCTGAGAGAAATTCTCCACATGGGAATTACTATATTTCACCCAACCGTGATTTGACGAGAGCTAAAGCTACTAAACAGGCAGTTTCAGCCCGGAGACGATTGGGGCCTAGTCCTAAAGTAAATGGGTTGAGTCCGCTAAATAACTTCCGTTCCGATTCACTCCAGCCTCCTTCGGGCCCAATTAAAATATCAGTAGGAGCAGATAACTTGATATGAGACTGGGTTTTTCGAAATACTTCATCACAGATCACTAAAGCGTGCTCTGCTGGTCGCTCTTTAAGCCAGGTTTCCAATGAGATGGGAGCAAAAATTTTCGGAAACCAAAGCTCCTGAGATTGTTTGCAAGCTTCTACTACTATCTTTTGCCAGCGTTCTTCATTCCAAGAGTCAGGATGAAGCGAGTGATCGGTTATCAGGGGTTGAAAAGATGCGATTCCTAATTCTGTGCATTTTCGAAAAATAAGCTCGAGAGCAATCGGTTTTGTGAGGCCAAAAGCGACTTGAACTTGAGAAGCTGTTCCTTGAGACTCAACGGACTTCACTTCAATCATAGTTCTTTTGGGATTCGCCTCTCGGATGATTCCTTCGCCTAAGCACCCGTTTCCATTGATGACGGAAACACTATCTCCTTCTCGTAACCGGAGCACTCGAACACAATGAGCTGATTGCTCAGAATCCAGTGTGAGTGTGCTACCAATGGATGGAATTTCAGGTGATAAAAAACGAGGATTGTTTGACATGGCGGTTGGTCATTACTCGGTTTCTACCCGATTGTTTGGCTTCATAAAGCGCTTTATCAGCTGCATTAATGAGAGCATCAGAGCTTTCTCCCACTTCGGGGAATTCACATAATCCAACACTGATCGTAAGGTATCCGGCCCTTTGTTGCCCTTGAAAAGAATGATGCTCTACAGCTGAACGGAGTCTTTCGCAAATTTCCACTCCAGAAGCCAGTTTGGTTTCCGGCATCATAACAATGAACTCCTCACCGCCGTAACGCGCGAGAGAGTCACTTTTTCTCAGGTTTCCCATGAAAAGCTGGGCGATCTTTTTCAGAGCTTCATCTCCTAAGACATGCCCTTCGGTGTCGTTAAAATGTTTAAAATGGTCGACATCGATCATGGCGATTACCATCGAATGTTTGTAACGAGAGGAACGATCGATTTCTTCGAGAAGTTTTTTAGAGAAAGCTCTCCGATTCATTATTTTGGTCAGCGGATCGGTCATCGCCAACTCGGAGAGCTTCTCATTGGCTAATTTAAGTTCAAGGGTACGTTTCTCTACTAAGCCCTCTAAATTTTTGTTAACGGTTTCTAATTCACGAATTAATCTTTGGTTTTGACTCAGTAAATCATGGTGTTCAACCGCTTGTTGAAGCGTAATGAGAAGTTCCTGGTTCTCCCAGGGCTTCGTGATATATCGAAAAATTTCAGCTCTATTAATGGCCTCTAAGATTTCGCCTGTTTCGGTGTGGGCAGTTAAAATGACTCTGGTAGTCAAGGGATTTTTCTTGGCTACCTGAGCCAAGAGCTCAGTCCCTTTCATGTCGGGCATTCTTTGATCGGAGACTATTACCGCAAAATCTGAAGTTTCAATCGCTTTCAGCGCAGCTTGGCTGTTAGCAACCGTAATACATTCAAATTTATTGTGGAGTGTGCGTTCGAGCGCTTTCAAGTTTTCTGGCTCATCGTCAACAATCAGAATACGGGCTAGACGTGTTGGATTCACGGGTTCTTATTCCCTTTGAAAACAGAAGATAGGGGTTCCAAATTCAGGAAGGCCGTTCTGAATTTGGAACTAAAGCCCCATCTTCCAAAAGTATAAGAATGCAACGGCGATACCAATTGGTAAAGGCGCAGCTTTGCATAAATGATAAAAAAATTGGCTATTTTTAGATCAAAGCGTGATGACAATTTTCCGCTCTGGTACACTAGGAGGCCATGAGACCTATCCTTTTGGGCTTGTTTTCGACTGCTTTTGTCTGGGGCACTGTAGTTTCAGCTAATGAATCAGAAACTCGTATCCAGCCGGATACGGCAGCGATCCGGGAACGACTCTCTCGTATTGTTGAACAAGTTCTTCCCCAGAAAAAGGTAAAAGATCTGAAGTATGGAGTGATTGTTGGAACCGTTGGGGGGGGAGAAATTCTATTTGAAAAGGGGGCCGACAACCTCCTGATTCCCGCTTCAGTTAGTAAGATTTTTACGAGTTATTCTGCTCTTAAAAAATTGAAGCCAAACTTTGTTTTTAAAACGGGGCTTTATTACAGCGGAATTGTAAAAGATGGAAAACTTTCGGGGGATTTGTATGTAAAAGGCGGGGGGGATCCAAGTCTCGTCTCTGAGCGCATGTGGATGTTGGTAAATGAGTTCCGAAGAAAAGGGATTAAACAAATCATGGGGAAGATCATCATTGATTCTTCTTATTTTGATGCGGAGAAAAACCCTGAAAGCCGCCCCAAGTATTTAAAAGACCAAGCGTACAATGCCCCGGTGGGTGCTTTTTCATTCAATTTCAATACGACGACCATTTTCGTTAATCCAGGAGATGCTCCGGGAGCGCTACCTAAGGTTTATACCGATCCGGAAAACTCCTATATCGATGTGGTTAATCAAGCAACGACTGGAAACGCTGATAGCAACAACACGATTCAGGTGAGTCGAACCGATTACGTCAAAGGAGATATCGGCGACACTGTTTTGTTGAGGGGTTCCATTCCTGTCGACGCCAAGGAAATGCGATTCTTTCGAAACATTGTTAATCCAGCGCTTTATGCGGGCCACATGTTGGAAACATTTCTTGAGCAACGTGGGATTCGAGTGGAGGGAAGCGTAGGAGAGGGTGCCATTCCTTCGAACGCCAAATTAGTCCTCGAATTCGAATCTCAACCTCTCTGGCAAATTGTTTGGGGGCTGAACAAATTTAGTAACAACTTCGTAGCTGATCAGATCATGAAAAAGTTAGGCGCTGAGATGTGGGGTGCACCGGGGACTCTCCAAAAGGGGTTGGCGACAGTGCAAGATGTTCTTGAGGATATGGGAATTTCGAAGAACTCTTATACCATTGCAGATGGCAGTGGACTCACGCGCTCTACTCAAGTGACACCCCGGCAAATTTTAAAAGTTCTCGTTGCGGCTCATCGCGATTTTGGAATGTATCCTGAGTTTCTCTCAAGCCTTGGAGTTGCTGGCGAAGACGGGACTCTCAGGAATCGATTACCCAGTTCCTCTGGACTCGGGGTCTTAAGAGGAAAAACAGGATCTCTGGATGGAGTGGCGAGTCTGGCCGGATACGTTCCCTCTCGTGATGGGGAACTGTTAGCATTCGCGATCATCTTAAATGATCCCAAAGTTCAGTATGGGAGAATGACTGGCTGGGTAGATCAAATTGCTAGGGCCATTCGAGATATCACTCGAAAATAATATTAAAGAGGTTCTTCTGTGCGTTCAGGTTTAGACGAGTTTCTCAAAGAAAAGTGGAAGAAGTATCGAACGGGACGGTGGGGAGTTTTGTGCAATCAAGCCTCTGTAGATAAGCACCTGGTTCACATTCGAGATCTCCTGAAAGAAAAAAAAGGTATCTCGTTAGGTGCTTTCTTGGGTCCGCAACACGGAATCCGCGGTGAAAAGCAGGACAACATGAAGGAGTCCACTGATTTTTTGATTCAGAATTAAAGGTTCCGGTTTTTAGTCTCTATTCTCACACTCGGGTTCCCACTTCTGATATGATGAAGGCTTTCGATATCCTCATTGTAGATTTGCAAGATATTGGCACTCGAATCTACACATTCATGTACACAATGGAAAATTGCATGCGAGAGGCCAAAAAGCTGGGGAAAAAAGTGGTCGTCTTAGACCGCGCGAATCCAATCGGGGGAGTTAATATCGAGGGAAATGTCCTTGATATGAATTATCGTTCATTTGTTGGGCAACTTCCCATTTGTACTCGACATGGAATGACGATGGGGGAGCTGGCTATTCTTTTCAATGAAGCATTTGAAATTGGCTGTGATCTAGATGTTGTGCCCTTGAAGGGGTGGAAGAGAAAGCACTTAGCTTGCGATTGGGGCAGAGACTGGGTGCCCCCTTCACCAAATATTCCAGTTTGGGATTCTGCTTTAACATTCCCGGGAACGGTTCATTTTGAAGGAACTAATATTTCAGAGGGGCGAGGCACAACAAAACCCTTTGAGTGGCTAGGCGCTCCCTTCGTCGATGCAGATAAGCTAGCTAAAGAAATGAATCAAAAAAAGCTCAAGGGATTTTATTTTAGACCTATTTACTTTCAACCAACCTACCAGAAGCATCAAGATAAGGTCTGTGGGGGCGTTCAAATTCACATGAGCCATTTCAACAAATTAAATGCCTTCGAAATGGGAGTTCACTTATTGGCAGCTTTTTGGAAACTTTATCCAGAACATTGCGAATGGAAAACCCCACCCTATGAGTACGTTGAAGATAAGCTACCAATAGACGTCATTGCTGGGACCGATAAACTGCGCCTCGCCGTTGAATCCGGTTCTGTGACATCATTTTTAGAAAAATCCGAAGAAGACTTAGAGAGCTTTAGAAAGTTAAGAAAGAACTATCTTCTTTATGCCTAACCAATCAAAGTCTCGAGGATTTACGTTAATTGGAGCCCTAGCCGCAGCCCTGGTTTTATCTATTTTAGCGACATTAATTGGTAAAAACATTTATTACCTGATTCGATCTAGACTCAGGACCGAATCCAAAGTTTCTATTGTCGATAACGAGAGTACTTTTGCGGAGTTGATAGCAACAAAGCTTTTTAGCATGATGGGATCAAGCGCTTGCAACACAGCGGATTTTGTAACGAATTTTAATAATAACCCGCCTAGCTTTCCAGGGGGACTAGTGACGATAACGATTGAAAATCCCAGTGTTGGGGAGTTTGGACTGGCAGGCACCCCAGAAAGGTTTCAATCAGATTTAAAAACGGCAATTGCTGCTTGCGCGACAAAACCAAAGTTGCCGACGAAAAGAGCGGATGGAACCTGGACTGGAACCTTTCTGTTTTGTGCAAAGCTAAAGAATCCCGTAGCTATTAAAGATCGTAAAGGTCAGTCAGGATTTTTAGATTCACAAGCTGCCTTTGCTGAAATTAGAGTAGATCTAACGAACGATGATGTATCCCAGGAGGTCAAGATTTCAGGAGATGCACTCCCCTGTGACCAGTGGACTCCACCCACAGCTACAGGGACGGATTCAGATCCTGAATCTCGCCAGTTGAAACTGAGCTATCGAATTTTTTCGAAACGACCCAATGATAATTCAGAACTCGGCTACTTTACTCAAATGGGATCTAGAATTATCAATGTTTCGGAACTACAGACCAATTAAAATAGTAAAGAATGAAACAACAAAGAGGAAATACCGCATTTACCCTTGTCGAATTGATGGTGGCTACCGCCATTACCAGTTTGATCGCCCTTGCGGCGATTACATTGAATAACGCAGAATATGAAGCCAAAATGACGAACGAACGGGTGAATCATGCGACCATGATGGCTCGTGAATTTCTCGATCAGCGAGGAAAAGTGTTGGCGGCAGGTTGGGATGCAGATTATTTCAATAAAACCATCGACCTTTTTGATTTCACAGATACCGAAACCAGTGAAATGAACACAGATGACGTTTATTCAACAGATCAGATCCAACCCCCCACAGCGACTCAAACAATTCCTGGAACCGGTATCATTAGTTATCGATCAATCCGGATACCTTCGGAGGGCTGTTTTGGGAGTTTTAAGGAAACGCTAACGACGGAATGTGTTCTCCCTCCTCAAGCCTTATCGACCGTTGATTGGTCAACCCTAAGTGTATCGGATTTGGCGGATCTTAGAGCTTGCGCTCCCCAGCCGGATCCTAATACTAGTTCCGCTGATGTACCTTGCCCTACGGGAAAAATACCCAGAATCAAAATTGTTCGCTCAGGAATAATGAATAGCAGTAGTACGCCGTTTAAAACCACTTTTTATCTTCCTTCGGGGAACCTTTCCGGCACTGATGGAAATTCTGTCGGTGCGGCTTTGTGTATCAGTATCAATGGGGCAAGGCGCAAGGATACAGGCAATCCCTATCGAGATATTAATGTGAAAGTGCTGACTTTAGTTCGAACGGGAAATAACAAGATCAAGTTGCTACGACATGAAGCGAATTATCCCCGGCCAAAGAAATTAATTCCTGGAAAATCCATTAGTCCAGCCGCCGTGGGATGTGATCGTTGTACGGTCCCGGGTTTTTGCTTGCGTTGTACGCCACAGTTCTCAAAATGTCCTTGATAAGATTGGAGCTCCAGTGGAGAGTGAAACGATGAAACCTTGGCAGTGGCTTACAGATCTTTTTTTAAAAGAAAGACGATCGGTTTCCGAGCGTCAAATTGGGCTTGAAGTTGAGAGAATTGCCATCTGGGAGGACAGCTCTCCTTTTCACTACGAATCCGATCCGGCGGTAGGAAAACCAGGGGCTGGAGAGCTGCTCAAGGAGCTACAGAAAGTTTATGGTTGGAAATTAGTCGACAGCGCACTGGGGAAACCAGTTGGTTTGGAAACTCCTCATGGAAAAATTTCACTGGAGCCCGGCAGTCAACTTGAGTGCGCGGTATTTCCTCAAAAGAATCTGATCGAAGTCGTCCGTCATTTAGAAGAGTACGATCGACAAGTAAATGAGGTAGTAAAAGTTTGGGATGGCCTTCGCTTTTTGGGGGTTGCGGTAAATCCGATTCACCGAAATGACGAAATAGATGTCATTCCTTCTCCACGTTATCACATCATGACAGAGGTTCTGGGAAAAACGGGCCGTTACGGAACAACAATGATGAGGCGAACAAGCTCAGTTCAGATAAACTTGGATTATACAAGTGAAGCTGAGGCTATTGAAATGCTGAGAGTCTCTCTGCTTGTCGCGCCAGTCTCGACGGCATTGTTTGCAAACTCTCCTTTCCTGGAGGGAAAATCCAGTGGATTTCTCTCCACTCGAGCCGAAATTTGGAGGCATACAGATCCCGCTCGCACGGGTCTTCTCAAAGAAGCTTTCGAAATGGGTTTCAATTTTGATCGGTATTCAGCTTACCTCTGGAAAATGCCGCTGATGTTTGTTGAAAACACGAAGGGAGATTACGTAAACGCTCTGGGTTGTAGTTTAGAAGATATCGCCCATGGAAAGCTGCCCGGAGTTGAAGTAACCCCCTCAAATATGCGCTGGTCTATTCAGCAGCTCTTTACCGAAGCGAGATTGAAGCCGGGTTATGTTGAAGTTCGATCGGTAGATGGTCAGCTTCCCGCTTATCGTGTGGCTTCAGCTGCTTTTTGGGTGGGCCTTCTTTACGATGCCCAGGCGAGAAGACTTGCCTTTGAACTTTTAGGAAAATTAAGCTCGGTCGATAGAGAGGAGCTTTGGAATGAGACGAGTCGTAAAGGTCTTAAAACTGAATTCAAAGGGCTAAGAGTTAAAGATATGGCTCTCCAGCTGGTTCAAGCCAGTTTTGAGGGTTTAAAAAAACGAGGGCAGAGTGAGGAAGTCTACTTAACCCCCCTTCTCGAGAATGTGAGACAGGGAATGTGTCCCGCTGATCGCCTACTTGAAAAATTTCAAACCAGTTGGCAGGGAAATATTCGAGAAATGTTGAAAGGTGAAGCATGATCCAAATTTATCTAGCCGAGCGTTGTCCCTTTTGTGTCAAGGTTCGAATCTACATGGAACAGGTGGGGGTTCCCTATGTTTTAAAGCCCGTTGTATTGGGCTCCGCCTCTTCTGATATAAAAGAAGAGCTGAAGCGAATAGGCGGTAAAGCTCAGGTCCCTTTTTTAGTCGATCCCGAGCGCAATATCAAAATGTATGAAAGCGACGATATTATCGCTTACGTCGAAGAACATTACGCTCAATAGTAGTTAAAATATCCACGCAGAGATTCTTTCCGGTGAGTTTTTGATACGACAAAAACCCAGTTGGAGATGTCACATTAATTTCAGAAACCTTCGAACCAATTAAGTCGACCCCTGCAAAGACAATCCCAGTCTTCTTTAGAAAACGGGCGACTCTCTCCGCGACTGATTCCTGGGCTTTAGTCAGAGGACGGTTCTCAGCTGTACCCCCTTGGGCCAAATTCGCAATAAATCCCCCTTTGGGAGGAACTCGAACAAACTGGCCCTTCAGTTTTCCATCAATGATCAAAAGTCGTCTATCTTCTTCAAGAACTTCCTCTAAAAAAGGTTGAACAACGAGCCCTTCCCACTTTTCGGGTTGTTGGAGGCCTCGGGCAATAAAATCTTCTCGCTTACTTTGAGTGATGTTTTTCCCCCCATGACCGAGGAAGGGTTTTGAAATAACTAATGGAGTTTTTAGATTCTGGACAAACGCAGCTGCACTGGGGCCACTTCCTAGGTGAGTTGGAATCAGGTCTGTCTTTTTCAAGAATCCTTCTGCAAACCCTTCCAAAGGAAGAAGTTTTTCATGATACCTGACCAGGAGTGAGGGCTTATTGATAAAGAAGACCTTTTTTTCGACCAAAGCGAGTATCCAGCAAAGTCTGACATAGTCTTCATTGAAAGGGGGATCCTTGCGGATAAACCCAGCGTGAAAAGAGTCTGCTGGAAGAATTTCCATTTCATCTAGGTTTGGAACTCCGTTTGACAGAAAGGATCGGACTGGTCGTGCCCGCAGCATGACTCTCCCATTCACGTATTCAACTTCTGAATCGGTCAGCCAATAAGCTCGGTGCCCCCGAGCAGTTGACTCTCTCAAAATTGCCAAACTGGTGTCTGATTCCGGGCGGAGTTTTTCAATCGGATCGGCGACAAAGAAAAGTTTTAGTTTCATTTAGCTTCCACTCCTCCCTCATCTCGGGGATCAAACACGGCTTCTAAAGCTCCTGAAGGGTTTCTAAAGACAGCTTGCACTAAGGCAGTTTTATTGGTTTCCACTACCCAATGTCCCATTTTTTTTAGGTTCTCCAAAATGTTAGGATCAAAACCCTTCTCAACGCTCAATTCATCGGGGGTCCACTGATGATGAATTCTTGGTTTGAAAAGGGCAAGCTTGAGTCCTTGTTCTGGAACATTCAGCACTTCATCTAGTACCTGGAAAACATGGGAGGTGATTCGGGATCCACCAGCCCCTCCGATAGCGAGAATGGCGCGGTTATTTTCTAAGACGAGTGTAGGGGACATGCTAGAAGCTGGTCGCTTCATCGGCGCAATAGAATTCACTTCTGCGCCAACCAAGCCAAAAAGATTCGGGGTGCCCGTCTGAATGCTAAAGTCGTCCATTTCGTCGTTTAGAAAGATGCCAGTTCCAGGAACAGCCATTCGACTTCCAAAGTGGTCATTGATTGTGAGAGTCATTGCGGCCCCGTTGCCTTCGTCATCGAGGACGCTTAAGTGCGTCGTGTGTCTGTCTCTTAGCTTGCGGGCCTCGATGGGGATAATTTGAGGAGAGGGAGTTGCGTGAGAAAAGTCGATGGATTTAAGACGCGTTAAGCTGTACGGCTCTTCCAGAATGGTTTTCAAATTCAGTTTGGTAAAATCCGGATCGCCAATGATTTGAGAGCGGTCCGCGTAAGCACGTTTCATGACTTCAGCAAGAATGTGGAGCTTTAGAGATGGATCGTTGGCCTTTTCTTTTAACCCGCCCAGCATCTGCAACATTTCAATTGTTAAAACACCCCCCGCACTCGGGGGAGGAGCTAACAGTAATACCTTTTTCTCCCATTGGAACTTCAAAGGCTTTCGGATTTTCGCGCGATAAGAAGTCAAATCGGTAAGTGTGAGGAGTCCGCCCTGATTTTTTATATAATCTACAATCCGAGCTCCCGTCGTTCCAGTCGTAAATTCACTCTCCGGATTGTTGGAGAGGCGCTCAAGAGTGTCGGAAAGATCTTTTTGAACTAATACATCACTAGTCCTTAAGGGGCGATCCTCTCGTGATAAAAGATTTTTGACATAAGTTTGCCGAAACAAGTGATTCTTTTCTTCTCGAATTGCCCTCGCCAGAGAAGGATAAATGGGAAATCCTTCTCGCGCTAAACGGATCGCAGGTTGCAATACTGTTTTCCAAGGGAGTTTTCCCCACCTCTGATGAATCAAGTAAAGACCGGGGACAAATCCGGGAGTTGCAACAGATAAAATCCCATAACGACTTAACTCAGGCTTTGCCTTGCCTGCGGAATCCAAATACATATCTTTTCTGGCCCGGTGGGGAGCCGTTTCTCTAAAGTCGACAAAAACTTCCTCTCGCTTTTTTCCGCCAAGCGATAACAAAAGAAAACCGCCTCCGCCCAGGCCCAAGGAGTGAGGTCTTTCAACTGCTAGGGTAAAAGCAGTCGCCACGGTGACATCGACTATATTTCCCCCCAGTTCTTGAATTTCTAGGCCGGCTTTCGAGGAGTGGGTTCCTCCGGAGGAGATCGCGATTTTTTTTCCGAAAGCCTGACAACATTCCGGTTTTCGATTCCACTCAGTAAAATCGATGTGAGGGAAAGGGGAGGAGGAACACGAGACGAGAACGACTAATAAAAAAAAATTAAGAAGGAGTCTCATGGTGCTATCAACCTTAACGAGACCTAAGTCTGGGGTCAAAGAAAGAAATTTGGTAGAATCAAGTTCCAATGAAGATTTGTCTTGTTCAGATGCAATCCAGTGAATTCCTGGAAAACAATTTGAAAAAAATGAAGAGTTTTGTGGAAAAAGCGAAAAACCAAGGGGCAAGGCTCGTTGTATTTCCTGAAATGGCTTATTTCACGGGTAAAAGAGAAAGTGTAAAACAAGTGATCTCTCAGTTTGGGGAACTCAATCAGATTTTTCTGTCTTGGGCCAAAGAATTTGAGATAGGCCTCATTCCGGGAACCCTCCGTGAGCCTGTAGCACAAGATCCTACTAAATTTTTTAATACCCTTTTCTTGATTGGTCCCGATGGAAAGGTAAAGGCAAAGTATCGGAAAATTTTTCGGTTCAAAGCGAATCTTCCCCACCACGCTTATGATGAGGGCCGTTTTTGTGAAGCAGGTAATGAAGTTGTGACTTGTGAGTTTGAGGATTGGACCCTTGGGTTTGCAATTTGTTTCGATCTCCGATTCCCAGAAGTTTTCAGAACTCTTCGAAAAAAAGGAGCCAGAGTTTTTATTCTCCCTTCCGCCTTTACAGTTCCAACGGGAGAAGCTCACTGGGAGGTTTTAATAAGGGCGCGGGCCATTGAGAACCAAGCCTATGTCATAGCACCCGATCAAACTTTGGTTTCGGGCGAAGGCTTATCTCAATTTGGGCATTCTTTAGCGATTGATCCCTGGGGACAAATCATCAGTTCGCAACAGACGGCTGAGGGGTTGAGCGTCATCGAGCTTTCTCACGATAGAATCGCAACTGTGGAATCTCAAATCGCGTTATGGGAGAGCCGAAATGAGGTTCTCTTTCCGATAGCCTAACCCCATGTTACCATTAGATTATTGAGGTGGATCATGACTGTTATTCTATGGACTCTCGTCTTTCTGTCCGGCGTTGGATTTTTCGGGTTTCAAATTTGGGGGCGGCTGAAAGTCCTTCTCAAAGCTCGACGAGATGATGGCCGGGATTACAGCCAGAAGACCTGGGGACCGCGTCTGAAGAACACTCTCATCTATGGTCTGGGCCAATTTAAGTTTCTAAAGGGCGATCAACCGGCAGGGATTCTCCACATCTTCATTTTCTGGGGCTTCATTACTTTGGGACTTCAAGTAATGACCATGTTCATCCGCGGATGGGCACCTGATTTCATATTGCCTGGGCTTCATGCGGATCAATTAGGAAAGTTTTATGCTTTAACAAAAGACATTTTTCAGGTTTTAGTTCTTGTCAGTGTGGTGATTTTTTTAGTCCGTTGGGGAATAACAAAACCTCGCCGACTTTACGGGATTTTGCCCGCTGAGCAAAAACTAAATTCGCAATCTCATTGGGAAGCTTTTCTAATTCTCAGTTTCATTGGGGGCATCATGCTCTCAAGCTTTGTGTATGACGCGAGCCGGGCGATTTTGAGCTGGAACCAACCGGAAACTCAAGCAGAGATGGCTTGGTCTCCTTTCACTTCGGTTTTTGTCCGTTTGATTGGATTAGAGAATGCTGACCGTGCTTCTTTTCTCTTGGAGTTGGGATGGTGGATCCACAATGGAATCATCATCGTCTTCATGAACTTGCTACCTCGCTCAAAGCACTTTCACATCATTACGGGGATGGCGAATGTCTTTTTTGGACGAATAGAGCCGCGCGGAAGACTTCCCAAAAAAGACTACGCTGCTGATGGGGCGATTTTCGGGCGATCTCAGATTAATCAATTTTCCTGGAAGCAAGTTTTAGACATGTACACTTGCACTGAGTGTGGTCGCTGCTCTTCGGTTTGCCCCGCTGCTGCGACTGGAAAGTCGTTGGCTCCGAGACAGTTTTTGCTCAATCTTCGGGACACCCTCTATGAGAATCAATCTAAGATAAATGCAGGACAAACAGAATTCGATACCGTCGTTGGAGAAGGAAAGCCAGTCATTGATGATGTGATTTGGTCTTGTGTTACTTGTCGGGCTTGTGAAGAGGCCTGCCCTGTGAACATTGAATACGTGGATAAAATTGTTGATATCCGACAGCACCTGGTCCAAGAGGCTTCTCGGTTTCCGGGTGAGCTCAATCGGGCCTTTCAGGGACTTGAAAGAAATTCTAATCCGTGGGGAATCAGTTCCGCTGAGAGATTTGCTTGGGCTGAGGGGCTGAATGTTCCCGTAATTTCTGAGAACCAAAAAGCTGAGTACCTCTATTACGTGGGCTGCGGGGGATGCTTTGACAATAATCATAAGAAATCTGCCCAAGCACTGACAAAGATTCTTAAAGAATCAAACGTAAGCTATGCAGTGCTAGGAAGTGAGGAAACCTGTAATGGGGAAACGGCCCGACGACTTGGAAATGAATATCTTTTTCAATCAATGGCCGAAACTTTGACCCAAAAAATTAATAGCTATGGGGTCAAAAAGATCATCACCAATTGCCCCCATTGTTTTAACACGATGAAAAATGACTACCCGGAGATGGGCGGAAACTGGGAAGTGCACAATGCCTCCGACTTTGTAAATCAGTTAGTGTCAGATGGAAAATTGAAGCTAAAGAAGGGGTCGGATAAGAAAGTGGTCTATCATGACTCTTGCTACAATGCCCGTTTCAATGACGTCGTGGAGCAACCCCGTCAGTTAATCCAACAGGCAACTGGAAATTCTCCGGTTGAGATGGATTTGAACAAAAAGGGAGCCATGTGTTGTGGGGCCGGGGGCGGCCGCATGTGGATGGAAGAACAAAAAGACCAAAGAGTGAATATCGCCAGAACGGAACAAGCGCTTGATAAGAAACCCGAGGTCATTGGCACTTCATGTCCATTTTGCCGAGTGATGCTAAGTAGCGGCGTAAACGAGAAAGGCCTGGGGGAGAACGTACAGGTCATGGACGTAATGGAAATCGTCGCTCAAAACATTGCCGACTCGGTGGGTTAGGGCTAAACTACCGACATGAAATCAAGTGAAATTCGAGAGAAGTTTCTTAAGTATTTTGAGACCCACGGCCATGAGCGAGTTAAGAGCTCGAGTTTAATCCCAGCAGCCGATCCCACCTTGCTTTTTACCAATGCGGGGATGGTCCAATTTAAAGATGTTTTCTTAGGCGTTTCGAAGCCTGGTTACACTCGGGCTACCACAGCTCAAAAATGTGTGAGAGCCGGCGGGAAGCACAACGATTTAGAGAATGTTGGCTTTACCCCTCGTCATCACACTTTTTTTGAAATGATGGGGAATTTCTCTTTCGGCGATTATTTCAAAAAAGAGGCGATTGATTTCGCCTGGAAGTTTTTGACCCAGGAATTAAAAATTCCAAAAGAACGCTTAAGAATTACCGTTTTTCAAGATGACGATGAAGCTCTCGAGCTTTGGAAACAGCAAGGGGTTCGGCCCGACTGGATTGAAAAGCTCGGCGAAAAAGATAATTTTTGGGCAATGGGAGATACTGGGCCCTGCGGTCCTTGTACGGAAATTCACTATGACTGGGGTGAAGAATATGGTTCTGCCCCCTCGCCAGGAAAAGATGAAGCGGGAAAACGGTTCTTAGAAATCTGGAACCTCGTTTTCATGCAATACAACCGCGATTCCTCGGGAAAATTGGAGCCGCTTCCCAAACCAAGCGTCGATACTGGCGCAGGACTTGAGAGATTATCAGCAGTGATGCAGGGAGTTTACAGCAACTATGATAATGATCTTTTTCAACCGATTATCCAAAAAATAGCTCACCAAGTAGGCGTGAAATACAGAGCTCATCCCGATACGGATGTAGCGATGCGAGTGATTGCAGATCACTTACGATCCAGTACTTTCCTCATTGGGGATGGGGTGATTCCTAGCAATGAGGGCAGGGGTTATGTTTTAAGAAGAATCTTACGAAGAGCCATCCGCTATGGGAAAAAATTGGGACAAGAGACCCCCTTTATTTTTACTTGTGTAGGCTCTGTTATTGAGTCCCTGGGAACTTTTTATCCTGAAATCCAACAGAACAAGAAATTAATTGAGACTTTAATACATGAGGAAGAAGATCGCTTTCATGAAACTCTTCACCGAGGCTTGGGAGTTCTAGAAGAAGCTTTGAAATCGGCTCAAGTCAAAAAGACTCAAACTCTCCCTGGAGAGACTGCCTTTCTGTTGTATGACTCTTATGGATTTCCGTTAGATCTCGTCGAAGTGATTTGCAAAGAACACCATCTGGGTGTGGATAAAAAAGGCTTTGATGAACTCATGGAGAAGCAACGCCTCCAAAGCGGTAAAGAAAAAGCGACTGATAAAGTGCTATTAGAAAATCTATTCAAAGCAGTTGAAAAAGTAAGCGAACCAACCAAATTTCTGGGATATCAAAGTTTAAATGCTGAAGGGAAAATCCTTTGTCTTTGCGATGCTAATGGTAAAGAAGTAACCGAGCTAAAAGGCGAGGGCTATGCTGTTTTTGATCAAAGCCCTTTTTATGCGGAATCTGGCGGGCAAGTGGGCGATAAGGGAGTTGTTGTTTCGACTGGTCTGAAAGCGCAAGTCCATTCTACTTTTAAAATGGCTAAGCAATCGGTGCTTCACCTGAGTGTTACTGAAGGGGCCTTAAAAATGGGAGGAAAGGTTCAACTTAAGGTTGATCCCCTTCTGCGTCGGCTCACCATGAGAAATCATACTGCGACTCATTTGCTTCATGCAGCTTTGAGAAAAGAATTGGGAGACAGAGTCAAGCAGGCGGGGTCTTTAGTCGATCCGGATAGGTTACGTTTTGATTTTACTTACCCCAAGTCTCTTCAAGCAAGCGAGCTGAAAAAGATCGAATCTCTGGTTAATGAGCAGGTCTTTAAAAACAGCAAAGTTACCGTCTCAGAAATGTCCTACGATGAGGCGATAAAAAAAGGGGCACTCGCTTTTTTCGATGAGAAATATGGAGCCGAGGTCCGAGTGGTAAGAGTGGGGGACGAAGCTTCCGCTTTCAGTGTTGAATTGTGTGGGGGAACTCACTTGTCTGAGATTTCTGAAATTGGATATTTCAAAATCCTCAGTGAGAGCTCAGTAGCCAGTGGCGTGCGAAGAATTGAAGCAGTCACTTCAGAAAGAGCCTTCGAGTACTTAAGCTCTCGAGAAACCCTCTTGTCTCAAATAGAGGGCAAACTGGGAATGAAAGAAAGTGCCGCAGTTGAAAAACTAGATGGGCTGATTTCCCAAATCAAGGGGCTTCAAAAGGAAAATGAACAACTTAAAATCAAAGTAGCCCAAGGGGGAAAATCAGGAAAAACCGAAGCTCAAGAGGCGATAGAGATTAAGGGGATCAAAGTAGTCTCCGAGCAGGTTGAGGAATCGGACCCCAAAGTTTTGAGAGCTTTGGTTGATCAGTTTCGAGATAAAGGAAAAGAAAGGACTCTGGTGCTTCTGCTGGGAACAGGGGGCGGAAAGGTTTCACTGTGTGTGGGCCTGACCAAAGACTTGGTGGGAAAACTAGATGCGGGAAAGATTGTTCAGCTTTTAGCTCCCGAAATAGGCGGGAAAGGTGGGGGAAGGCCCGACTTTGCTCAGGCCGGAGGAAATAATCCGGCTGGAATCCCAAAAACGGTCTCCAAATTAAAAAGTTGGCTTGAGTCTGAGTTCTAAAAACCAATGGATACTTTAGATAAATATCTGATTCGTGAGCTGGTGATTTATTTTGTGCTAGTTCTGATTGGAATTTCTGCGCTTGCCGTGGGTATCGATTTTTTATCTAAATTTTGGAGCGCTGGTATTCCTTTTGTTCGAGCCATGGAAATTTACCTTTATAAGATCCCCAAGGCGACACAGCAGTTTGTGCCCGTGGCGGCTCTGATGGCGACGCTTCTTGTGTTATCAACCATGTCTCGCTCCAATGAAATTTTAGCACTCTATGCGAGTGGAATCAGCCCCGTGAGAATTGTATCAACTTTTGTTGCGGCGGTAGCAACTCTGAGCACGATTACTTTTCTAGTGTTTGACCCTCTTTTGCCGCTATTTGAACAAAAACGTAATCAGCTTGAATTCGGAAAAAGCGGTTCGGAGACTGCCAAGGTACAAGCAGATGGGAGTCGTTACGGATTCTGGTATCGATCCAGTGATCTCATCTACCATGTGGGCGCATTCAATTCGAAGACAAACACATTACAAGATTTAGATTTGTATTTTTTGGGGCCTGATTTTCAGATCTTAAAAAAGATTCAGGCCAAGGAAGCTAAATTTGAAAACGGGGATTGGATTTTGGGGTCAGGGATCATGGTGGAATACCCGCTGGACGATCCGTTTCCTAAAAGTGAAAAGTTTTCCGAAATGAGAAATATTATCCATGAGGATCCCGGGGACTATCAAACCGTGGAAGTCGAAGAAACCACCATGCGTTTGAGAGAGCTTCGAAAATTTATCGAAAGAAGCCATCGATATGGAGTCGACATGACACTCCAGAGAGTGTCTTACCATGAGCGTGTTGCTCATGTGTTTTCTCCTTTGATTTTTGTGTTGCTCGGGCTGTCTTTTTCCCTGAGCCCCTTTAAAAATCAATCTCCTGCCAAAGGAGTCGCGTTGAGTTTTCTCCTTGTTTTTATTTATTTAATTATGTCCAAAATGAGTTTGTCCGTGGGGCGCGGAGGTAGAATTCCCCCCCTGGTTGCGGCATGGCTCCCGAATATGCTATTTCTCAGCTTCGCAGGAGTTAAATTAGTTAAGAAATAATTATGCTCGAAATACTCAAATATCCGGATCCACGCTTAAAAGAAGTGGCTGAGCCCGTGACTGATTTTGGCCCGAGCCTCCATAAGCTTTTGGATGAAATGGCCAAAACAATGTACGCAGCTGATGGAATTGGCTTGGCTGCCCCTCAAGTGGGGGTCGGACTTCGTCTTTTTGTGATTGATCTGGGCCCGGGAGAGAATCGAAAGCCAAAACTGCATGAGTTTATTAATCCTGAACTCAGTTCGGGCGAGGGAAGTATTGCTTTTGAAGAAGGGTGTCTGAGTGTTCCGGGGATCACGGAAGAAGTTAAACGAAATGAAAAAATCACCGTCCGATATCAAGACAGAAATGGAAAGAAATTAGAAATGGTGGCTGAAGAGCTCTTAGCAGTTGCAATCCAGCATGAGAACGACCATTTGGACGGAATCCTTTTTGTTGAAAAGCTTTCCCCGCTAAAACGGCGACTCCTTAAAAAGAAACTTCAGAAAGCAGTGACTCTCTAATCCATGCTGAAATACATCTACATGGGGACTCCTCAGATAGCGGCTAGGATCCTTGAAAAACTTTGTGATCATGAAATGCCCCCGGCCCTTGTAATTACACAAATGGCAAAGCCCAAGGGGCGTGGATATAAAGTAACACCCTCGGAAGTAGAGCAGTATGCTCGCACACAAGATCTGAATGTTTTGGAAACCCTGGATGTCAATGTTCCGGGAACAGCGGATGTTTTAAAAACCTTTCATGCTGATGTGATAGTGGTAGTCGCATTTGGGCAAATTTTAAAAGAAGGCATTCTTAAGATGCCAAAACACGGTTGTCTCAACCTGCATGCTTCTTTACTTCCTAAATATCGTGGCGCAGCGCCTGTTCAACGGGCCATCATGGATGGGGAGAAGGAAACTGGGGTAACAATTCAAAGGATCGTTAGAAAACTCGATGCAGGAGATATTTTTTTACAAGAGAAAGTGGAGATCTTGCCCGAGGAAACTTCAGGAGAGTTGTTGGTTCGTTTAGCTGAAGTGGGAGGAGATTTGCTTTTAAAAGCACTCAAAAAAATTGAGTCTGGGGAAGTCCAATACACGCCACAGGACGAGAGCCTTGTGACTTACGCAAAAAAAATTGAAAAAGCCGAATCAAACCTCAATTGGGCACTTCCCGCTCGAAATCTTTTTAATACCATCCGTGCGCTACAGCCTTGGCCGGTAGCCCAGATGGATTTTCAGGGCGAAACCTTGAGGCTCTTCAAGGCGGCCCCTGTCCCTGGAAAAGCCGGCCTTAAGCCAGGACAGCTAGAAACCGACCGACAGACATATATTCATGTCCAATGCGGCGACGGACAGGCACTTTCCCTCTTGGAAGTTCAACAAGAGGGGCGAAAACGCCTAAATATAGCTGATTTTCTAAAAGGTTATCGTTGGCCTTCCATTGACTGAAATCCCGGTCTAGTTGATGATGGGTAGCCATGAGTCCAAAACAATCGGCTTCCCAGCGATTCCAAATTGCCCCGTCTTTGTTAGCCAGTGACCTGTCTTGTCTTAAAGATGAAGTGATAGCGCTTGAAAAAGCGGGCGCAGACGTTCTGCATTTTGACATTATGGATGGCCACTTCGTGCCCAATATCACTTTTGGACCACCCGTTTTGGAAAAAGTTCGTAAGCACACCAAACTGCCGTTTGATGCCCATTTGATGATTTCAGATGCAGATAAATATCTCGATGAATTTGCACGCGTCGGTTGCAATTGGCTTTCGGTTCACGTGGAAGCTTGTCCCCATATTCAAAGAACTTTAACTCGAATTCGCGACCTGGGAATGAAAGCAGGCGTTGCGATAAATCCTGGCACATCTCTTTTTAGTTTAGAGAGTGTCATCAAACACTGTGATTTTATTTTAGTCATGAGTGTTAATCCCGGATTTGGGGGACAAAATTTTATCACTCCCATGCTCGATAGAGTGAGAGAACTCAAAAAGAATTTAATGGGAACTCAAGTAAAAATTCAGATGGATGGCGGTATTAAAATAGAAAACATTGCAGAAATTGCCGAATCTGGAGTGGATATCGCAGTAGTAGGAACTGGACTTTTTTCTTCAAACGATTATACCTCTCAGATTTCAAAATTGAGAATGGCAGCGGGGAATCGTTAGGTCATGATTCATTTGGATGGAAATAGCTTAACGGTCGAATCGTTTCATCAGATTGTCTTGGGGCTTGAACCCGTTGCTCTTTCGGAGCCAGCGCGGAAAAATATTCGAGCAACGAGGAATATTGTAGATACAGCCATCAAAAACGGAGATCGGGTTTACAGTATCAACACCGGTTTTGGTTATCTCAGCAAAGTAACCATTCCCAATGAAAAGTTAAAAGAACTCCAAGTTAATTTAATTCGAAGCCACGCCTCAGGCATTGGGGAGGTCCACACCGAGACTGAAAGCAGAGCGATTCTGCTGCTAAGGACTAATGTTTTAGCCAAAGGCTTTAGTGGAGTTCGGCTTGAGTTAGTCGAGCTTCTCGTCGAAATGCTGAACAAGAAAGTTCACCCCGTGATTCCCACGAAAGGCTCTGTCGGAGCGAGTGGAGACTTAGCGCCTCTAGCACATTTAGCTGCCGTGGTGCTGGGGGAAGGCGAGGCCTACTATGAAGGCGCGCGCATGGCGGGTAAAGCCGCTCTGGAAAAAGCGGGAATCAAAGCGATAGAGCTAGCCCCGAAAGAAGGATTATCTCTTATCAATGGGACTCAGCAGATGACAGCGATGGGAGTACTCAACTTAAAAAAAGCAGAAGAACTCGTGGATTTAGCGGATTTAATTACTTCTGCTAGTTTAGATGGGGTCTTGGGGACGGAAAAAGCTTTTGCAGGTTGGGTGCACGAGACTCGGCCTTATCTTGGACAGAAACGAAGTGCGGAACTGGTTCGAAGATTCATGGAAGGCAGCGAAATTGCCAAAAGCCATGAGGGATGTGATCGAGTTCAAGATCCCTACTCATTTCGATGTGCGCCTCAAGTGCATGGAGCTATCCGAGAACTCCTGCGATTTGTCAGAGAGACCTTGAGTATTGAGCTCAACGCCGCAACGGATAATCCCCTTGTGAATGCCGAGACAGGCGAATTGATTTCTCAAGGGAATTTTCATGGGCAACCCATAGCCTTTGCTTTGGATAACTTAGCCATGGCTCTTTCAGAGTTGGCGAGTCTGTCAGAAAGAAGAATGGCAAAGCTCATTGATCCCCAGTTCAGTTCTCTCCCGGCCTTTTTAGTTAAAGACGAGGGAGTGAATAGTGGATTTATGATTCCACACGTAGCCGCTGCTTCTCTGGTTTCTGAAAATAAGCTATTAAGCCATCCCGCTTCTACCGATTCCATTCCTACTTCGAATGAAAAAGAAGATCATGTGAGTATGGGGCCGTTAGCAGCGCGAAAAGCGAAAACAGCACTCCAAAACACCACTTATGTCTTAGCGATTGAGGCTTTAGCCGCATGCCAAGCGCTAGATTTTCGAAAGCCTCTGAAGCCGGGTCGGGGACCGGCTTTCCTGCACCATGAAATAAGAAAGCTAGTTGCTACGCTTGAAGCCGATCGGTATTTCCATGCGGACATTGAAACTGCTTTTAAACTTTTAGATTCTGGTGAACTTCACCAAAAAGCAAAGAAAGAGGGAATGTGGCGGTAAAAGTTCCTCATCAAAATATTCGAGCATTTCGGGGTACCGAACTCCATACGAAAGGCTGGCAGCAAGAAGCAGCTCTTCGAATGCTCATGAATAACTTGGACCCTGATGTGGCCGAAAGGCCAGACGACTTAATCGTCTATGGCGGTTCGGGAAAAGCAGCTAGAAACTGGGACTGCTTCGATGCCATCGTTCAGTCTCTTCAGGAGCTGGAGAATGATGAAACACTCTTAATCCAATCAGGTAAGCCCGTCGGGGTTTTTAAGAGCCATCCGGATGCTCCCCGAGTTCTGTTAGCCAATTCTTTATTAGTTCCTCAGTGGGCCAACTGGGAAAAATTCCGAGAACTAGAAGCTCAAGGGTTGATGATGTTTGGTCAGATGACCGCTGGGAGTTGGATCTACATTGGTACCCAGGGAATTGTTCAAGGAACTTACGAAACATTCGCAGCTGCAGCTAATAAACATTTTGGGGGGGATCTCAGCGGACGCTGGGTTCTTTCTGCGGGCATGGGAGGCATGGGGGGAGCGCAACCCCTGGCAGCTACCATGAATGGCGCTTGCTTTTTAGGGATCGATTTTGATGTCACTCGAATCAAAAGAAGAATGGAAACTGGATATTTGGACAGAATGGAGACCGATCTCTCAAAAGCACTCCAAGATATTCAATTGGCTCTCAAAGAAAAGAAAGCCATTTCCATTGGTCTTGTGGGAAATGCAGCTGAGCTCATCCCCAAAATAGCCAGAGGGAGTTTTCTCCCTGACATGGTGACGGATCAAACGTCAGCCCATGATCCGCTGATGGGATATTACCCAGTCGGATTAACGATGGCCGAAGCAATTGAACTCAGAAATAAAAACCCAAAGGAATATATCAAGCGTTCTGAAAAATCTATCGCAGCTCATGTCGAAGGGCTCTTGGAATTTCTAAAAAAAGGTATCCCTACCTTTGATTACGGAAACAACATTCGTGCCGTCGCTAAAGCTCAGGGAGTTTCGGATGCTTTTAAAATTCCCGGCTTTGTTCCGGAATATATCCGGCCTCTTTTTTGTGAGGGGCTAGGGCCTTTTCGGTGGGTGGCCTTAAGTGGCGATCCGCAGGATATTTATGTGACGGACAAAGTATTGATGGATTTATTCCCGCAAAAAAAGGAACTGCACCGTTGGTTGACGCTTGCGAAAGAGAAAATCCACTTTCAAGGATTGCCTGCAAGAATTTGCTGGTTGGGGTATCAGGAAAGAGAAAAAGCTGGTTTAGCTTTTAATCGGCTTGTTCGAGAAGAAAAAGTGAAAGCCCCCCTAGTGATTGGCCGTGATCATCTGGACTGCGGCAGTGTTGCATCCCCAAACCGAGAAACGGAAGCCATGAAGGACGGAAGCGATGCGGTAGCTGATTGGCCGATTCTCAATGCGCTCATCAATTCGGTAAATGGTGCGACTTGGGTTTCAGTTCACCATGGAGGAGGTGTCGGGATTGGGTATTCGATTCACTCCGGAATGGTCGTAGTAGCAGACGGAAGTTTAGACGCCGATAAACGACTTCAACGAGTCCTGGCTTCTGATCCGGGAATGGGTGTTATTCGCCACGCCGATGCTGGCTATGAAAAAGCAAAACAAGTTGCCAAAGAGCGACACGTAAACATACCAATGCTAAAGACATGAGAACCGATCATTTAGTCCTTTATCACAACATTGACCAAGTCCTGACTTTGGCTGGAGTCGCCAAAAAAGAAGGGCGACACACAAACGAAGCAGACTTAGGCCTGATTGAAAATGCCAATATCGTTGTTAACACCGAGACGAATCTCATTGAGTGGATTGGGCCCTCTAAAGAAATGCCGCTTGAGTATGGAGAAATTGTGAATGCCTATGCGGGTTCTGAAGAGCTTTGGATTCCTGAACTTATCGAGTGCCATACTCATTTGGTTCATGCAGGGGATAGATCTCATGATTACGCTCTTCGAGTCAAAGGAAAGACCTATCAAGAGATTGCCCAAGAAGGGGGGGGCATTGCGACGACCCTGAAAGCTACCAGAGAAACTCCCTTGATGAACATGATTACGAATGGGCAAGCAGAGATGGAGCGCTTTCAAAGATATGGGGTAGGGACCCTAGAAGTGAAAAGCGGTTATGGCCTTACATTAGAGAGTGAGTGCCGGATGTTAGAGGCAGTCAGAGCCCTTCAAGAAACCTCGGGCGTTAATCTCGTGGCTACTTTTTTACCAGCCCACATGACGCCGCCCGAATTTAAAGGCCGCACCGATGAGTTTGTAGATGTTGTTTGCCGCGAATGGATCCCCGAAGTTTCTCGTTTAAAGCTGGCGTCCTTTTTTGATGTCTTTATTGAAGAAGGATTTTTTAATTTGGCCCAAACAAAAAAGTTACTCGAATGTGCACTGGCTGCCGGTTTCAAACTAAAACTTCACGCGGATCAATTTACAGATTTGGGAGGAGTGGAATTAGGGGTGAAATTAGGAGCGACGAGCATTGATCACTTGGAACAGATTTCTGAAAAAAGCATTAGCGCTTTAGCGAACTCAAAAACAGTGGGAGTGCTCTGTCCCGGAGCCTCACTTTTTACTGGCACGGCGTATGCTCCTGCAAGAAAACTTCTCGACGCAGGCGCAAGAGTCGCCATTTCAACTGATTTTAATCCTGGCACTTGCCCGAGCAGAAATCTTCCCCTGATGACGACGATTGCTTGTAGTCAGATGCAAATGACGGTTCCTGAGAGCCTAGCTGCCATTACCTACAATGCAGCTGCGGCTTTGGGGCTTGAAAATGAATTGGGCACACTCGAAAAGGGTAAACTGTTTCGAGTGTGCCACTTAAGTCAGACGTCCTATGAGTCTTTGCCCTACTGCTTTGGTGAATTTAATTAGTTAGGGCTTTAATACAGAAATTAGCTGAGTCGTTAAAGGAATTCAGATCCACCCAAGCTCCATCTTTTGAATAATAGCTCTCGCCTTTTTGGGCTTTTGATTTCACAGTGACTCGGCCTTCGCTTCCCAAAAGAACCGGGACGTTTGAGGTTCTATCAAACGCATGTCCGCCTCGGGAGAGTTTCACTTCAACATAAAACCTTTGACCCGCTTCTAAACTGACGGGTGCTTCGAGATCAACCGTATGAAAGCCTTTGTGCTCTTCTAGCCCGATACGACTGCTGAGAAGGTCTTTAAGTTCTCCGTTCTCAAAGCTTCCGTAGACGTTCACAAGATATTCGGTTGCATCCTCGGTTGTGTAGAAACTCACGGCACTTAGGGTTTCTCTGGTTCCGGGGGCTGCCTGTGAAGTGAAGGCATTGAAAGCTTCGAGAGTATCAGTTTTGGTATCTCTCCAACCGTGGACATCGTGAGTGTAAATACGTTGGTATTTCAGCCGTTCTACGTTTTGGAATGAAACGGCTCCCATTTCCTTGTGGTGACCAGCGACTTTATCGTAATAGGAGATCCAGAAGTAACCGTCATCTCCCCAACCTGTTCCCCAGCTGTTTTTAATGAGCCAAGCGCCAGGATTTTTAGCACCTGTCTTTTTTGTGTCATTCCATCCGACAATCGCAACTGCATGATTGGCATCACTGGAACTGGAGGGTGATTGATAAAAAGCATTGGAGGAGGAGTTGTAGTATGAATCAGACCAAGCAAGAGCCGTCCCCATCGCTCCATGTTCCATGAGCGCTGTTTTGATAGCCCCGATATTTTCGAGATTGGTCCCAGCATCAAACCATTCGATATCTCGAACGTAATAGGTGTGGTACGTGTCTAAATATTGTTTCGGAGCCTCCGAGTAGCTTTGGCCATCCTTGTTTCGGACAGCGCCTCTACGACCCAAAAAAGCACTGGCTACGCGGTAGTCCCCTCCTTCGTGAACAGTGAGCCCACTCCCAGAGGAGTCTGGATTGTGAAACTGATTAAACCCATTCCACCAATCCAGATGATATTCGGCTAAGTCGGTTTCTTCGCTGCCCTCCTGGCTAGCCCATTCGCCGGTCAAGAGAAGATTGCTTTCTAGAGCTGCCATCGTCGCGTGAGTCCAGCAGGTTCCTCCGCTCTGTTTTTTCACTCGAGAGATGAATGATTTTCCTTCGACATTTCTTAAGTCGAATGAAGTTGGCAGACTTGCAAAGACCAAACTAGAAAAGATAAATGATAAACCGATAAATTTCATGACGAGCCCCTCCTTGGGTTGACACTTAAATTCGTATCGACACTTATTTTGCGATGCCTTAGGCGTGGGGGCGGCAAGCATTAACGGTTATTAAGAGTTTGGCTTTGGTGGGCGATGTGCCGCGTCAAGAGTTCGCTGTGCTCCCCAGTCTTTCTTTAATAGAGAGCCAAGAATGATAAGGAGAATCTCTTTAACCTGGGAGAAAGAAAACATGTTTGAAGGAATTCAGGACAAACAGTTACTCATTTTATGTAAAGAGCACGTTCTAAAAGAAAAGTCGGCAACGTCCAAGGTGTTAGAGTATCTGAATGAAATCGATCGAAGAAAGCTTTTGATAAAGGAAGGCTATAGCTCCCTCTATGATTTCTGCATTCGTTACCTTGGATACTCTGAGGGAGAAACCTATCGAAGAATTCAAGCAGCTAGACTTTCTCAACGAGTTAACGAAGTAAAGCCCCTGCTGGAAAGAGGGGATATTTCGCTCACGAGTCTGTCGCTTCTTTCCCCAGTTCTGGATACGGAAAATGCCAAGCAAATTCTTCCAAAAGTGGTAGGTAAATCGACCAGAGAACTAGAGGCTTTCATAAATGAATATTTCCCAGGAAAATTTAAAAAAGTTGAGATGTTCGAAGTGGAAATTGATTCGGAACTAAATATCCTTTTGGAAGAAGCGAGAAAATTAGCTAGCGAAAAAAACAACGTCTTACTCCTAAAAAAAGTCCTTAAGGTCTATGTTCGAGTAAAAAATCCAAGGCGGATTTTCCTTGAGCCCAGGAATTCGAAACACACCCATCGTGTTTCAGTACCTACGGCGCGAGAGGTAAGAAAAAAAGCCGGATATCAATGTGAATACGTCTCAAAAACAGGGGTGCGATGTAATCAAACTGCTCACCTCGAGATTGATCATATTCGACCCTATGCCTTGGGAGGAAGTAGCAAGGATATTGAAAACCTTAGATGCCTATGCAAACTACACAATCTTTACTTTGCTCGGCAGCATTTTTCAAAAGCGCGAGAAAAACAGGATTGAAAGTGATCGTGCAGACAAACAGGTGTCACAAGAATAAACCTTCTACCCCTGGAGACTCAGCATCCTATCAAGAGCGACTTTCGCGAAATGCTGAACAGAAGTCGGAACTTCTACTCTTTCGAAAGTTTCTAAATTCTCAAGCGTATAGAGAAGTCGTCCCATCGTGATTTGATACATGGTTAAGCAAAGAGACCGATGAAGCTTGGTGACCATTCGGTCGGGATATTGAGCTGCTAGATTTTGAATGAGATTGATTTCAGTCCCAATAAAAATCTGATCGCCTGCTTTGGTTTCTTTAGCAACGAACTGGCGAATGGCTTCAGTGCTTCCGACAAAATCAGCCTTCGCGACGACATCAGAAGTGCATTCAGGATGAACGAGGATCTGCGCTTTCGGATAAAATCGTCGAACGTGATCCATGTCTCTTACAGTGAACTTCATGTGAACCGGACAATAACCTCGCCAGAGAATTACTTTTGCCTCTTCGTAATCCTCAGGATTCCCTCCCTCTGGCTGCTCGGGATCCCAAACTGCGATTTCTGAAGGATCAATTCCAAATTTGAGAGCTGTATTTCTCCCTAAGTGTTCATCTGGGAGAAAGAAAACCCGCTTCGATTTTTGAAATGCCCACTCAAAAGTTTTCATGGCATTGCTAGAAGTACAAATCGTTCCAGCTCTTTCACCACAGAAAGCTTTGATATCTGCGGTGCTGTTCATATAAGTGATGGGAGTCGTCGCAGGTCCAGTTTTCAAGAAATCCCAGGCTGCATTAACCTGGGGAAGCGAAGCCATATCGGCCATCGGACAGCCGGCTTCTGGATCGGGATGAAGAACTGCCTGTTCGGGGCGTGCTAAGATTCGGGCACTTTCTGCCATGAATCGAACCCCAGCGAAGACGATGTATTTTCCACCTTCAAACGTTGCAGCTGATTTGGAAAGCCCGTAAGAATCACCGACAAAATCTGCAAGCTCAGTAATTTTTTTTCGCTGATAAAGGTGCGCGAGCAAACAGACGTCTTTTCCCTGATTTTTTCTAATCAGTCGGATGCGTTCTGCTAAGTCTTCCTCTGGAAGCTTTTCGAGCTCGGCAATTCGGTTTAAATCCATGGCTTCTTCCTTATCAAACACTGCTCTCATCTCGCAAGTAGCAGCCCAAAGACCGGCGGTTTCGAAGGCTAGCCTCGACCACTAATCTTGCGACCAGGGAGGCATGCCGCAAGCCAATTAATTCATCGCTCAGAGCTGCATGCCGATAAAAACGGTCAATCCCACGGGAGAGTTCCCCTAAAATTCCTTGTGCTCTTTCCAATCTCAAATCCGTTTTGATCAGCCCCATAGTTCCACATCGTGTGTTTTAGGGTTAGCCAGTCTTGAGTTAAAAAAGAGGGGTCAATGTTTCCCGTTTCACTTTTCCAGGGTTCAATTTCAGGAAGGATGGGTTCCCCATCTTTTTCGACAGAGGCCGCAATGGACTCTCCAGCCTTGGAGCCCCAAACTAACCCTTCCAGGAGTGAAGTGCTGGCTAGTCGATTAGCTCCATGTAAACCCGTACAAGCTACCTCACCAGCTGCCCAAAGATGAGAAACAGAAGTCCTGCCGGAGAGATCCGTCCAAATGCCACCACAGTGGTAGTGGGCTCCCGGAACGACGGGAATGGGTTCCTGGGTCGTGTCGATTCCATATCGGAGGCAGGTTTTGTAAATAAAAGGAAAACGCTCTTTGATCCAGGTTGCTGGTTTATGACTGATACTGAGATAAACACACGGTGCCCCGGTCGCTAGCATTTCTTCATGAATCGCTTGAGCGACTTTATCTCTCGGGGCTAGTTCAGGGGTTGCTAGACCCGGTAGCCGCATCGTGAGGAATCGCTCGCCTTTTTGATTGATGAGGTAAGCTCCTTCACCTCTTAGACTTTCTGAAATTAAAAAGCGAGGCCCAGTGGCTTGGAAGAAAGTGGTTGGATGAAACTGGACATACTCCAAGTTTTCCAATCGACAGCCAGCGCGGTAAGCGAGAGCGATGCCATCGCCTCTTGAAAACTTTCCATTGGTGCTATGAAGAAAAAGCTGACCAATTCCTCCCGTAGCGAGAACAGTATGAGCTGAAAAAACAGGTTCTACGGTGCGGGTCTTTTGGAAAAAAACAAAAGCTCCGAAACATCGAGCTTCTCCATGACGGATACTTCGATCACTTGCATGAAATGAGGTCATGAGGAGATTTACAGCTGTAGCCCCGCCTAAGAATTCAATTTCGGGCAAGGTCTTAGCATAACTCAAGAGAGCGTCTTCAATGGCTCTTCCCGATTCATCTGCTCGGTGGATGATTCGAGTAGCAGAGTGTCCCCCCTCTCGGGTGAGGTGATAATGAGCGTGAGTTTCATCTTTGTCGAAAGGGACTTTCGCTTTTTTTAGAAGAATTTCTTCAACAAACCGAGGTCCTTCTGTAATCAACTGTCTGACGGCTGGTAAATAGTTAACATTCGCTCCGGCTCTGATGATGTCATTTTCAAGGGCTTGCGAATCTGAATCGGGATCATCTCCTTGATAAATAATTCCACCCTGAGCGTAGGCCGTGTTGGTTTCTGGAAGATCAGCAGCCGCTGTGATGACTAAAGATCTTAAACCCCTTTGAGCAAGTGAAATGGCGGTGGATAGTCCTGCGATTCCAGACCCAATAATGAGAATCGGTTTTGACGTTTCCTTTGGCATCATAATCTAAAATCCAAAGATAGATTTAAGACAGGAGCTGAGTGAGTCAGCTTTCCAACACTAATATAATCAATGCCTGTCTCAGCTAAAGCTCTCACCGATGGCAAGTCCACTCCGCCCGAAGCTTCAATTCGACACAACGGTAGTTTTGGACGAATCAGGGCAACTGCCGTCTGAACATCTTTGGCTGAAAAATTATCTAGCATGATGACATCGGGAGAATAGTCGCAGGATAAAACTTGGTTCAAGGACTCAAAAGTTTGGACTTCAATTTCAATTCCATGAAGAGGTGAACGCACTTGATGGGCTTTTTTGAGTAACGTCACTTCATTTTCAAGGGCACAGTGATTTTCTTTAATGAGAATACCATCGGAAAGCGAGCGTCGATGGATTTTGCCCCCACCTGCTTGGACCGCAGTCAGCTGAAGAGTTCTCAGGCCTGGAAGGGTCTTTCGGGTTGCTAAGATTTGGACCGGATGGGGTTTTACCGCAGACACATAGGCATGGGTGAGAGAGGCCACCCCACAGGCATGTCCTAAGAAGTTAAGTAAGGTTCTTTCGATGGCCAAAAGAGTCTTTCGGGGACCCGTTAATTCTACGATCTGTGTTCCCGGGGAAAGCTCTGTTCCTTCTGAGATCTCCCAGCGGAACTGAACCTCACCTGCGAATAGCCCTTCAAAGGATTCCAGGACTGTAGCCCCCGAAAAAATCCCCTTTTCCTTAGAAAAAACAAAGGCTTGTACGGTTTCCTCAGGGCTTTTTTTCAGCAAGTTTCCTGTCACATCCTGGGAGAACTGGTCCGTTTCCAGCTCAGATTGGATCAACTGTACAAGATTAAAGGGTTTCATTAACGCCTAGCACTATCATAGGTGCTGGCGTTCGACAATCGTTCGGGAAAACAGGAATTTTTCAAGGGTAGCGATGACGGTCATGACCATTAGCCCCCCCAAAATATCGAGGAAATAGTGCTGCTTGGTGGTGAGGGTCGAAGCAAAAATAGCAAACGACCAAAGACTAAAAATGGAGAGTGTTCGAAAACCCAAATGCCTCAGCGACCAAGTGGCTACCGCCGTTAGTCCCACGTGCATGCTGGGAAAACAATTACGAGGGGAATCTGCAAGCGCTACAAACTGCATGACTGCTCCGAGCAACCAGTGAGTTTCCGTGGGATATTCGGGGCGAGGATAAGTCGTCGGAAACCCATAAAAGAAAGCACCGCAGATTAAAAGGACTCCAAACATCATGCGAGTAAACGAATTAAACTTTTCTTTCTCACTTAAGAGAAAAATAACCACCAGGAAAACAAAATAGTCGGAAGTGTAGATCAGGAAAGTCCAGGGAATTAAAGGAACAATCCGGTCAATCCAGAGTAGAGGGAGTTCCTGGGGAGGAACATTAAAAAAGAAATTGGGGATGACATAGAGAAGACCATAGGCGCTCATGAACAGAGCTAAAATTCCCAAGCGATATCCTAGGCTGCAGGTCTTAGAAGCAGACATTTTTTGATCTCATCAGCTTTTAGTTTTTTCGTCAACGGGCCAGGAGCTCATCGATTTGTCGAAACATTTCAGGAGAAGCCCAATCGCGGGGACCTTCGAAAGTTTCTATGGGACGTCCCTCACGATTGATAAAAATCGTAATCGGAATGCCTTCCAGTTTGTATTGGGAAATCTGGGACCTTTTAACATTAAAAATCAAATTTTGAGGAAGACGAATTCCTTCCAATTTGTCTCGCAGTTCAGACTCGGGACTTTCTTGAATATTCACTGCCAGAACCGTCAACCCATGACTCCGATAATTTTTCTCAAGAACACTGAGCGACGGCATTTCCTCTAAGCACGGTTCGCACCAGGTGGCCCAAAAGTTCAGGAGGACTGCCTGGCCCCGAAGGTCATGAAGATTCACTGATTTGCCATTGGGAAGGCGTAAATCCAATTTGGGTGCCAGATTCGAATCTTTTTCAAGCGAGCCCTCGATCTCAATATCTTTGGAAACCAGCGTGAAAAAGGTGACCACGCCCACGATGACCATAACGGGAATAGCAATAACGATTTTTTTGCTAAGAGCCATAGAAAAAGAGGTTAAGATAAGGATAACATTGCTTGGGGAGAAGAAACCATGAATTTGTACGGGCCAGTCAAAGTCGGGGGCGACATATTAGCATACTGTGGAAAGTGTAAGCGAGACCTTGCCCACGTGATCATGGCTGTGGTGGGAACTAAGCCCGCCCGGGTGATTTGTAAAACTTGCCAGAGTCAGCACAATTATCGACTCGGAGAGAGCAGTGCTACTTCGAAGAGAAGCTCTTCACTTGCTCCCAAAGCCCCTCGAGCTACGAAGACATTTGTCAAAAATTCTGATTATTGGGAGCAAAAAATGGCTACCAAGAAGCAAGTCCCTATGAAGCCCTATAAAACTCAGGAGTTGTTTAATTTGGGGGACGTGATTAGTCACAGTAAGTTTGGTTTGGGAATTGTAGAGGAAGTGAAGGACAACGGAAAAATAGTTGTTCTCTTCCGAGACGAGGAACGAACCCTGATTCATGGAATTACCTCGACCGTCCGATAAGATGTACTGAGACACTTTATGAGACTCACCCTTGCTTACGCATTGCTCTTTTCTGTTGCCCTCGCTTGGGCCAACAGTTCCCCAAATTGTGAAAAGCTTCTCCGGAAAACGGGGATGGCAGTTGTGGCTGAGCGACTCGCGAAAGATCCCGTTGCGCTTTTAAAAGGAAGAGATGCTACTGTCTCCGAAGGTCTTCTCGTAAAAAAGTGGGATCCAGAACTGAAAACCACTTTTTACCACACGGCTTCAGAACCCGATCAAATTGGAAAATCGCCACTCGTTGATCCGAATGCGAAAGCAGTGGCGCTTTTCTTTCATGGTTCCGGAACTGCTAAATCCAGTGGTCGAAATTTTATCCACAACATGAATTGGCTTGCTCAACAGGGGATAGCAGGAGTGGCGATTGATCTTCCCTTCCATGCCTCTAACAAAGGTGAAGCGAGATTAAACGACCGAGCGGAATTCATGAAATGGTTGCGCGGGGTTGTTGGGGAAGTTAAAAAATCGGGCAAACCTATTTATTTAGTTGGCCACAGCTTTGGTCCTGAGATCGCATTGCAGTTTGCTTCTGAATACCCAAAAGATCTGAATGGCGGAGGGTTGTTTCTGATTTCAGGTGCGTGGGGAAAAAGTCCCTCTCACGAATGGATGTACGAAAATGTGACGACCCCTGGAATGGCCTTCATCGGGGGTGATCAAAAAGTAGAAGATAATCCAGCGGGAGGGGATTGGGCGGGAAAGATGGCCCAACAAAGCGATTGGCACAAGAGGGGAATTTCTCCAGACTTACGAGTGAAATTAGTCGTCGGTGAAAAAGATGAATGGTGGCCTGCCCCCGGTCCAGGTGAAAAACTTCCTCGAGGCGTAAACCGGGTGAAGCCCGTTAGCCCCTATCCCAACCAGTTGGGCAATGCTGGCTTAATGAAGCAATTGGGAGTGACTCCCGAACATACCTTCAAAGACGCCGTCGAGTGGACCCAGGAAAAAATTCCACAAGCGGAAATTGATGTGGTTGAAGGGTACGGACATTTTATATTTGAGTCACGAGATCAGAGGGGTGGCCCCCTTTTAAACCGACTTCTGTTGGATTTTGCTGGCATTGAATACTCGAAAGCAGCTGAGCAGAATAAAAAAACGGCAAGATTGGAAATGGCTCTTCTCGCTGAAAACAACAAAGCATTTCGAGAGTGGGTTGGAGAAAACAATCTCACCAAGCTCCTAAAAACTGAATCTAGCGCAGAGCGAGTTTTAGACCAGTGGAAGACCGTTGAGTTCCTGACTTGGAAAAAAGCCCTCACCGAGATGAAAGAAGTAGATCCCGATTATTATGAGAGCAGAAAATATTGGCTAGCCAAAGAGCTAAAAGACATGCCTGCAGATGTGGATGAGTTTAAACGCCGAGGTTGGAATGCTAATGAGTTATTTTCCGATCTCAAGCGATATCGTGAATCAAAAGAAAATGGCCAAAGCTCGTCAACAGCAGAGGATCCCTATAAACCCAAACTGCCACAGGTTTCGACGACTCTTTTAGGCGAGCAAGCCCAAACGACTCCTTATGGGGGGTCTCTCCTCGAATCTGAGTTTCGTCAAAGCCTTGAGGGAAAAGGAAGTATCCAGAAAGAGGAAGAAGTAGCTCCTGGTTTTAAAAAAATTACTTTCGATTACAAAGGAAACGAAGGAAAAACCTGGTTTGTGATAGACGGGAAAAATCCAGAAAAAGTTACCGAGTTTCTCCAGCGTGCGTATGAAGAAGCTTATCGCGCAAATGGTTTTCTTGCTCCCGGTGACACCTGGGAAGCGGTAGTCGATGGAATTCGAGTGAAAGCAGTCAATCGTCTCGATCACAAGAATAAAATTTATCGACTTGAACGAGTGACGTTTTCTAAGGATTAATACTCGCGACGTAGGAAAAATTTCCCGCAGGTTCAACTTTTAAAACCACGGCCGGTTTTATCGCATTCCGATCCGAATTGATTGAAATGACTCCTGTCACTCCCTGAAAGTTACGAGTCGAAGCAATCGCCTCTCGAATGTTTTTAGGACTCAAATCTGAAGCGCGTTGAATGGCATCAATCGCTAGCGAAGCCGCATCGTAGCCCAGGGCAGAGAGACCATTGGGACGGTGGCCGAACTGCTCTTCAAATCGAGATACGAATCCCTGAACAACGGCGTTTTTATCGTCTGCTGAAAAGTGATTACTGAAATAGGCAGGCAAGAGCGGACTCTGATCCTCAGGTTTTAGATTAAGTCCATCCCATCCATCTCCTCCCAAGAGAACGGCTCGAATTCCAATTTCCTTTGCCAAGGGAATGATCTTTTCGATCTCTCGGTAATAACCGGGAATAAAAATAATGTCAGCTCGGGTAGATTTGATTTTAAGAAGTTGAGCACGATAGTTGTCAGTCCTGGCAGAATAGTTGAGGTCGACAACAATTTGCCCTCCCATTTTTTTAAAGTCGTCCGAGAAAAAATTAGCGAGTGCATGGCTGTATTCGCTTTCTTGATCTCGAAGAATGGCAGCTTTTTTTAGATTTAGGTGATTAATTGCAAATTTTGCCATTACCGAACCTTGAAAAGGTTCAATGAAACAACTTCTAAAAATATAATTTCCCAGTTGGGTTACTTTCGGGTGCGTGCTAGCTGGGCTAATCATGGGCACCTGATAGGATTGAGCTACGGGAGCCGCTGCTAACGAAAGAGAACTGGCTACTTCTCCTAGAATGACGTGCACATGATCGTGGTTGATGAGTTCGGTTACTGCAGAAATAGCTTTTTCAGCCTTTCCCTCTGTATCGTAAGAAATAATTTTAATGGTTTTCTTTCGGATCCCCCTTTTTCGGTTAGCTTCTTCAACCGCCATCCAAATTCCTTTATGAGTGTCCGTCCCGAAAACACTTTCCGTGCCTGTCATGGCTCCGTATTCACCCAAACGAATTTCATTCTCAATGGTGGGGAGGGTCTTCGAGCCGGTCGTCCCAAAACAGCCAGAGAGCAGAAACACCAATAAAAAATAAAAAGATAAGTGGGATTTCATTGTGTCTTATTTCTTTGCGGCTATCTATTGGTAATGTCAATTTAAACAGCGCTTGGATTGACAGTCTCAGTCTGGGTCACCTATTCTTTGAGGCCTATGAGTAATTCCAAAGAAAACAATACTTTTGAAACTTCGTTGAAAGAACTTGAAAAAATCGTTGGTCAGCTGGAGGGCGGAGATATTCCCCTGGAAGCTCAACTAAAGGCTTTCGAAAAAGGGGTGGCTTTGTCCCGTGAATGTTTGAAGCAATTAGAAGAAGTTGAGCGAAAAGTGGAATTGCTCATGCAGACTCCAGAAGGGGAACTTAAAACTACTCCCTTTGATATTTCTCAATGAATTTCAATACTTATTCTTCCGAATGGGTGGCTTTGGTTGATGAGGGGATTGAGCAAAGTCTCAATCAGTATCGAAAAACAGCCTCTCAACGTTTTGCCCCCCTCATTGAGGCCATGGAATATAGCCTCTCAGGTGGTGGAAAAAGATTTCGCCCCCTCCTGACCCTCGCCACTGCCCAATGTTTGGGAATAGAGGTTCAGGAGGTTTTGCCAGCCGCTTTGGCAGTGGAATATATCCACACCTACTCATTGATCCACGACGATTTACCCGCTTTGGATGATGATGACACCCGTCGTGGAAAGCCCTCAAGCCATAAAAAATTTGGAGAAGCGGTTGCGATATTGGCAGGCGATGCTCTTCTGACCGAAGCTTTTGGTCTTTTGGGTCGGCTGCAGGAACAAAAAAAGTTCAGTGCAAATCATGTTTTATCAGCTTTGGAACTTTTAGTTTCGGCGGCTGGAGTTAGGGGACTTGTTGGCGGACAATTTATCGATATCACGCTCGAACAAACCCAGTTCAATTTGCCCGAAGTTGAATTTATCCACATTCATAAAACGGGAGCCATGATTGTCGCTTCCGTACTTTTGCCGGCCCGGCTAAGTGGTTTGGATGAAAAAAAATCTTTATTATTAAAGCGTTATGGAAGTGCTCTGGGGTTAGCGTTTCAGATTTCAGACGATATTTTGGATGCGCAATCTAGCGGTCGGTACGCCCGAGGGCCTCGGAAAAAGGCTCGTCCGGCCTATAGTGAGCTAATGAACCGGGCTGAAATGCAGGATCTTCTAGACCAACTGATTCAAACTGCGATTGATTCTGTGGAACCTTGGGGTGACAAATCCCAAGCACTCAGGGATATTGCTGAATTCATCCGACACAGGAAATACTAGTGGGAAAGCTACTTGACCAAATTAATTTACCGCTGGATTTGCGCCGCCTAAAGGGGTCGGAGCTGGGAGCGGTATGTGATGAAGTCCGGGATCTGATCTTAGAGATTATTTCCCAAAAGGGTGGTCATTTCTCATCTAATTTAGGAACGGTAGAGCTAACAGTGGCTCTTCACTACGTGTTCGATACCCCCAAAGATAAATTGGTCTGGGACGTTGGGCATCAGGCTTATCCCCACAAGATTTTGACCGGCAGAAAAGATCGCTTTCACACCATTCGGCAGCATGGCGGGATTAGCGGTTTCACCAGCCGGGCAGAAAGTGAGTATGACCATTTTGGGGCAGGTCATGCGAGCACTTCTATTTCAGCCGCTCTAGGGATTGCCGAGGGCTTAAGGCTGAGTGGTTCCGATCATCTGGCTATTGCCATTATTGGGGATGGATCAATGACCGGGGGACTCGCCTTTGAAGCCTTGAACAATGCTGGACATATTCCGGCGAAAAACCTAGTCGTCATTTTAAATGATAATGACATGGCTATTGATTCCAATGTGGGTGCGCTAAACCGTTTCGTGAATCATGCTCTGATTCATCCAGGCTATAATCGCTTAAGAAATGAAATTAAATCAGCCGTAGATTCCATGGCGAACCATGGAGTCGATCTTTCAAAGTTTGCTTCGCGCGCTCGTAAGAGCATGAAAAACTTTTTTACCCCTGGAATTCTATTTGAATGTTTTGGATTCCGATATATGGGCCCTATTGATGGGCACGATATTGATGCAGTAGTTGAGGCCCTCTCATTCGTTAAGGAAACCGGTTCCCAAGGGGGTCCCTATTTGGTTCATGTCGTCACCAAAAAGGGTAAAGGGTACAAGTTGGCTGAAGAAAATTCGCTGAAGTACCATGGGGTATCCCCATTTTCGATTAAAGAGGGCATTAAGTCTGGCGCCCCCAAAAAACCAAATTACCAAGATGTTTTTGCAGATACCTTAATTCAATTAGCCAAAGAAGATCCGCGGGTCGTGGCGATTACTGCTGCGATGCCGAGCGGAACGGGTATCAATAAGTTTCAGAAAGAGTTTCCCAAAAGAACCTACGACGTAGGAATTGCAGAAAGCCATGCGGTTCTGTTTGCTGCCGGTCTTGCGACCGAGGGATATCGGCCCGTGGCAGCGATTTATTCTACTTTTTTACAAAGAGCTTATGATCAGTGCATTCACGATGTGGGGATTCAGAACCTACCTGTGATTTTTGCGATGGATCGAGCTGGGCTGGTGGGGGCAGATGGAGTGACTCATCAAGGAGCTTTCGATCTGACTTACTTAAGAGCCATTCCTAACTTTGTCATCATGGCTCCCAAAGATGAAAATGAATTACAGCATATGGTAAAAACGGCCATCGATTACGAGCAAGGTCCGATTGCTTTCCGATATCCTCGAGGAGAAGTCGTAGGGGTGCCTTTGGATAAAAAACTCAAGGCGCTACCCATTGGAAAAGGAGAGCTCCTCAAAGCAGACAAAGAAAAAATCGATGTGCTTTTCATTGGAATCGGATTTGCCGTTCAGACCGTTCTGGAAGCTCAAGAAAAAGTGCGTTCAGAAGGATTCAGCACCGCGAGCATTAATGCCCGCTTTGTGAAGCCCTTGGATGAAAAGCTCTTAGTCGAATGGATCAGTCGTTCCAAATTAGTTGTCACTGTCGAAGAAAATACCATCTGTGGTGGATTCGGAAGTGCGGTACTTGAGTTGATGCATAAAAAGAATTTGAAACAAACTGTTCTTTGCTTGGGCCTACCAGATCTTTTTATTGATCATGCAAGCCCAGCCATCCAAAGAAAACAGACTGGTTTAGATGCAGAAAGTGTTGTTTCAAAAGTCATCGAAAAAATGAACGAAGAAAAACCGTCTTCTGTTCCAGGAACACGTCGCTCCGCAACCGAAACTTCACTCGTCCTTAATTGAACATGAAAAAAAAACGACTCGACGGTTTATTAGTCGAACGTGGCCTCTGTGAGAGCCGTGAAAAAGCTCAGGCTCTGATCTTGGCAGGTGAGGTTTTTGGTTCACAAGGTCAAAGACTAGAAAAACCGGGAACGGCTTATCCTGTAGACTTTGAAATAGAAATTAAATCGCGCTCTCTTGCTTTTAAAAGTCGGGCAGGGCACAAGCTGCAATTTGCGATCGACCAGTTCCAAGTTTCAGCAACTGGAAAAGTATGCATGGACATCGGCGCCTCCACTGGCGGATTTACCCATTGCCTCTTAAAAAATGGAGCTTCCCACGTGGTTGCTATCGATGTCGGCTACGGACAACTTGATGTCGAACTTCGTAATCATCCCCAAGTAAGTAATTTGGAAAAGACAAACGCACGCCATCTGACGAAAGAAGTGCTTGGCCAATGGGGGACGAAGGTCGAGTTGGCCGTTGTGGATGTTTCTTTTATCTCAATTGAAAAAGTGATTGAGCCTTTAGCGCAAGAGTTTCCCTCACTAAAAGAATGGGTTTTACTCTTTAAGCCCCAATTTGAAGTTAGGCCCGAGAACCTAGGAAAAAAAGGAAAAGTGAGAAACAACGAAGCCGTGCAAAAAAGCCTTCAAAGATTTGAAGAATGGATGAGGGGTCTTGGCTTTAAGAAAAAGGGGGGGCCCGAAACTTCTCCTCTTCCAGGTAAAAAAAGTGGTAATCTAGAATACTTATTTTTTTATGAGCGCTAGAAAACAGCCTTTTCTTTTTTGTCTCTTTTTGATTTTCGGCCTTTCCGCGTGCGCTATCAAACGATCGGCTCCCGATTTTAAAACATTTCAGGATTTGGAAAACGTAGATTCCACACCAGTTCAAGCTGATTCTGATACGCGAATGGAGTTTCCCATCACACCGGGAGCTACGGCTAGTCACTCCGAGAGTTCTTTTGCTAAAAAACCAGGGATCACTCTTGTTTTGGGCGGTGCCGGGGTAGCGAGTTTTGCAACCGTTGGTCTTCTTAAGCGATTAAAAATGGAAGGAGTAAAAATTGATTTGATCGTTGCGAGCGGTTGGCCAGCACTCTTTGCACTGGGGTATGGATTTTTTAAGTCGGTTCATGATCTTGAGTGGTTTGCCATGAGACTGCAAAGTGAAGATTTTGAAAAGGCCTGTAAATTAAAAAAGGGCGAAGAGGAGGGGACTCTGTCGAAACTCATCGAGAGTTTTTTAAAGAAAAAAGATCTTCGCGATTCCCAGGTGCCTATCGTGATTGTGGCTGGGAATACGGAGAAGGAAAAACAGGGGGTGTTTGATTCCGGAGATTGGACCTCCCCCCTTCGAAAGACGCTGGCTCTTCCGGGGCTTTACCGAAATTTTCCAGAACAAGACTCCTCGTTTCCGTCAGCCTTTGATCTTCAAAGTATCGGAGTTTCGGAGGCCAAAAAAAGAGGGGCTTACCCCATTTTCGCCGTTCAAATGTACACAGACTATTTGAGTTTTTCTAAGGGGGCTAAAGACAGCCCCAAAAAACCGACCATTCGAAATGTTTTTTTGGCTTCTTTAAGGAAAAACATTCGTGAAGAGTTGTCGCAATCGGATGGGGCCTTTCAAGTAGAATTAAAAGCTTCTCCCCTAGACTTTTCACAAAAACGGGCCGCTATTCTTGCCGGCTCGGTTCAGGCCGTTCAAATACTTCAGCGCCTAGGTTCAAAAAGCAAATAAATACAGTATTTTACCCTGTCGGAACCGGGCATTGACTCGCCGCATTAAAAAGGGTAAAGTGCCCGCCGTGTTGCGGTTGAAATTCAAAAAAATTTTAGGGGGTTGCCTCCTTTTCATCGGTCTTTTTGGCTGCGGTAAACCCCTCCAAAGACCTTCTCTTCCGGGTCCCTCGTTGGCTCCAGAGGACAATCTCATCTTGGGAAGAGAACTGGGTGCCAAAGATTTACGAGCACTTTTTAAAATTCTAAATCAAAAAGGTGAGTTCAATTCACTGGCTCAATGGATTGATTCACTTTCCGATGCTGAGCTTGCCGCTTGGGGCCGGTTCTTAAACGATTGGGTGTATCAAGACGCTCTTTCTTCAAGAGGTTTGATCCAAATCGTAAAAGCTCGTGTTCAAGCACAAGGATTTTCACTTTGGAAAAAAAACATTCATCAATTGGGCAGTGTTTTACCGAAGTTTTTAGAAGATGAGGAGCTTTGGGAGCTTCTTCCACGAGCTGTTGGCCTTTTAGATCCCAAATTTGTGAATGGCGTATTGAAGCCCTTCGAGTCGGCTTCCAATAAAACCTCTGAGCTACCTAGTAAGCCAGAAGTAAGTACGGAAAAAATCTACGAGGAACTTTTTCAGCTTTTGGACAATGAACCAACCCGACAAAAATTACGGGATTTGTTTGAGCTTGTGGGAGAGCTCCAGTGTGTGGGGCCCCTTGCTGAAGCCAGTCGGGAACATTTAAAGGCTTCGGGAGAAAGCTGGTTTATTAAGTTAGCCAATAGTCTTGGCGAAAAGCGAACATCCTTGGCCCAAGCCCTGCGGCTTGCCGAACTTCTCAATCGACCAGCTGAACGGGTAGTGACTGTTCTTCAAGAGGGACTTCGTTCGAATCCCGATATTGTTCACGCTCTGACGATGAAGTGGGACCCGATTTTTGTTCAGTCTCTTTCAGAAATCGTTAGACTGGTCGTCTTGAAGCCAGAAGATGGGAGCCAATTAGATCGAACTTTTTGGTTAGCGCTTCCCAGAGCAAACGACAGTGCGCCTCCTACGCAGGAATTTATTCGCCTTTATTCGATTCTTTACTCCGGGATTCAAAAGATTTCAGATCCGCGGCGACTGGAGCCTCAAGCAGACGGTGGTTCTTATCGGTTACCCCTACAACTGAATGCTCTTTTTCTGACTCGTTTTCTAGAAGAATCTGTCCGCCAATTAGCTCCCCAAATAAACCACATGAGTCCAGAATCATTCGAAGAAATTCTTTGGAAAAGTCCTCTGTCCTTAAAAGAGTTTCGCTTAAGCCTTGTCAAAGAAGATTCGAAAAATGTGGTTTCTGATTCCGTAAAACGGGATCTTCAAAGCTTGGGCCTTCTTTCAGCCCTTTCTCGTTTAGAGAGTTTGGTTCGAGAACAAGATAGCGGAAAGAATAGTTACATAGTCATTTTTTCTTCTGACACTCTTTCTCTGGCTGAGGGGTTCTCTGAAGCTCTATCTTCTGCACATGCTGTCAGACCCTTCGCGGATATTACTCCCTTTTTGGTAACTTTGGTGCAAAGTCTGGTGGGAAGCCATTCGCAAAGCGGATTGAGTCTTGAGCTTTTGAAGAGTTCACCGAACTTACTTTTGCAAACCCAAGGGTTCTTGGCCCAGCTCGACAGTAAGCAGTGGGAGCAATTAAGAAAGCTTCTCTTTGTGGATCTCAAAATTGGCGAGCTTGAGATGGAAGACAGAGCTTTGTTGGTTAGTCTTTTTCAATCGGATCTAGAAGTGGCTGAGTGGGTTAATGAAGTCTTGATTAATATTCAAAGCATTTATGCTTTAGATGAGCTTTTCAACTTCTATCACTCTTTTGTGAGAAAAATGGGAGCGCCGGAACTCTCAAAGTTAGGAAACAGTCTAAGCATTTTATCTGAACTTTCTTTGTTTAAAGAGTCGGAAGAAGGGGTTCCCGTATTTCCTGGGTTTACCTCTCTTCTTCTAAATGGAAATGTGATTTCCAAAGGGATAAGGGGTTTTGCGGGTCTTTCTCCCGTTCAGGCAAGAGTTCTCCAAGAGAAGGCAATTGAACTTCTCGGGGAAGATCTGGAAGGCCAAAAGGGATCTGATTTAGTTTTTGGGTTTCTGACGAGGTTTTCTGAGAGGGAAAAGCCTCAGGTTGTGGCACGCTTTGTCCAAAATCTTTTAAAAACTGATTGGGGACTTACTGATTCGGAAAGCCAGTGGGCCATTAGCTTTTCTAAAAATAACGGATTTTCTAAGCTTCACGAACTTCTCAAAATGCGAAAACCTCAGGTTTCTCTTTTGGATTTGATTAGAGAGCTACGAGTTTTATCTGAGAAGAAAGTCATAGATGAGGGAATGCGCCTCTTAGCGAGAATTCAAAATGAAAGAATGAATGAAATCGCTCTGGCGGTTTTGGAAATGGATCGATCAGGGGAATTCCTTGCGATTCTTGAGTCTGCCCAAATAATTTTAAAAAAAGGAGAAACGCCATGAAAAAACAAATGCTCTTAGGACTAACGGTGGCTTTGAATCTTGTGGCAAACGAACGTCCGGTGATCCCAGAGGCCCAGATCGATCTGGGGCTCACTCAAGGCAAGCCGGTCGCTGAATATTTCCAATCGAGGCTTGGAAATCAACAGTGTGCAGCTGAGCTTCAAGATTTGCGAGCAAAACACCGGGAGGAAAAAAATAAACTACTGTCATTAATTAAGTCAGGCGCTCCGGCTAGTGCTTTAGATACCCAGGAGAAAAATGTCAGCAGACTGAGAGATTCGTTAATCGGAAAAATGGAAGAGTGTGGGGAGTGCGCGACTCGGCCCATTGATCACCGAACTGTGTATGCGCCCAGCGGAACGCAGCGCTGGTATATCGCAGACGGCTCTTGCTACCTTCCAGCGCTGGGCCTATCCCAGAGTCAATTAAGAGCTGTTTATGACAAAGCAACTGCACGCATGTTGGATAATGGTCGATACACGAAGCTAAATCACGGAATCCCATCCATTCTTCTTTTTGACAGAGTTGATGAGAAAACAGGCAAGGTTTTGCCCCCCGGGCCCGTTGAGAGTTCTCCTTTTTTAATTTCTCTCAGCGTGAAAGGGCCCTCTTTTGTGGGGATCGTATCGGCTTTCAATTACTTCATCAAAAATGAGTACGAGAAGAAGAGCCAAAACGGGGTTGAAGAAACCGTGATCCGATTTAATCAGGAAAAAATGCCAAACGGCTATGAAGCCCCTTCGAAGATCTACGATACCACCGCCGGCGGAAAGAAAACTTCCGCTTTTGTCCGCAATATTTCTGAAGTGCAAGGACTTTGGTACTTCAATAGCGAGGGTTACTTCAGGTATTATACGGCCGCAGACTTCGGGATTTCGCTCAGTCTTGCAGATGATTTTGCGAGAAAGACTCTCCTAGAAGCTCTGTTTTCCGTAACCGATGACAGTATTGAGGAGGCCAAGTGATCGAAAGGTATAGCCGACCAGAGATGTCTCACCTTTGGTCTGAAGAAACCCAGTACCGAACGTGGTTGGATATCGAAGTGCTTGCCTGCGAAGGTTGGGCAAAACTCGGAAAGATTCCAACTGAGGACATGAAAAACATTCGGGAGCGTGCTGGGTTTGAAATCGATCGCATTCGGGAAACCGAGAAAAAGACCAAACACGATGTAGCCGCTTTTGTTTCTGAGGTTCAAAGAACCATCGGGGATTCGGGGCGCTTTGTCCACTTGGGGCTCACTTCAAGCGATATTGTAGATACTGCCTTTGCTTATCGATTAACCAAATCGGCCGAGCTTATCTTGTCGGGAATTCGCGAATGTTTAGAAACCACCAAGAAACGAGCCCTTCAAGATAGAAATACCCTCATGATGGGTCGAACGCACGGAATCCATGCGGAACCGATGACCATGGGAATGAAGTGGCTCTTGTGGCATGACAGTCTGAAGCGAGCCTATGGACGAGTAGAGGCTGCCAAGAAAGAAATTGCCGTTGGTAAATTATCGGGAGCCGTCGGGAACTACGCGCATGTTCCCCCTGAAGTAGAGAAGTTTGTCTGTGATAGCCTGAAGCTCCAGCCAGATTCTCTTTCCACTCAAGTGATTGCACGGGATCGGTTTGCCGCTTATTTTTCTTCCTTAGCTTTACTTGGGTCTTCAGTCGAAGCAATCGCCGTAGAGTTAAGACACTTGCAGCGGACAGAAGTCGGAGAAGTCAGGGAGGGGTTTAGCTCAGGACAAAAGGGGTCTTCAGCTATGCCTCACAAACGAAATCCCATCAGTGCCGAAAATCTCACCGGGCTTGCTCGGCTCCTGCGGAGTATGGTGGTTCCCGCCATGGAGAATTGTGCTTTGTGGCATGAACGAGATATTAGCCATTCTTCCGTGGAACGAGTGATTGGTCCCGATGCTAATATCCTCGCGGATTACGTCCTGTGGAGATTGAACTCACTTCTGACAAACCTTGAAGTTTATCCCCAGAAGATGACCGAAAATCTTCAGCTGCTGTCAGGGGTGACTTATTCGCAGACGGTCCTTTTGAAGCTGATTGAAAAAGGCCTTTCTCGAGATGAGGCTTACGCGATCGTGCAGGGCAATGCGTTACGAGCCCTGGATGAGAAAGTTTCGTTTCATGATCTATTGAAAGCCGATCCTAAAGTCGCTAAAGTGCTCCCACAAGTAGAACTCAATGCGCTCTTTGATACCCAAAGTGCTTTGAAAAACTTAGACTACTTGTACGGGAAAGTTCTAGGGAATGATAATTGAACGAAAATCCCCACTCTACGACGGCAAATCAAAAACAATCTTTGAGACGAATCAGCCTGAATTAGTGATTCAGTATTTTAAAGACGACGCGACCGCTTTTAATGCTCAGAAAAAAGGTACAATTGTTAATAAAGGCCTTTTAAATAATTTAACCAGTTCCCAAATCTTCGAATTTCTCGCAAAAAACCAAATTGCTTCACACTTTGTAAAAAAATTATCGGAACGAGAAATGCTCGTGAAAAAGCTTTTCATGATCCCAGTAGAGATAGTGGTGAGAAATCGCGCTGCCGGCAGTATTTGCAAACGCTTAGGGCTTGAGAAGGGAAAGCCATTTTCTTCTCCCTTGGTCGAGACTTTCTTCAAAAATGATGCTTTGGGGGATCCTCTCATTTCCGAAGAACATATTTTTCATTTTGGTTGGGCAACCCCAGCTGAACTCCAGGAGATGAGAACTGCAGCACTCAAAGTAAATCAGTTATTAAAGCCGGTATTTGAATCGATTGGTCTTGAGCTCATTGATTTCAAGTTGGAGTTTGGAAAAACAAAAGACGGTGTAGTGCTTCTCGCAGATGAAATTACTCTGGATGGATGTAGGCTTTGGGATAAAGCCACTGGAGAATCGATGGATAAAGATCGGTTTCGTCATGATTTAGGTCGAGTAGATGAAGCTTATCAAGAAGTCTCACACCGTTTGACTCAGTACTTTTCGAGGTCGCTATGAAAGCTAGAATTCATATTTTTTACAAAGACTCTGTGTTTGATCCTCAGGGAAACACGGTCGCAGCTTCACTGCAGCGTCTCGGATTTACTTCGGTAAAAGACGTTCGGATTGGAAAAGTGATTGATGTGACCCTCGAGGCAAAAAGAATTGAAGACGCTCGAATTGAAATAGGAAAAATGTGCGAAAAGCTTTTGGTAAACCCGGTCATTGAATCGTATCGATTGGAGTCGATTGAAGCATGAGAGCAGGGGTCATCACATTCCCAGGTTCGAATTGCGATGAGGATTGTTCTTTTTCCTTGGGGCAATTAGAAGGAGCCACGGTCTGTAGACTCTGGCATAAGGACACTCATTCGCTGGGAGAGTTGGACCTCGTCGTTTTACCTGGTGGTTTTTCCTATGGAGATTACCTTCGTACCGGCGCTATGGCCGCTATCTCTCCTATCATGGCTTCAGTGAAAGAGTATGCGAGCCGTGGGGGAAGAGTCTTTGGCATTTGCAACGGATTTCAAATCTTATGTGAATCGGGGCTACTCCCCGGAGCGCTTGTAAAGAATCAAAAGCTGGGGTTTATCTGCAAAGAAGTGACTGTAGAAGTAGCCGACCCAACGCCTTGGACGGCACCGTTAAGCGCAGGAACTCAGCTTAAGCTTCCGATTGCCCATGGTGAAGGAAGGTATGTAGTAGATCCGACTACCTATTCTGAAATGAAAAAGCAGGGTCAAATTGCTTTTCGATATTTAGAAGACGTCAATGGAAGTTTAGAGAGAATTGCTGGGATTACGAATAAAGAAAAAAATGTCTGTGGGATGATGCCACACCCGGAGCGAGCCGCTGATCTGAAGAGCCGTGATGGAATGAAAATCTGGAATGCACTTCTTCATCAGACTCGAGGAAAAGCATGAAGTGGATTTCGGATACAGTCACTTCAACTCTTGAACTAGCCAAAGAACTGGGTTTGAGCCGCGAAGAGTTTGAATATATTTGCTTGAAGCTCGGGAGAAAGCCAAATGTCGCAGAGCTTGGCATCTTCTCAAGCATGTACAGCGAACACTGTAGTTACAAATCAAGTCGAAAGTACCTCAAGAGATTTCCGACTACAGGCAAACGCGTTTTGCAAGGGCCCGGGGAAAACGCTGGGATTATCGATATTGGCCACGGTTATGCAGTTGCTTTTAAAATGGAAAGCCATAACCACCCATCCTTCATCGAGCCCTACCAAGGAGCTGCAACGGGAGTGGGGGGAATTCTCAGAGATATATTCACCATGGGAGCTCGGCCGATTGCTCTCATGGACAGTTTGTGTTTCGGAGATCCGAAAAATTCCAA
>Ga0214923_10000657_pt1 | contig 51164 bp, 36 predicted proteins | sample LL1510_MetaG_FD_177993 | JGI IMG/M metagenome (GOLD analysis project Ga0214923, IMG submission 177993) | Freshwater microbial communities from Lake Lanier, Atlanta, Georgia, United States - LL-1510 | ecosystem: Environmental > Aquatic > Freshwater > Lake | place: USA: Georgia | collected...
AGGACTTTACCTAGCTCTGGCGCTAGGACTTTACCTAGCTCTGGCGCTAGGACTTTACCTAGCTCTGGCGCTAGGACTTTACCTAGCTCTGGCGCTAGGACTTTACCTAGCTCTGGCGCTAGGACTTCAGATTGTTTTTTCATATCATTAGTACTGGTAGTAGCGGTGGCAGTGGTAGGCTCCGGTCCATTGGTTTGTGTTGCGGCGTCTTTATATTTGTTTGCATGGTTTATAATACAATTCTGATGCCCGGTTGCTTTGCGATGCCACCAATCCGCTAAATACCATTTTATGGGTGTATTATTCACTATCCCACCATCACATAATATATCATTGTCATTGTAGTCCATTACCGGTGTTAGAATAATCGGGATAGAAATACTTGCGCGAATTGCTAGCCAAATTGGCATATCCGGAGTGGTGTCTGCATTTGCCATAAAGAAATCATTATGGAAACTCCTGGTATAGCCGATATTTAATTGTGGCCCACACTTCATTTGTGCTAGATCCTTGAAAGTCAAATATGGACTCATACCTTTCGCGGCGATGATATTTTTTATGGTCTCTTCAACATATGCACCATTATTTATACCTAATTGGTCTAGGATATTAAAAATATTATCTGCATTGATTTCCAGAATTTTAGATAAGTCAATTTCATACATGATTGATTTATAAATTTCCGGGTATGTATAACCAAGTGCTAGGTATAAAGACATCATTGAACCCACCGACACACCTATTACATGTTTAACTTGATGGAGTACACCTTGTTCTTCACAGAATTTTAGAAGTCCTAGATATAAAAACCCATATACTCCGCCACCGCCGAATATTAGTGTGGTTATTTGGTCGCTCGCCAAATCGCAACATCTGTAAGTTATTCTATTTGATTGTTGGGTAGATGTCATTTTTTCAAATTAGTTTATTATGTTTTTGTATTTTTTATAGTGGGACGCAAAATTTTAACCTAGATATGAGTTGATAGTCTTAAGACATATTTTTGCTTCTCTTCTAGAAAAATTGTTTTCCGAATACGGGTTATAGAAACATTAATTAAACTGACATTCAGTAACAAATCAATTTGAAAAACATAAAAAACTAAGTTGAAAATGACAGCGGCTGCTTACAACATCCCCAAAATTCGTCTTAGTAATAATTCTGCAGAAATGAATTGTATGATGTTTTCACCAATGCAAATGGTAGGACTAGGTATGATTGGTACTTTGAATAGCTCTGCGGATGGTACGGGACTAAGTTGTATTACAACCAACCTACAAACCGGTAAACAAAGTGAAATTGCAGTTTTTCAAGGTCACCAGACCAGTCTGCCTGATACTAATATCAAAATTGCAGGGTTGGTGAAACTTATAAAGAATGCTACACCCGAATTATCTGAAATTCCATTCCCACAAATTGATGGTCTAGTTTCTGCTGACGAACAAACCTCACGTATATTTGATAATATCCGGATGGCAGTAGCAACATGTGGAGCACCATCGAGATATTATAACAGATGTTATATGACTTGCAGGGATTATGCTGATACTGATAGCGAGCAGCTAACCGGCCGTGTATTTAGTGGTGCTACTGCAATTTATGGAGAGCGATTTTACCTAGTTAGTTTTCAATACTCGAAAGCCCTAGAACATATATTCCCGGTTGTAGATACATATTTCAATATTAAAAATAAGCTGGTGCCTCTGAATATTGTATGTCCTGCACTTGTAAAAATTGCAGATGGTCGAGAATATTTAAAGTGTCAAGTCCGCAGAAAAAGTGGACTAGTCCAAACAGGATTTATTCAACTAAGTCAGTATAGTATGCTGATTTATAAGTCTAGGGATACCGGTAATCTGGAACCATATCTTACTGTTTATTTCAATGCTGATGGTTCTGATATCATTGATGTTTCTAATGTCCTAGATGTTGAATCAAATTGGAATCTAGATAAGAAAATCCCAGAACATGATAGTTTTAAGACAATTCTTCTCAGTGATATCCTAGCCGAAAATCCAGTTTTCAAACAGTGTGTTGATAATGATGTGCGATTTGAAACCCATACTATGCAGATACTATATAATTTGTATAAATCAGAACAACAATAATTTTGGTTTTAGTAATCCTAATTTTGGTTTTGAATTTAGTAATCCTATTTTTTTAATTTATTATTAATGTTTTCTAAATATTTCTTTTTGAATTCAGTATTTACACCGCTATTTAAATATTGTTGGCTTATTTTTGGAGCGTGTATATATTTTTTACATAACTCAGGGTCTGCATTTATTTCTTTTATTCGATTAACTTCGGTATCTAGGTTAGCTGTTTCAGGTATATTAACAAAACAATCTGCGTTAATAAATTCGTTTATTATAGGTGAACCACTATAAATTGGTATGGTATCTGCAAGTAAACAATTAAATATTTTTTCTGTTATATATCCTGGGTTATATGAGTTTTCAAAACATATTATAAATTTGTATTGATTGAATACCTCTAATAATTCCGGTGAGTTATAACAACTTGATTGCTCTATTTTGTCATCATATAAAGATATATGGTCGACTGGTGCAATTTGATTTAGTTTTTCCTGAAATTGCCCGATTTTATTATTTAGTCCACTTTTATTTACCATTAAACAAAATTTACGTTCGCCAAAGGGTTTGGATGATGATATTTTAAGTTTGTCATAGTTTGTAATAAAATAATTAATACGGAATGTGACGACAGGTATCATTATTTTGTTGTCATTAAGATATTCGATAGATGATTTATGATTGTAGATAAATATATCAATTAATGGGTCATTATAATCACCATATTTACTATAATGTGCGTATATGTTCCAATATGGAACATTTTCAATTGAAATAAATATATTAACTTCATTTGGGCGTATTGCACTGTTATCACTATTACCGTTTCCAATAACTGCGATATCAGCCGGCTCTGATTCCAGAACTAATTCACAATCCATATCAGGAAACCAATATTCAAATAATTGTTGATATGATTGCATACTGTAACGTTTTTTATCATCAATTTTCGAATAACATGTTCGTGGTTCTATAAATCTTATTTTATATTTTTTGGATGGTTGTGGTTTTTTAGGTTGTTTTGTTGGACTGCTTGTCATCACCGGTATATCAGTTGGATTGACATCATCAAATCTATTTAGGTGCTGTGATGGTGTTGTTATAACAAACGCCAAATAGATAATTATGAATATAATAGTTGCACCAATAGCTATATTTGCAGAGGTTAGTTGATAAGTCATTTATAATAATCCAATATGGATTTAATTTATAATTACGATAGGAAAAACTAAATTAAGCGTCGATTCTGGGTTTAGAAATTGACACGATTGCCAGGATCGCCACCCCCTAGACGGTTGCCACCACCAATCATGGCATTACGGAGACTGGCCGATTGGCTCATTGTTTGTTCGAGTTCAGCACCACCTAAATAACTGAAATTATCAAGTGGGCTGGCACATTTGTTACCTTGGGGTGCAGTGGGCCAAGCACTAGGCATTTGACCGCAATCATTAACAGGAGGTACATAGTAACGACGTCCAGTGCCAACACCGTTAACGTCGTTTAACTCGACTTTGCAAGTGTGTGCGTCGCAGACTTGAATGTATTTCTCAGGTAGCATAGTGCCATTATTAAAGCCTTCAACACCGAGTGGGCTAGCAGCACAGGGCAAGCAGCAGTTCTTGGCACATGCTATTTCACGTTCCTTATCCATAAGCGTCTTGGCATTCTCAGTGAGGAACATACGGAATTGGTAACTATTGCTTATACGGTTGTCAACTTTCATGAGGTCGTTGACTTGATCGGGTGAACGGTAGTCAGTAAAGTGACGACCATCGGCCATACGGGGCGGGCAATCAAAAAACTTGTTGTCCGATGTTTTGTAGCATGCACTAGACATTATGATAAATATTTATACGGATTAGTTTTGCTAAAATTAATGTTTTATAATCAAACGATATTTTTTTTTCAACGGAGAACACGAGAATAAAAACTAATAAGTTGACGTATCCTTCACATTGAATTACCGTAGACACTCTATTATAAGCCCACCGAGCCTCTGGCGAGGCTATGTGCTTTTGAGTGGCTAGGACCTGGTGTCTCACTTGAAGCCAGCAGTCGCTGGCTGGAATTGGAGCCCACTCCTTGTGGGCTTATAATTCAATGTGGACGGTATAAGAAACCTTCCTCTCGAGAGGTAGACACGGAATCAAGTGAAACACCCGGTAAACCCAAAATCCTAAAATTAAATTGCATTAAATGTTACTATTATGGTAAAGTGGCAGTTTCAGCAGTTCCGGCTGCGACTGTTGCAGGAATTAATATTACTATAACAGACCCAACAATTTGAATTAATGACATAATAACACTTAAAGAGATACCCATTGTAACTGAACTCGAATGTGTCATTGACATTCCTGAGTATGGAGTACACATATCTTCGCCAGAACCACGGTCTATATTTTTTGATGAATAAGCACAAGTAATAGTTGCTGAACTACATTTGGCTTTATAATTATAAAAATATGCTGCACCTGCAACAAGTAATATACCTGAAATGATTTGAGTTATACCAAATGTCAAGCGCAGTTTATCTATTTGTTTTTGCTTCATACTGTTTTTTATCATGCCGCCACCTATTAATAAATTAGCTAGTGAAATAACTAACATGATTGGCGCCATCATGTTAACAACTGATTCATTAATTGCATATGTAATTTTGCCTTCGTCCAGATTTTCTTTTTGACTAGTATGGAAATAAATAGTACCGATTATAAATATTATGAGTATCAATAAAAGAATAAAATATCCATATGATGTGTAATTACTCGGTTTTGTGAAGAAAAAAGCACTAAATGATTTTTCACTACTTAAAAACATTGTAAGTATCAGTGTTATTAATATATTAATAAAACTAATACTAAAACCAATATGTACATTATTTGCTTTATTTGCTTTTCTTGACATACCTAAATAAACCACAGATGCAATTAGTAATACAAATATCAATATAGTAAATAACATAAAAGTACGTGCTATACTTATTTCATTGATATTATTTATACCAGCTCTATTCCACCAATATCCCCAAATTGTTTTTTTGTTTTGACCCGTTCCTAACTCGGTAAAAAAATAATAAGATATTAGTAGTGCAATTACCAAAAGTATGAAAAATATTGCAGTTCCTATATATCCATTTAGACTACTTGAACTATCAATTAAATCATGTCCTGGTTTAGTTCTAGGTTTACTACATGATCGTATTTCATATATTTTGGTTTGTTCTTGACTCTGTGCTTTTGTAGTTGGCGGGTCGCATATATTGTTTGATACATTACATAAATCACGTTTTGTCTTAATTGAAAATGTAATAACAAATATTACTAGTACTAAAACAGGAAGTATACATAACATTCCAATCCCAATACCTTTATCTTTTGTAGTTTCAAATCTTATAAAACTCATAGCAACACACTGAATTACCCTTTTATTATAATAATGATATAAAAAATAAAACAAATAATTTACGTTTCAAAATAACTTATTAATGGTTAGATTTACGTTGGGTGGTTTTGCGTGAACTATGCGTTTTAGCCTTCAAGCTCTTCATGGGTCCAGATGATTTGCCCTTACCGCTATCACAGCCGCTGGGAGGAGCATTCATTGCTTTGGCAACCGGACGATATTCAATCTTACGGCCTTTAAGCTCAATAGGGGTTGCTAGTTTTTCTCGGTTGAGTTTATAGGTCCAGCGTTTGCTTTCACTACCTTGTGTAGTCTCTTCAACTGTGATAATCATGGAGCATTGCCCGCGAATGCGTTTACGGTGGCAAAGACGGCTAAATGCTTTACGAGCCGCACCTTCCGGGTCCTTACTAATATAGCGCCCACCAGAACCTTTCACTGCGAACTTAGTTTTGCAACCATCTGACCTAGCTGCATCTACAACTGTGAACGATCTGTAACCTGCTTTTCCACTTGCTGAGTTTACCATTGTTTAAGATTAACTTTTTTATTGGGAAGTTGTATGTAGTAGTTGATTTATATGTTTTATTAATTCATGATATATTTATTTTTGGGTAATTAGGTTTTGAGTTTTTGATTGGATGTTAAAAAATCTGATAGGGTAATAAAATACCAATTCTAATAAATATATCATGAATTATGAAACATTCCAGATTATAACAATTGGGATAATTATTATTTGTCTCCTGGCAATTATATTCAAAAAACAGATAAAACAATGGATTAGCAATGAAGGATTTGCAACCGAGACTACAAGCCAGGGTACAGACATGGCGACTACTACTACAAGCCAGGGTACAGACATGGCGACTACTACTACAAGCCAGGGTACAGACATGGCGACTACTACTACAAGCCAGGGTGCAAGCAGTGCAGCCACCGCGACTACTACTACAAGCCAGGGTACAGACATGGCGACTACTACTACAAGCCAGGGTGCAAGCAGTGCAGCCACCGCGACTACACCAACTAGTACAACAACTAGTACAACAACTAGTACATCAGCTGATACAAATGACATACCAGAGCCGACTGTAAAATCAGATGTCGCTAACATAAACTATAAATATCGTGTTGCAGGTTATGTACCAGTCCTAGATATAGTTATTAGCCGGATTTTACTACTAAAGATTTGGTTGGCTGACTGGGCTGAGATGGAAAAAACTAAATTACCAACGGCACCAGCACAATCTCTAGGACAAAAACTAGCTACTACTACTAAATATATTGAAAAATTCGGCGACAAAACACAATTATATACAGAACGATATGCAGATTTTGAATCATTCTTCACTTCAGAAATACGCTATATCCCCAGATTGAATATATTTATTCCAAAAACAACCACTGGAGAATCCGTGCCAACTATGGATATACTATTTAGTAATTTCAAGAAACCAGAATGGGTTCGACGTATGGTAGAATTCTATAAAGATCCCTCAGTTGACCCTCAAAAAGTAAATGAATATGTATCAGTGTTAAAAGGTGATTTACCGCAAGAACGAGAAAATAACACAAGTAATATATTTAATGCTGGTGAAATTGCAAATCTGACTACACTAACCATGCCTATAGAATTACGGGAACGGCTTGAACGATTAGGGCTGACTCAATTACAAATTAAACTCGCACCTGACTATGAACCTGCTAGCGAAAAAGCACCTTCGTTTAATGAACTAACTCTAGGACTACTCAAATTCATTTCATCTTATTACCCAACATTGAGTATGCTATATATTAACGCAGATGACAATAATACACAAGTACTATTAGGATTATCCAAAGATGATATATTTTCGGCTGATGACTTGGTTAAACCAACATTAGTACAAGAAGTCAGACGTCAAGGTAGCTGGAATTTAGCAACAGTATTTGGATACCCGGATTCGCGGGGGATTACATATAACACTAATTTATTATTTAATACGCCGACCCGGACATTGCGTCCTGAAATACTACCAAAACAAACCCATGCTATGAGATTATTATCTGCACATACTAAATCTATCTGGAAATTGGCACGACGTGCTATATTACAAAATGCAGCATTTGGTACTGATATTCCGCAAGAATTAATTTATGAAGATGGTGTAGAGAGTGTCACTGATAATATATATACTTATCACTTTAATATTTTGAAAAAACCAATTACTGATTCGCAGCAAAAATTGACTAGCAAAGATTTTGATAATATGGGTCGTGAGCGAATATTTGACAAACTCAAACCACATATGCAGCCAATTTACCCCGATTTGGCGAATCTTCAAGAATTGGCAATTCAACAAAAAATAACACTAGATAGTACTAGTTTAACTGGTAATGAACGTAAACAACTAGAAATGAGTTATAAAAAAACACTCGCAAAAATAAAATATCTCGAAAATAAGGTGCCATATGTCATTTACCTCCCAATTTATGACTTTCAGTATATTAAAATAGTACCTAGACGCCAAGCCGGTGGTGTATTCATGCCTGATATATCCATGAATATCCGATAGGATGCCGGCAAGTCCCGCAAAAAAAATCATATCAAATAACCGGTATTTGACCGTTTGCTGCTTGCTTAGCATCAGGAAGTCGGTCTAGGTAGTCATAATAATCAGCAGTATCCCAATTAGGTAATGGAAACCCAGGTACATCTGTGCGTGTACTACATTCTCCATATATACGTTGGCAATTTGCATTATTGTGATCGAAATCACTTATTATATCTGGGATAGTCCGTGCCATCCCTGCAGGTAATGCATATTTAATTTCAGGGTCTTCCAGAACTGGTAACTGGTCTTTACCCACCCGGTCAACCCATTTATATTTGGCTTCATATTCATCCTGTGTGATGCCACCAGGTGGATTATTAATCTTAGCACGTAGCATGTCTAGGTTCTTGCTTGTTTCAAATGAATGTGTGGATTGTTTATTCATGTAATATCTTTGGGGCCATCTATCACTTGTTGGGCTACGTCTTGTTGAATCGGAACCTATCACACTATCAGGTACTTGGCCCCTACCACCATACCGTCCATTTGCATTACCGGCACTAGTGTTGGCATCTGGTAATATATCAACCAATTCCAGGATTTCTCGGTTTTCTTTTTCATATTTGGCACGTTTGCTAATTACAACATCGATTAGTGGTAATAATATTTTATATTCAGCAATGAGTTTGTCGCATAATTCTATGAGCCCTTTCGTGATTGGTGGGTTCTCGATTATATATTGATATACATCCGAATTGGATGGTTGCTTGGATTCATCCATATGCTTCTCTAAATATTCCCTGAATATACTATTACGAATGATCTGACGTCCTAGCTCTTCCCTAGACATCTCACTTTGGCCGCCAACTGGTATATATTCACCTTTACTATCAAATCTGCTTAGCAAACCATTATTATATGATAGACCTTTAAATGTACCTAGTGTGTTTTTAATAAGTCCTAGCTGTTCTGTTTGTGCTATAAGCATTCCCTTTAATTGTGCTATCTGGCTGTCAGCGGACACTAATTGGTCTAGGTCTTCAAACACCTTTAAGTATTCACTTAGACCTGATTTGCCGAGTGGAACTAACATTTCTTTGGTGGTTTCAGTTATGAATTCATGGTATTTCTTTTTGAGTTCTTCCAAGGCATTATTAAATTCCGGGCTGTATTTAGTTTGCCCTAATTTTGTTTCGGTCCATTTCCTAGGCTGTTCCTCAAATAATATATAACTATCATCTTCTGCATCCCATATTCCTGTCACATGTGTGGTAGATGTTTGTTTGCATTGGACTTTTTCTTGAGTGGCAACTGGTTTTTCAAGTTGGAGTGTATCTGTATCTGTTTCATCACCTGTAAACCCTTCTTTTGTTGCTTGTGCTAGGGATTTTTTTAATCTTTGTGTATTCCGCCACCAATTCCATAAATAATAACCAATTGCCACTAGGGTTAACAAATAGAATATGGTACTTATTACACTACTAAATGATAACCATTGCCCTGTATTTGTTGGGTTGGATTGTGCCTGGGTCCCTAAATCCATTTCCGGGCGCCCAAATGGGTAAATTATTTGACTTATTTAATCTTAATTATTTATAAAATTTGGCATTAGTATAACTGAACTGAACTTAACTTAATAATTCGGCGGAATGTCATTTGGAAATATTAAACCAGGTCAGCAGTGGGCGTATTCTACTAGTAGTACCTGGAAAAAACAATACCCTGCGGCCGGAGGCAAGCAGCAAAGCCCTATAAATATTGATATGTCTGCGGTAGTTGATTGTGATATGCTATGTAAAATTGCACTTAAAATGGCACCTAGTACTTGCCGTGTACGGATTGCTAACCGCACTCCGGTTATTCAGTTTGACCCTGGGTGTTATATTAAATTCATCCGCACACAGGATATTCTAGCACTCAAATCTGGGACTATTCATGTGCCGAGTATGCATACAGTTAACGGGCAAAAATATGATATGGAACTGGTTTTACTATTCAAACAAGGTGGGTCTATCAATCCGGAAGCTGATGGATATATGCCAGGAGGTGCCGCAGTGAGTATCTTGTTCCAGCGCGGGCAAGATTATGGCCGTTGTAATAACTTTTTCAATGAATTCGTACATAAATTACCTAACGATCAAGAATCAGCAAAAGAGATAGATATTCCAGTTTCGCCGGATTGGAGCCCTGATTGGGTTCTGCCACCCGAATCTAAATCCTATTTTTATTACCCGGGGAGTTTACCTTATCCGCCATGTGAAGAAGGGTGGCGGTGGATAGTATTTGAGGATATTCAGGGAATTAGCGGTAATATTATTGACAGTTTGTCAGTCGCTTTTTCCAATAATATCCGGCCTTTGAAAGCTTTGAATTCACGTGCGGTTGCATATAACGCTAATCCCAAATTACCTATCGACCGTGATATTGTTGAGCGTTCGGATGCTGACCGTGCCAAGATTGAGGAAATTAGTGCGGCTGCTGACGAAACAAATACTGATGATACTCGCAGAGCAGAAACAGAGCGTCTAGGTGTTATAGCTGCTGAAAAGCAACGAGTAGGTGATTGGTACCGTGACAATAAATTATACATCAAAGGGCTTGTGATTACTATGGTAATGCTTTTAACAGTTTATGCTGCACTCAAATTAGTTAAATTTATTGTCAATCATGATTTATTGAATAAGTTCATAGTCGCGCAAGTATTAGGTGGTACTGTTGCCGTCACAGCAGCATCCAATAATTCACCAAGTGTATCATCCAATAATACGAATTAGACATGACTAATGGTATTTGACAGTTGGACTAAAACATACCATCCACATTGAATTATAAGCACACCCCTGGTGTGGGCTCGAATTCCAGACAGCGACTGCTGGCTTCAAATGAGACACCAGGTCCTAGCCACTCAAAAGCCCATAGCCTCGCCTGAGGCTCGGTGGGCTTATATTAGAGTGTCTACGGTAAAAGGTTTGTTTTTGCGTTTATTTGGCAATAATTAATTCCATGTTAGATAGTGTGTAATATACACTGGTAGTTCTGATACAATTAAATGGTAGCTGGTTCGGGTGACCGTCTTAGTGGAGTTTAGTTGTGCTTGAATAATCAGTGTGTATATACACATACAGCTATTACGGCAACGGGGTGGCTAACTAAATACATTGCAGAAAATACATGCCCTGTTTTTGGGGTTAGTAGCGGTGTATAACCCATTTTTCTATTCATTTTAATATGAATTATTATTTAGGGTGATAGCATAAGGGGATTTCATATATTTTGTTGTGCAGATTTAGCCATTGGGTATCGGCTTCGGATTGGTACTTGACGGTACATAATAGCGAAAAAATAATACATAATGCACCATGCAATTACGTATTTCTTGTTATGCATAACAATGTTATTCATTTTTATATAGTGAATTTTTCTAATCCCTGCTATCTCTCTAGCCACAGGGAATCCAGCATATCCAGAATATCTAGTACCGTCAAGTACCTTATTTAAGACCACCCTATTCGGGTGGCAAATAGGTACTTGACTAGTAGAGGTTAGTATGGTCTTAAATACCATACTAGGCGGTATATCCAGCATATATATTATACCAATTTGAGCCTAGATGGGTTAAAATGGAGTAGTGATTGTTTTGTTTTTTCGGTTGTTTGATTTACCCCGCGATTAAGTATTGCCTTTATTTGTTGATGTTCTGTTGTGCTAGGACTTGAGATTTCAAATATGTGAATAAACCCTGCTTTTCGTAGTCTGGTCTCATCATCCTCTATATTTGTGTTTGGGTTGTTTGGGTTATTTGGGGTGTTTGGGGTGTTTGGGTTGTTTGGGGTGTTATTATTGTTGTTGTCGTTGTTGTCGTTGTCAGGTAGATCACATAGACGTTCAAGCTGAACTAGATTATACCGGATACGTCCATCCTTATTGAATAGTATATACCATTTAAAGTCGCCCTGGTTAGGTACGGTTTCACTGAAAAAGTCCAAAGAAAGTAAATAATCACCAATTTCTGTTTCGCGTGATGACTTAGAACGCGGGGTCTTTTCAATAATATTCTCAACTAGCCCTAATACGTGTGATTTATGACAGATAGAACATGACACTAATTCAGATAGGTCTAATTTTTGTTCTCTGGAACGCCAGCCATTAATAATTGAATTAATCTTTATAGGGTCTGCAAGTATACTAGTTTTAACGTATTCTTTGAAACACTTATAGCAATATTTAACTTCCGAACAATCACAGATTTTAATACAATAATTATTGGTATCCATACATACACAGCAGGTCGATGAATAAGTATAATCATTAGTTACCGCACGATTAGCGAAATAATGCGCGAAAATACGGGCAAATTTAAGCTGATTTTTATGGTTGGCTAATATACTTGTAATTTGCAAGTCATATTTGTCTTGTCTTGGTGACCGGTTATTATTGTCATAATTAAGTGTAGAATTCACAAACGTTTCGAAATCTCTATCATTGTTAATATAGTTATTATTCATAGTTTAGCCTAAGTATTCCAATTATAATGCCTAATTTATCAGGGTAAAATAAAAATGAATAAAACGATTTTTTTACAGTAGTAGCGCTAATTTACCGCCTAGTATGGTATTTAAGACCATACTAACCTCAACTAGTTAAATACCTATTTGCCACCCGAATAGGGTGGTCGGTGGCTTAGCCACCTTGTCTTAAATTAGGTACTTGACGGTACTTGACGGTATTTGACGGTACCTCAAGAGGCAGGTTTCTAATAATTCAATGTGGACGGTACATCCATCGCACCAACTTTTTGGAGTGCATCTAGGGCAGCAGCATATTCAGCATCTTTCTGGGTACGGCCATGTCCTTGTCCTAGCACTTGGTCTTTGGTCCGGCGGCTAGTTATTCGTACAGTCCATTGTGTTGCTTGTGTGTTTGTATAATTTGTGTTTGTATGTGTACCATTTTCAACTGTGATATCACCAGTAACGATTACTGTATAAATGGGGTCGGTTTGCCGCATTCGTCTGAGCCAGTTGCGGAATTTAATCTTGTAATTGCCATCATCTGTGATTAAACTTGTCATATCAATCAATGTATCCGGATGTTCTATCAGATTAATAACGAACTTTTCTGCGACCTGGAATCCGGGTCCGCTTATAAAATTGGATAAGAACCCATGTTTTTCTTTATTGAAATCCAAATAGATTGCACCTATAAAGGCTTCAAACACGTCACACAGCCGCTTAATATCTTTACGCCCATCTTGTTTGAGTTCTAGAGTCTTACTAATAATCATGTATTCACCTAGCCCACATTTTTCGGCTAGATGACCTAGCGTCCATCGGCTAATCAGTTGTTTTTTCATAGTTGATAAGAAACCTTCATCTGAATTAGGAAAACGTGTAAAAACGTAATTACCAATAATCGCATCAATAATGGTATCCCCCAAAAATTCCATTCGTTCATATGATGCCGGGAATAAAAGCATACAACCATCTGGGTTCTCTTTAATCCCGACATTGTCACGCATACATATTTCACGGACATATGGAATCGTATAAGATGTATGGACGCATGCCTGTTGATATAGTTCCAAATTATTAATATTCTGATAAATATCGTATCGTTTGAGTAGATTTTGAACCCAATTAGTAGAAATTGGTTTATTCCCTGTATTAAATGGATTGACCCGGCCTTCTTCCGTTAATTCGTATTCTGATAAATCAATAATCTTACGATTAATATCTCCGCCAAACGCGAGTGCTTGCCCGGTTGCTGGTGCTAGAGTCGTCGCATCCACTAATTCACCCGAAAGAGTCAATTGTTTCCGAGGTGGAGATTGCTTAGTGTTTGATTGTGTTGTGTCTGGATGCGTCATTTTTGTTTTGGGTGTATTTGTTGATGGTATTAATATTATTTACTAGACTGGTCTTTAAATTGTTGTGCTAGGACATCTTGTTTATATCGTAATAACAATTTTTATACTGATAGGGCACCGTCCAATTCCAGCCGGCGACTGCTGGCTTCAAGTGAGACACCAGGTCCTAGCCACTCAGAAGCCCATAGCCTCGCCAGAGGCTCGGTGTGCTTATAATAGAGTGTCTACGGTAATTATTCAAGATTAATAATCTAAAACTATTCTAGGTGGTATTCAATTGTTTGTAAAATCTGCAAACTAGCAAAAAAAACTAAACTTACAAAAAATGAAAATATAATCTCGTATTAATTATTAGTATATTCCCAGATGGTAATGGGCTCCACATTATTGCCGTAAAGGTAATGTGTGGATGTTAAAATTCCTTAGCACGGGAATTTAAAAAAACATAGGGCTGCCAAGCTTTTCCTGACGCAACAGGCACTTTTATCCAAGTGTAAAATGGGTTTAACTACTTTTTTTGTTTTTTTTGTTTTTTTTGTTTTATTACAACACACAGTACCGTCAAGTACCTAATTTAAGACCACCCTATTCGGGTTGCAAATAGGTACTTGTATAGTAGGTGTTAGTATGGTCTTAAATACCATACTAGGCGGTACTAGGCGGTAGTGAATGTAATAATGATATCATCTAATAAAAATATATAAATATGCTAAAATATATTGAGTCCTGTATCCGGGAAATAAAAAATAATTATAAAATAAAAACATAGGCAATCACAAACACAAAAACACACAAATAATATGGCAGGAAGTACCAAAACTACGCAAAAGAAATCGCAAAAGAAATCGCATAAGGACACAGATGCGGTTACAGGGCGAAAAACCATGAAACGTTCAGGCACAGTACTTGTACCAGGAAAAGGTATAGAGCAAGTTAAGGTAACTGACAGCACTGACTTGGAAATCTATTTACCAGATGAATACCCAGCAGATATGGTCCGGCCTAAATCATGGGAACTTCAAAGCCGTAAATCATTCTATCAATGGTTACTGACAAATTTTAATAAATATGAGTTAGCAGATGTTGGTAAACGTGCCAAATTAGCTGAAGAAGGGAAAGCACCATTCAGTGACAGGTTGATTCCACAATTGCAACCTATCCAGAAACTTGTCAGGGATTTGAATTCTACAGCATCACCATACCGTGGTATGTTGTTATTCTATGGTCTAGGTATTGGTAAAACAATGAGTGCCATTGCGGTATCTGAAGCCATCCATAACCGCCGTGGTGTAGTCTTTATGAGTAAGGCAAGTTTAGAAGATAACTTTAGGAAAGGTGTCAAAAAAGGTGGCAGTGATTACATGGTTGAAAGAAATTACTGGGTATTTGCACCTCTTGGTAGTACTTCTGAAAATGCAGCCCTAGACCAACTCCGTGAAAAACTAGGTATCCCTGCCAAATTAGCCGATGAGCTAGGAGGTATCTACCTAATTGACTATACCAAGTCCAAGAGTAATTATCAGACTCTAGCGCCAGCTCACCGTGAAGGGCTAGATCGGCAAATTAATGCACTAATAAATGACAGGTTCCGGTTTATTCACACTGATGATACCCGTGTGCTGCGTAAAGTCCAACCCACTGATTTTGATAACAAAGTAGTCATAGTTGATGAAGTGCATAACTTAACTAACAATATGACTAAAGCAGGTGGCAGTGGTGCAGTGTGGTATGAAATGATGATGAATGCCAAGAATGCCAAATTTATTTTCCTGACTGGTACCCCCATTATTAATAAGGTATTTGAAGCCAGTCGGATGTTTAATATCTTACGTGGGTATATCCCGGTTGTTGAAGTCAAGTTTCAAGCCGGCCTGGCTGGAGTAGTAGATAGCCGGGCTATTAAAACTGCTCTGCGTGGTAACCGTAATGTCGACCAATTTATTTACAGCCCAGTTGCCAAACAACTCAAGATTACAAAGAACCCAGATGGCTATCTAACTAGTGTGGATACAAAAACACCAGGTGTCCTATATGTCGACCCAGTTAAGTCATCTGCTGATTTACGGGGACAATTACAAACTATTGATGAATTCGCAGCTAGTATAGATAAGATTTTGAAAGGTATGGGGTTGAAATATACCCTAGCTGTTCGGAATGAAACCGCACTTCCTGAAAATGAAGAGTTATTCGAGCAAATCTTTTATAACCCGGAAATTAATAAACTCAAGAAAACTGAGTTATTTAAGAAGCGTATTGCTGGGTTGACAAGTTATTATGATTTCAAGGATGACAAACGGTTCCCTGCAATGACTAATGGCGGTCAACCGCATTTAGTACTTTGCCCGATGAATGAATATCAGCTAGGTATCTATGAACGCTATCGTCATGAGGAAATTCAAAAAGATAAGAAGGCAATGCAAAAGAGCAAGAATGATGATGATATGATGAATAGTACTTACCGTATTCACAGCCGATTTGCGTGTACCTTCGTGTACCCAGACGATATGCCTAACCCGTATGAAGCTGCTAAGAAACCAGACCTACTCATGCTCCAACAAGAGCAAGCCACCGCAGCCGGTGAAGACTTGCCTGATATTGATTTAGAAAATGAAAATGCCATTGAAACTTTTGTTAAAGAGAGGTTATTGAAAACACTCCGCCGGGATAAAGAACGCTATTTCAGTATGACTGAACCCAGTGGTCTAGCAAAACTGAGCCCCAAATACCTAGCGATGATTCAGAATATTCAGTCACAGGCCGAAGCCAATACATGTATCCTGGTATATTCATATTTCCGGACATTGGTCGGTTTGAATATGTTTGCCCTAGCATTAGAAGCCACTGGTGAATGGGAACCATTTAAAATCCGGAAAGTTGACGGGCAATGGCACTTAATAACTGATAACCCTGATTACCCTGGTGAACGGTCTCTCAAAAAGAAAGATAGCCGTGAAAAAACTGTGCGCGCTGGACGCAAAGGTGCTAGGATGAACCGATATGTATTCTATAGTGGAAATGAAGACAAGGAATACAAGGAAATTATTCCACTCATTTTCAGCAGCCGATTTGATGAGTTACCAGGTAATTGTGCGCCCTTACAAGCTAGTCTTAAGAAGATTTATGGTGCCGGTGAAAATATGCATGGTGAAGTAATTAAGGCTTTTATGACTACCAAATCGGGTGCCGAAGGTCTGGATTTGAAACATATCCGGTTCGTACATATTATGGAGCCTTACTGGCAACCTGTGCTAATCGAACAAGTTATTGGACGTGCTGTACGTTTGGATAGCCATGTCCGTTTGCCACCTGCTGAACGTAATGTTACTGTTTATATTTATATGGCATCAATTAGTCCTAGCTCTGTTCCCAAACTTTCTCATGTTGATGTCCGACAAGATGTTGCCAAATATAGTGATGGTTTGAATAAAAAGGGCAAAGTTGTTAGCAGTGATGAAACACTATTCATAACTAGTGCACGTAAAAAGGTAATTACAGGGGAATTGCTCGGGTTAATTAAAGATAGTGCTGTAGATTGTACTTTGAACTACGCTGATAATATTAAGGATGCGCCCGGGTTAATGTGTATAGATTATGAAACACGTGACCGTGAGGAATACCTATTTACTCCCGGATTAGAGGATACTATGGATATCATTGATATCAAACAAGAATTACCTGTTGCCGAACAGTATACTAAAATTATGGTAAAGGGCACTGTGTACTACTATAATACATATCCTGGTGCGGATGGTAAGACTTATTTATATGATGAAACACTCATGTCAAAAAATCGCAAACCTGTGCCAGTCGGGCAAATCATCATTCGGGATGGTAAACAAATAATTGGCTTTTATCCTAAACCAGGTGCGGCCAAGAAAAAATAAACTCTGCAAAACTTTTGTGGTGATTATTAATTAATTGGTGTGCTAGGACGTTTTGTTTTGTTTTTTGAATTTCATATTTGAAAATATTCAATTCATATTAGAAAGTAAAAACAAGTCCTATAACTGGTTTTTGGGTTGGACCTAGACAAATTTATTTTAGTGGCGAGAGTGGACTCTACCACCACGAGCTGAATAAGCGAGTGGATTACCACCACGAACCGGCTGGTAAGTGGATTACCACCACGAACCGGCTGGTAAGTGAACTCTACCACCACGACCATGCATGATTAGCCGGGATACTATCATTATTAGATGGTTTAAGTTTACCATTCACATCATAATGTAGTCCGTAATTGAAATAGGGCATCCAAGGCCAACTAACCCAATCCGGCCACCATTTACTTTCTTTAGCGTAGAATTCTGCATCGGCTTCTAATTCTAATTGTTGGGCTGACTTAGTAGGAGCCGTGCTAGGTTTAGTATTTTTAGGTTTTGCAGATTTAGTAGTTTTTGTTGTCATTTCAATACCAAATGGTGCAGCATTATCCGACTTAGAATTATTAGTATTTGATGATGAACCTAGATTTGTACCGGAATTAGCGCCATCAGGTTCAGGGGCAGGATAAGCTGGTTGTCCGCCTGGGTAGCCATAATATCCATAGTCTATGGGATATGCTGCAGGATAACCACGAATGTCCCATCCCCAACCACGGATGGGATATCTAGTAGGGATATTCCATGGTCCACCCCAGTGACCACCATATGCAACTGGACCCCATGGTGGGTAGAATGCATCTCTTGTGTATGAAACATATACACTTATGATGAGTGTTACTATTGATATGAACCCCAGGAAAATGAAGAGCAATTCCCATGTGGTGAGCTTATTAGAGTTGGGTTTATTTGTAGAACTAGGCATATGTGATAGTATATAAAATTTAGTTGTGCTAGGATATCTAAGTTTACTATCATATAAGATTTTATGTCGATGATGGTACAGTCCAGGAAAAACTCCTCTGTAAATAATAAATAACCTAGACAAGAAATACGTGCGTGGAGTCTTAGAATGCGGTGGATTAACCGATTAAGTCGTAGTTTGAAAAGACTGGGTAAATCAGTTAGTCGTACAGTACGGCAAATGACTGGTGGGGGTGATAATTCCGAAATACAAATTGCAGGTGGTCGTAAATTAAAAACCAGTCAGTGTGCTCCCAAAGTGGTGACTGATGTGGAAATAAAAGAATGTAGTCATGAAAAAAATACTAAAAAGTGTATTCGTCTCAAGCAGGCACATATTAAAAAGAGCGTACACCGTGGGAGTTGCCTTACAGAAGATGTATTAGGTAAATTGATTGCAGCTTATAATAAGCACCATCCGAACACAAAGATTGTTGAAAAATCTAAATCAAGAGTGCCTGTGAAAAACACTGGTAATTCAAAATCGTCACTAGTGATTAGAGTAGACAATTTGTGGGAAGCATTTGCTGCAAAAATGGACCCTAAACTTACAGAGCATGACTGGTTGGACCTGCCTTTTGTAAAAGCAGAACTATCTGATGCAGAAATTCAGCGGATTAAACAAGAAAATTTCCGGCCGGAAGCACCGGATGAATGGAAACGCAACCCCACTGCATGGCTAAGTACAGATGATATTGACAAAGTGCTAGTCCAATACACCGAAAAGTACCCGGATTTCAAATATTTCGGGGCGGTACCTAGCGATTTTAGTTTGAGGGCTACTGATGGTAAGTGTGCGATTAGTGATTTATGTGCGGTTAACCTAGCACAGCTTATTAAACAGAAATACCGGTTTATAGGTGCGGTATTCAATTTTGACCCTCACAATAAATCCGGATCGCATTGGGTAGGTATGTTTGTAAATATTCCTAAAAAAGAAATAAATTATTTGGATAGCAATGGATATACACCCATTCCACCAATTAAACAATTATTATTGACAATTAAAGGACAGGCAGCTAAGCTAGGACATAAATATAAAATTCAGTATTGCAAGAAACGGCATCAGTATAAGAATACTGAATGTGGTATGTATGCAATTAATTTTATTAGTTCACAGATTGAAGGCAAAGAATTTACGGAAATTGCCAATCATGTAGTTAAAGATGAAGCGATGAATGAACGCCGGAAGAGTTTTTTTAATTTAGATTAGGATTGTATAACTTTGTTGTATTTGTTGTATTTGTTTGTTAGGTGGATTGAGTACCGTCAAGTACCTAATTTAAGACCACCCTATTCGGGTGGCAAATAGGTACTTAACTAGTAGAGGTTAGTATGGTCTTAAATACCATACTAGGCGGTATCTATGAATAAAACACGTGGTGTGTGTGGATTTGGATTGAATTTTGTTCCGTCTGTAATAAATATATCACGTATAGCTTCAGAATAAAAAGGTATTGTGCCTTTGTTTGTAAATAGTTTAGAAGCCCATGTTTTTAATATTTTTTTGGTGTTGTATGGTGCAAATTTTCTCTCAATTTGTGTATCAATATTCTCACTGGATTTCTTTTGTGTGTTATTTTGTATACCAATGGTTTCAAGTTGCTTCCTTTTTGCGCGCTCAATTTTTTGTTTATGTATATATGAGTATTTGGCATCTAGTTTTTGTTTTAATTCATTATCTAGTTCTAGTCCTAAATTCCTAATATTATCATCATGAAACAATTCTCTATAAATATATGATACTATTGTATTTAATTTATTTCGTGTTGCTGTTAATTCTTTATCCGATTGGTGTTTTTCAAGTTCCTTTATATTAATTCCGGCAACACGAAATAAAATAGATACCATGTCATTATCGTCAAATTTTATTTCAGTTGTTTGTGTGTTTGGTGATTTGTTTTTAAGTTTTAATGTACGTTTAAGATTATATACTTTTGTAGATTTAAATTTATCTTCTAATTCATGTAAGTCATATATTTTAGGTGTAATCGATTTAATTTGTCCTGTTTTAATTCCATCTATTAAATTAATAAACCCTCTTATTAAAAATTTGGATAATAGATTATCAAATGTATATAATGGATTAGTATTAAATTCATTAAACCATAAATATATATCATCTACATTCCCATTTGAATTTTGGTTATAAGATTTGGATAATGTAGGAATGCAATTTAATCTTACAAGTACTGTCATAAATAATGTAATTAATCCACAATACCCAATTATCCAATCATATGTTTTCTCACCAAATAATTCAGTAGTATTAATTAAATTATTGATTTGGGTATATTCATATGGCTCTAGACCATACATTTTAGCATTTGATACATTAAAAATTGCAGTATTACAATATCTAATTTGCTTATCGGAATCATATAAAGGTAACATTACTTTCCATGGTATAGTACTATTTAATATGTTGTATATTTTACTAAAAATACCATATAATTCTTGAGAAACAACTAATTCTTGCATATATGGTACTGCACGACCATATATATCATAAACTGGGTAATAATTCCCAAATGGTTCAAAATAATATATTTTTCCATCTAGCACTTTTCTCATATCAAATATTACCATTACACGATGTTCGGATTGTATGTTAATAAGACTTTGTGTTAGTCCAGAAGATTTGTCTGGTGCACTAAACCCTGTTAGAATTGCTATTCTATTAGCTGTTTTTTCACAGTTAATAATTACTCTTTGTATAGCATCTTTATTTACATGAAATCCAAAGCTTCCAATTTTGGTATGTGATATTGTACTATAATGATTGTCAATTGATGTTAATATATAGAATTTACTAATGTTTTTTTTGTGGTAAAATAGAATTGATTTTAAATAATCAGTTATACTAAAGTTATAGTCTATTTCCTCATAATATTGTTGGCTAAACTGTTGGTTTGCAATGTTGTATCTCCATAAATAATTTTTTATTGAATCAGCAATTATATTTGGTATACCTGTAACTTTAAATTGTGTGGTTTCATTACGGAATAATCCCAAATCTGACACACACATTTTTAAATCCAATTTAGTAAGTATATCTCCTAGTTCTATTTGTGTCAAGCCATGTGATTTACCTACACTTGGTTCCCATGCCGCAGATGGTGGTAATGTTGGTAATAATAGTTTATGTTTATTTTGTGGTGATGATGACCTAAGAATATCAAAATCTAAACTATTTGCTGAAAATGGACCTAATCGTTCTTGTAATTTTTCTTTATTTAATTCATGGCTGTTGAATTCAGCAGGGTTGGTTTTATTTTTAGTATTATAACTATTATTATATTGTTCTAACAAATCATATGATTTATCTGCATTCTTTATATGTTTTGTTTTATTTATATCTTTTGATTTTTGTTTTGACATATTAAAGTGAATGTCATATGTTGTGGCAGTAGACAAGGTGGTGTCTGAAGACACGGTGGTGTCTAAATTAATACATGAATTATGAAAATATACAATTTGATTTATAAATGTAATTATTTTATTATATTCATCGTTTAGTTCTTGTCTTAATTCCTGGCTTAATTCTTGAATAGTTTCCTTACGTTTGTATATATCATCTAATATTGGTTTAAAATATGCAATGTATATACTTAAAAAAAGTATTAGCATACCATTTCTGCGTTGTAAATTCATCTTATATTTATGGTTTTCCGTATTAACAATTATATAATTAAAATTCCAATTTAGTGCCATCGAAATTGAAAATAAAAATATAACATAACTAAATGTGTATTTTATTTGTTGTATGACCCATTTTGTAGTACGTATTGTTTCTGCTATTTTATCTGCGATTTTTTTATCACGGTGTTGTTTTAATACTATTTTAAACTGTTCTTCTTCGTGTATTAGTCTTTCTGCTTCTATTCTTTCTTCATCCTCTTGCTTTTTGCGTTCTTCTTCTTGTCGTTCTTCCGCTAGCCTTTCTTCATCCTGTTTTTTTTGTTCTTCTTCTTTTCTTCTTTCATCCTCTGTTTTTTTTTCTGGATTTGTTTTTCCACGTAGGTGTGGTGGTATATAACCGCCGCCGCCACCTTTAAGAGTTGTTTGGCTCACTTTTTTTGTAGATAATTCGTCTCTTATTAAATCCATTATTTGTTTAGTTATCTCATTTTGTAAGTCTGCAGGTGTTTTATCCCATTTTTTGCCTAAGTGCGAATTTAGTTTGGCAAATATATAAGTATTAGTACTAGTACTAGTATTGTCATCCCTTACCCAGTTTAAATGCTGTATTATTTGATATATGTCGCTATCATTGGGTAGTTTTTGGTACACATTAAATATTATTGCAATAGTGTTATGAAAATCATTAGACAAAGCATTTAAATCATCTTGGTGTGATTCAGTTGATTCATCAATAAACCCAATATTCTTTGCATTGGTAAAAATATATTTCAATGCATTTATACATAAATTATCTTCATTCTCTAGATTATCTAATTTATCTTTATTTCCAATTAGTAATTCTGTTACATCTCTTGAATATAAATATAGAGTGTCTATAATATAATTTTTGTCAACAGGTTTTTTATTTTGTATAGGTATTTGCGCTGTATCAGACATCTTTATTTTTATCATCATATATTTTTTTAATGATTATTTAATTTGGATTACTGTCTAGTACCGCCTAGTATGGTATTTAAGACCATACTAAACTCTACTAGTTAAGTATCTATTTACCACTCGAATGTGGTAGTCTTAAATTAGGTACTTGACGGTAATTACAAGGGTGCGGATAAACTAAGATGTTAAAATAACACTGTTATGTAAATTTAAGGGTTAATATAGAACCTGGTAAGATAATAAAACACAACAAACAGAATATCTGCAAAACAGAATATCTGCAAAATAGAATATCTGCAAAATAGAATATCTACAAATAAAATAAAATGTCGGCATTAAATACTTTTTTATCCAATGACAATTTGAAACATAATTATCAATTCTTACTCCAACGAGTAGAACAGCGTACTGGAATCAATCCGCGTAAATACCCAGATTTTGAAAAACAATTCGGGTACATGGCACATGTATTCGCCAATAAAATGGTATCGAATGGTGCGGCCGACCATGAACTTGCAAATTTGGCAACAATGAATAACAAACTTATCGACCATGCCGCTAATTTCTTTTGTGATAAAATTCAGGCAAAACGGGCTGCTACAGGTGGTGTATCTGGCGTCGGTTCTCAACAACAACTACAAGAGGGCAGGTTAGCAGGGTCATATTTCAATAGCGAACAAGGATTTACTATGTTAGAGAGTAATGATGATATTAGTGGGGCGTATTCCCAATTAGTATCTGGCCGCAATGCAGATTTAAGTAAAAATGCACGCGCGACATTTGATATGCCAGTAAGTGTTGCATCTAGGACTGCTGGTAATGCTGACAATACACCCCTGACTAAGCAGCTCAAAAATTTAATGCTTGAACGCGCTGATCTAAATCAACAATCATCTATGCAATCTGGTGGACCGCAAAGTAGTCTAACTGGTGCAGGTCATCCAGGTGTCGGGTTATTACCATTTAACATTGATGATGAAGTATCCCACTTACTCATGCACGAACCTGGTGCTGATTTACCACTTTATCAGAATATAATGGATTTACAATCATCTGCATCGGTTAGTGACCGTGTTAAAGCCCTAGAAGCAGAACGTCAATCCAGTCTCTTCGTAAATACTAATTCAGTTGAGCCATCTATGGGTGGTTCTGGAAATGACAATAGTAGTAGACGTTACCTGAGTGGTGTGACAGATAGTTTTGACTTGAATCGGATGGCGCAAAAACGTGGCGAACAATCATCTGAAATACCCGTAAATAATACCAGGGCACAGACATTTAATCAACAATCCGAACTCCGCAACCCTACAGATTTATATAGATTAAGTTCAGCCGGCGAACAGAAATTGGTTGCAAGTATGACTGAAGGAACTATTGGCACAAATGATGTCCGTGCATTGGCACAACCCCCACTCAATTCATTAGCTGATAATCAACTGATTGAAAAGATCCTAGCTATGCAACGGGACATCCAACCCAAATATGCAGAACGTACAAATTATATTGTAATTAATTCACTGGATAGGGATTGGTTTAATACTGATGAAACCCGATATCATTTTCGCGTTAATTTCCGTCCAAATTCATCATATACAGGTGCAGGCATTCAGGACTTATACCGCAATGTAACCAGTGTTGAATTAGTTAATGCACTCATACCTCAGGACTGTGTTAATATCCCATTTGACACTCGTATTTATATTGACATTCTCAATTTCCCGTATCTTTTACTCCAGATTCAGGAATTCAGTGATGTATTCCGTGGGACAAATAGCCATAATGACCGGGCATTTAGCGTCTTAGTATTCGATAAACAACATGATAGTAGCGTTCTCAGTTTGGATTATATTAGTGGTGCAACAGACTCAATAGTACAGTCCGCACCTAAGACCCAGTTCTATCGCGAATATCGTAAGACATTCTATAAGTATACTCCTGCATATTTCGAGAAAAAAGTATTCTTTAATCAACCATTGGCTAGTTTGCCACACATGACTATAAATTTGACTACTCCGGCCGGTGAAAATCTCTACACTGATTCAGATGTGCTTAAGATTGCACAAGTTGCTACTTCTAACTTGTCAAATGTAACAACTGGATTGGAATATAGTAAAGCTGTCGGATATCCAGGGGATGCTTCGACAGTACGTGCTGATAGACAATATATCCGTATCCAAACTGAAAGTGCATTTAGTAATAAAATGTTCCGATTGGGGGATTTAATTCGTATTCAAGGCTTTGATTGTAATGCTTCATTATCAGTTTATAATGGTAGATTCAATGATTTTATGAACCGTGAATCGGGGCATTATATTCTTAATACTGATTATTGCAATGTAGCTGTTCCTAATATAGCTGCAGTGAACCAAGGCTATACTACTAATATTTATATTGCACCGCCAGGTGATTTGAATGCTACTAATACAGGTGTTAATCCTAGTACATATTATTCCAATCTGGTGTCATCAAATCCATGGGTCCAAACTGATTCCAAATTGATTAATATTAATTTACAGACTCATTTGCTTTTCAAGATTAACACTCGGGAAGGCGACATCTCACCACTTAATAAAGCAATGAATGTATAATTTTGCTACTGGTTGTGTGTGCTGTCTGGTACTTGAAGATACCGTTAAGTACCTAATTTAAGACCACCCTATTTAGGTGCCCTTAAATAATGTACTTAACAAGTAGAGGTTAGTATGGTCTTAAATACCATACTAGGCGGTGCCATACTTGTCGTTATTATTTTTCTAATTCGTTTATCTGTTCTTGTGTAATTATTTCGAATTCTAAATCTAAGTCTAAGTCTTTTGATGATGTGTCTACTTCTCTTTCCGGATTAGGATGATGTCCTAGATGTTGGTCTTTGAATATATCCAGTGTGGTACTTTTTTGTGTGTGTGGTTGCACTTGTGTAGCTGGTCGGGCCAGCCACATAACACCTGAACCAATTGTTCGGGCAGTCCAACATGTGGCATTAACAACACTAGTAACCACTACTTGCTCGGCTATCCGGAGTGGTAATCCACCACACGCTTTGTTAAATAAATATAATTGCAGTGCTAGGACGTATGGGTCCATATTTAATGTTTATTCCGGTTTGTTTTGTGTTATTTTTAGTGAGTTATCTGTCGATGGTTTATATAAATATGGTTTCGATGTGTTTAATTTTGCCAAATCGTAAAAAATAAAGTGAATAGTCTGAATGACAAGCGTCTACGATATCATACCGTCCACATTGAATTATAAGCCCACCCATGGTGGGCTCCAATTCAAGTGATACACCAGGTCCTAGCCACTCAGAAGCCCATCCCGGAGGGTGGGCTTATAATAGAGTGTCTACGGTATTGTATTTAGCCCGCAAGAACTTCGAAATCAACCCGGATACCGGTAATGGTAGTATGTAGCCAGATGATGCTAATCGGTCAAGAATATCTACCGGACGCAGTGCAACAAATCTGGTTCCAGTGTTATATACCACGTTAGATATGTGTGATTGAAATGTATCTTTACTATTTGCTCGAATACTAAGTTGTCTAATTTCCCTAGTATCATAAGACCAATGATACATCTTTCCGGTTGATTTATTATTGAAAATACAGTAACTGTACGAAATGGTGTCTTTGTTTAATGGTACTTTGATTGTTTTTTCTAATTTAATTCTGTTCGGACTTGCGATTAGAAGTACAATTTCAGAATACCTAACATTACTATGTAAGTAAAGCATTTCACAAGGATTTAATGGATTGATTGACAGTAATTTGCTTGAATCAAGGGATGGTAATTGCCGGATAGCACACTGCTGCAAATTAAAATGTAATGGTTGGGTAATTTCGTCGCCAGGTTTAAGTGTATGTTTCCATGCGATATCTGGATTTGTATAACAGACAGCAACACTTTGTGTGAGGTAAAATTGAGCGATTAGCATATCAGGCGCTATCATATTAACAAATGCTTTGGCGCTGGTCTTGCCCGATAACTGATTGAATGAAATGATCCGTGTGATTACTTGTCGGATATCAGATGGACTTGCTGGCAAACTACCTGATTTTGTAAAGTTGAGACTAATTTCTGCAAAAGTCAGCATGCGTGGGTAATCCCGTGTTGCTCCCACATGCTTACCTATTACACCATAGTACTTGCGGGTACTAGGCGAGTAGTAAATGTAACCTAGACCTGCAAATCTGGCCCCTTCCAGCAGTGGGCTGCACTTATTTCCTTTCAACACGAAGACACAATTATCGGTCCCAATGATTGTATATGACTTGCCATCTGGTGATTGAATGACACCCCTAATGCTAATAGAATTGATATATGTAAATTCAGGGATAAAACCTTGCCATACTTGGTGGTAATAGTATCCATCAAATTTGAATAATATGTATTCCCGGTCATTTGTTGTTGGCCGAATATGTTTTTCAAATGTAATGAGTAAATAGTTGTCCCATGCCAGTGATTTGTAACGCTGCAGACCATTTAAGTCCGGGTTGGCAAATTTCTTATTCAGAATAATTGGATTCATATTAGAATAGTTTTAGTGCTACTAGATAATTAATTGGTAATGCTAGGACTATTGAAAACAATTTTTGTTTTGATGTAATTCAAATCTCTAAAAAAAAATAGAATTGGCAATGGAATTGGCAATAGAATTGGCAATAGAATTGGCAATGACAAATAGAAAATAGTAAATTCGGGCTGATAGCCTATGTTATGTATAATTAGTATCTGTGGGATGAGTAATATTACGGAATTGTGAGCCTTTAGGTGCATATATATGTAATGATACTGCTGGTACGTCATATGGATTACAAATCTGATGTGCACCAATTATATTATCAATATAACTCGATTGCCCCTGTCTAATAATCCGACAGCCATTTACGCGCAATTCTTTATTTTTTTTATTCATCACAAATATTTTTTCTTGTAATTGGCCTTGTAGGGTTAGGAGAGAACAACCATACACCGGATGATAATGTACTGGAGATTTCTGACCGGGTTGCCACGTAATTACATACATGTCAAATGGGTATAGATTTTCACCACATGTACGAAAACGGTATCCTAGAGGTGCTCCAGGTGCCGGGATGATTTGATTGATAGGGACATGGTTTTTTATATAATTACTCGATGGTGTAGCTCCCTGGTAAGCAGCTTGCCATTCACGCCAATCATAGTCCATTTGTTGGTAATATTGCATTAGTATCGGACTGCATATTTTAAGTGCCATATGATGTCCGTATTTAGCAAATAAATGGTTGATTTCTTGTCCTAGATATGCTAGGTTGCTGATACGGGTCGCCGATTTAATAATAGACATTCTTGATGCTGTTGCGCTAGGTTATGCGTTATGTTTAGTGGGTTGTAGTAAAAGGTTATTGAATTACCTCAAAAAACAATTTTTCCGTAGGATGGGTGGAATGCCTACTGTACTGAGGTATTCCTAAAGAATTTGAAAAGCGGTTTTCATTAGTTTTATTTTTGATTGGGCTCCTGGTTGAATATTTGACGTAAGTTGTTCTTCATGCGTGATTTGATATTTAATCCTAGATGGTGTATCACGGGGCGATGCTTGATTTTCTGTTTTGAATTGTGCTAGGTTCCGTGAATGACAAGCCCTGATAAACCTGAGTTTTTCGGGTGTGCTATGACTAATCGGGTCATGGATTCCAGTGTGTGAATACCTTGGAATTAGCCCGGATTCATTAATTTTAATTTGGTGTGCTAGACAACGATGTCCTAGAGCCACGTCTTCCAAACCCCATCCGTAATAATTTGGGAATCCGCCGACACGTAGGAAATCACCTAACCGCATAATACAGAAACACCCAAGTATAGGACCCTTTCTGGCGTCAATTTCGCCATATGGATGCCTGACTTCACCTGGTTGGCATTCATAACGAATTAGTCCTGGTTCGCGGATGGTAACATCAACGTCATGGAAAACTAGGGTAATATCCTGTGCTCTTTCTGTGCCAAATCTGCGTTGGACTTCTAGGACGCCAATATTAAGTAGTGCACCCCTATTGAATAGTTTTTGGTCTGATTGTTCGATGTACCATATTTCCCACCTGCCACCCTGTCGGTTACAAATATCCTGATTAAAATACTCTGGCATTACTCTGTTGAATTCATCCATCTCGGATTGCCGGTCCCGGTATGGTAATATGATTATGTGAGTTGGATTTGTAGGTGTTTGTTCGGTTGACATAATTAATTTTCTTGATGTAATAGTTTGTATTAATTACTTAGTCATGTCAGTGGTTTTAACTTAATTTAAGCCCTAGATAGTTAATTATATGTCAAATACATATACATATACATATACATATACATATACAATATACTTGACATAGAACATAATTAATACAATGCCGCTCCGATTCAGTTATATATGGCTAGGCTCAGACGAAATCCCCATATTCAAATGGTTAAATTCAGCCGACAGTGCTGATACGGAAAATAATCTAATTCATGTTTATTCTATGTTTGGTAATCGCCCGGCTGACACAAAAATATGGCAAACTGGCAAGCGGATTTTCTATTCTGGCGAATATATTATGGACGAAGAACATGCCGATGTAGTAGTCCGATTTATGCCATCAGAGGATAATACTAGTCAACGTTACGTATTGGATATGCAACCACAGATGAGTGTGCAGATTAGTACTACTAATAGACCTGGAACTAGGTATATTCAACTTCGTCTTCAGGAGTTAGATGCGATTGAATATAAAGTTAATAGGCTGCTGACAGAAGGAGTCCTAGCACTAGAAAATCTTGCGGATATCAGGAACTATTTATTACAGCCTATGAATGTAACCCCATATGCGGATATGATGCTTTCTTGGGAAAAGAATAATCCAGTTGGATTGGGTGATGGCGACCGTAAATTCTGTTTATTCATGGTTAGTAATCCGGCGTGTAAACTTCGTAATGATACGTTTATGCTTTTATCGCGAGTAGGTAGGGTAGTATCAGCAGGTGGCTTTAGGAATAACCTAGGTGTGGGAGATGCAAGGCCACCGGACCGTATGAATCACACCGACCATATTAAGTATCTGAGCCAATTCAGGTTTATGATTACATTCGAGAACCAATCCCTGCCGCATTATCATACTGAAAAAATAACAAATGCATTCGAAGCAGGTGTTATACCTATTTATTGGGGTGATCCATATATAACTGATATATTTGATGCTAGGTCGTTTATTCATATTCCGACATTAGATAATCCTAATCATCAATGGGAAGCCGTGAAGCATGCAGTTGAACTAGTTAGAGAGGCAAATGACAACCCGGTGGTGTATGCTAGTTATTTCCAACATCCACCGATACCAGTAGATAGACAACAAAAGGAAGATGCAAGAGTTGCTGATAGTCTTATGGCAATAAGCGAAGAACTAATATTACCCGCCTAGTATGGTATTTAAGACCATACTAACCTCTACAAGTTAAGCACCTATTTGCCACCCGAATAGTGTGGTCCTGGTACCGTCTAGTATGGTATTTAAGACCATACTAACCTCTACTAGTCAAGTATCTTATTTAAGACCATCCTATTCGTGTGGCAAATAGGTACTTGACGGTATTAAATTATGTGCTTAACGGTATAATATTCAACTTAAAAAATCGTTCAGATACTTTTTATCAAAACTTTGTATTACAATTATTATACCTATCAAAACAACATTACTAAATATTGTCCTAGAATGACAACACCATTACTTACATCGAAAGAAGTGGCGCAACAATTTCATAAGAATAAAATAGTCGAACTCAAAGAAACCGAACTGAGCTCAGGTAAGCGGTCGCCATATTATATGGATATGCGCGGACTACTGGCATTTCCCAATCTGATGAATGATGTTATTGAAAAGCTTGCTGACCGGATTTCAGCAACAACACTAGAATTTGATAAATTTGCAAGTGTCCCGGTTGGTGCAGTACCGTTTGCCAGTCAGCTGGCAGCTAGGATGAATAAAGCAAGTGTTCTAGTCCGCGACCAACCAAAACAACATGGGACTAAAAAGCTAATTGAAGGCCGGTTAGGTATTGACGACCGTGTCATTCTAGTCGAGGATGTTATTACCACAGGTGCGAGTGTAATTAAGACTATCCAGAAACTCAAAAACCGTGGTGCGGAAGTAGTTGCGGTCTGGGCGCTATTTAATCGTGAAGAGGGAGGTGTAGAACATATCACATATGAATACAAAGATATCCCGGTTCATTCACTTTTCACAACAAGTGATATATTTATGCAACTTGTTAAAGACAAAACAGTAACAGCTTATGATTGGGAACGCATTAAATTTTTCCAAGAGGCGCAATATAAGGAGATGATTCGAATACTACGAGAAAAGAATACCACTAAACAGGCACCAGAATGGGAAACCAATCGTGCACTCTATTTTGCATCAAAGTTTCCATATTGGATTGCCCTGCAACAACAGACGCCTAGTAATCTTATTCTATCAATTGAAAATCCTATTAATCTAACTGCAAGCCAAATTACTCATATTCTTGCTAAAAAACGCGTTCCAGTACCACTTATTCATACTAGTTGCAAAAATATTTCACCGGCAAATATGGAACAATGGAATAAGGAAACCGGTGGTCGGGTAATTTATGATTCTAATGTGGTGCTAGGTTGGGAAACTAATTCATCATGTGGTACTTTTGATAAAATTAATCCAGTGAGCCAAAATAATGATGGAACTGAAACCACTGTCCGTTATGAAGTAGCTGCGAACCATATTCTAATTAGTTCAGTTGCCGACATCGAATCAGCGATTATTACTTTGCAAAATCACAATGAGAAATATATTGAATACATGCAACGATATAAATTCATTGTTCTAGAATTTAATAAATCAGCAGTCAAGGACCTGGTAAATAATGACTCAATTTGGCAGGCATTGGAACGGCTTGTAGATGCAACTATCGGTAATAATTTAGGATGTTGTGGTTTGGCATTTAAGTATTCTGACGTGCGTCATATGACCGGTCGCCGCGATCTTTGGAAACGTGCGCCAGTTGTTCTATGGGTCGACAATTGGCACTTACACCCATCAATGGTATCAGATACAGGTGTAGCATCTGATTTTCATAAGTCATATTCCGAGATGAATTTTACAATGGAACGCATTCATCCATGGCAAATTGTATTAGATGTAGATGCCATTTCAGCAACCTATCCAGTAATTGAACGTATCGGACAATACGCTCAATTCTTCAAATCCGACCAGCTGACAAATCTAATCACAGAAATCCGCTGCAAAATTTACACAACAGAACTTGTCACTAAAGAACCATCAGATGCTAATCCTAATCCAGGTGAAGCTGATATTTTGAATGCGATGAATTACTATAAGAGTGCGTGTAAAGACCTGACACGTGTCCGTGAATCAGTACCTCAACAAATTAATCATGCAGCGGGCAAACGCACTACAAGTAAATCTAACTCTAATTCTAACTCCACACTACTGAAACGTGCTACTGCAAATGAGCTATGTAATGATATTTATATATATTGCCGGCAGGGTGTAGAATGGGTATACTTACAAATATCTGATATTAATGAAGCCCGTAAAATTGCGGCTGAGAAACGTGCAAAAACACAACCAGATAAAAAGCTGAATTAAATATAAAACTTGCAAGTATAATAAATAATGTCATTCACAAAAAGGTTATTTTATTTTGCATATGAATTTGCAGATTTGCTTATTTTTCTAGTACTTTGGGCTAGTTTATGGTACGTATATGATTATATAATTGCTGAATACATTGGTACTGATAAATACCATGTACTAAAGACCAATTTGATAGTATTTGGTTCAGGTGTATTATTATTATTCATTAAACATACATTGGTTACAAGCCCATATGTTAGTTAACACGCTCAACCATGCATTCAATTTATTTTTATCTATGTCATTTTTTACATCTGTTAGTCATTATTTACTAATAAATGAACTAATACTAATTACTGGGTGTGCCTAGAATCCCAAAATAATTTTGCAGGATTTAAAATAACAGAACATCTAAAATTATTAACAAAGCGTGAGCTGATAATCAAATAAACACCGCTCATCTAAAAAACAGCATAAAAATCGTTTTGCAGACATGAATAAATCAGTAAATATATTACAACAACACACAAGTACTCCTGTTCCTAAATCAGACGACGACATGAATTCGACTAATGACGACCAATCTACATTTTATGTATGCAAAAGAAATGGAGAAAGGGAAGAAATCAGTTTCGACAAGATTACTAAGCGTCTTAAAAAATTAAGTGCGGGTCTATCAGTACATAACCATGAACTGGCACAAACTATTATTAGTAAGATTTACAATGGAATCGCTACGCGTGAAATTGATGAACTGGCTGCTGACACTTGTGCCAACAAGATGACATTGCACCCTGATTATGGGCTCCTAGCAGGACGAATTATTATTAGTAATCACCATAAGTTTACAAGTAGCTCATTTAGTGAAACCGTTCAACAACTCTGGGAAAACAAAGATGTGCTAGGTAAGCCATGTCCCCTTGTAAATAAAGGGTTTTATGACCTAGTCATGGCAAATAAAGACAAGATTAATTCCAGTATTAATTATGATAGGGATTATAACTTTGATTATTTCGGTTTTAAAACCCTAGAACGTGCTTATCTACTTAAAGTTGGCTCTAGGGTAGTCGAACGCCCACAACATATGTTTATGCGAGTTAGTCTGGCTATCCACCGGGATGACATTAAGGAAGCCATTAAATCCTATCATGAAATGAGTGAAGGCTATTTCACACATGCTACACCTACACTATTTAATATGGGTACTCAACGCGAACAAGCTGCCAGTTGTTTCCTGTTGGTCGTTCAAGATGACAGTATTGAAGGTATTTATGAAACACTGAAGCAAACAGCTATTATTAGTAAATTGGCAGGTGGTATTGGCGTTAGTATTCATAATATCCGGGCAAAGGGTTCGTATATCCGTGGCACTAATGGCGATAGCCGTGGCATAGTACCTATGCTTAAGAATTTTAATGAAACGGCCTGTTATGTAGATCAGGGTGGCAATAAACGTAAGGGCAGTTTCGCCATTTATCTAGAACCCTGGCACGCGGATATTGAGGACTTCCTGCTTCTGCGTCGTAATACTGGTGATGAGAAACTTCGGGCCCGTGACCTGTTCTATGCACTTTGGATGCCTGACCTATTCATGCAGCGTGTAGAGGCCGACCAACATTGGACTCTGATGTGCCCTGATGAATGTCCTGGTCTGTCTGATGTATATGGTGCCGAATTCAAGGAACTCTATGAGCGCTATGAAAGTGAGGGCCGTGGACGTAAGCAAGTCAGCGCACAAGAACTCTGGAAAACCATTATTGATAGCCAGATTGAAACAGGTATGCCATATATTACTTATAAGGATGCTGTGAATACTAAGAGCAATCAAAAGAATTTGGGGACTATCAAATCATCCAATCTCTGCAATGAAATCGTAGAGTATACCAGCAAAGATGAAATTGCTGTGTGTAATCTTCTCAGTGTTGCTCTACCTAAATTTCTGGAACGGCCTATATTCACTGAGTCGTTTAAGGTTTACAGTAAATCGGGGTGCCGGTATTGCGACCTAGCCAAAGCGCTTCTAGGACGACTAGGTTATAAGTATGAAGAGATTAATCTAGATGATGATTCCCGGCGCAAAGAATTCTTTATGGATTTGAATACCACTAATTCTGAGGCACTTAAAGCTGCAGGAAAACTGGAATGTGATCCAGTAACTGGTGCATGTATGATGCCACCGGGGTCTAGGATTTCCACAGTACCACAGATTTTCATGGGCGAACAACGAGTTGGTGGTTATAATGACCTACTAGAATTTGTTAAACCACAATTCAACTTCAAGAAACTCCGTGAAATTACAAAGATGGCTACCCGGAACTTGAATAAGGTAATTGATTATAACTATTACCCGCTTCCTGAGACTGAACGTAGCAATCGCCGTCATCGTCCTATTGGTGTAGGCGTACAAGGCCTAGCTGATGTTTTCGCCCAACTCCGTATGCCATTCGAATCAACTGAAGCCGTCGCACTTAGTGCAAAAATTGCCGAACATATGTATTTGTCCGCATGTCAAGCAAGTATGGATCTAGCCAGAAAACGCAAGACAATCCTTCAAGAATACAGGCGCGCAAGCAAGAAACCACACGCAGAACGTACACCGGAAGATGAACAAATCATCGCCGAATACCCCAAAAAGTATTATATTATCCCGGAGGAAGTGGATAAACTTCCTATGTCCCTAGCTGGTGCATATTCGTCATTTGTAGGCTCACCTGCTGCTAACGGTCAGCTGCAATTTGACCTATGGGGCGTAGAACCTAGTGCTGAACTTGCTGCAGAATGGTCGGAACTTAAAAAAGCAATTAAAACACATGGCCTCAGGAATTCACTTATGATAGCAATGATGCCGACGGCCAGTACTAGCCAAATTCTTGGTAATAATGAATGTATTGAGCCATATACTAATAATATTTATACCCGGCAAACACTAGCCGGCCTATTCACTATTATTAATAAGTATCTCATCCAGGACCTTATTGATTTGGGGTTGTGGTCGCAAGAAATGAAAGACCGGATTATTATGGCAGGTGGTAGTATCCAGGAACTCTTGGATATCCCTGAACATATCCGCGCGCTTTATAAGACGGTCTGGGAAATTAAGCAGAAATCGGTTATCGACCATGCAGTAGCCCGTAGCCCCTATATTTGTCAAACACAGAGTATGAATCTATTTATGCGTGACCCTACTCAACGTAAGATTAATGCTATGCATTTCCACGCTTGGAAATCTGGGTTGAAAACCGGCATTTACTATTTACGTACTCAGGCCAAAGTCCAGGGCGCCAAATTCAGTGTTGATTTAGCCAAATTTAATACTAATAATAATTCTGGAACTAATAACACTACACAACCTACGACAGGAGTTCAGAACGCAAATTTGACACTTTCACCTAGCAGGCACAATCAAGTCATCCTAGAACAACAACAAGCACAAGCCATACCAATGGTTTCAGTGCAATATCAATCACTAGGTCCAGAACCTGAAGAATGCTTGGCTTGTTCGGCCTAATCAGGATTGAACTGTTCGGGCAATATTAATTATTTTTTTTGTGTGGTTTTTTAATTCTGTCCTAAGATATTAATAAATACCGTGAAGTACCTAATTTAAGACAAGGTGGCTTCGCCACCGACCATGACCACTCTATTCGGGTGGTAAATAGGTACTTAACTAGTAGATGTTAATATGGTCCCGGTCGGTGGCAAAGCCACCTTGTCTTAAATACCATACTAGGCGGTAGAAACATCCCCGAAATGGATATGGGGTACCGTCAAGTACCTAATTTAAGACAAGGTGGCGAAGTTACCGACCAGAACCACCCTATTCGGGTGGCAAATAGGTACTTGACTATTGGAGTTTAGTATGGTCTTAAATACCATACTAGACGGTATGGATGACGACGCAACAAATTCGCAGGATACATGAATATTTATTCCTATACCTAACAAAAAATTGTTTTATTTTTAGTGTCTATGTGGAGTCAACATAAACTAATTATTACAAATCATAAGTTTTCTTGACGATGAATACACTAGATATCCTAGCTACACTTATCGCTCAAGTCTTCATATCCAAAATGGGACTATCAACTTATCATCTAGCAGCTGTGGTTCCTCTGGTAGCAGCTATGCTAGGTTATATAACAACAAATTATAATTTGTTGGGATGGGTTCAAATTCAAATTAACGGTGGGGCTACAAATTTGTTTGGATTATCTGGATTACTACCTAGTACTGCAACTTTATGTTGGGGTGCACTATTAGTCATTGGAGGATGGATAATTTATAAGTGGTGGTTCAACCAATTCATTGTCATAGAACTCAACCGTACATCATCGGTAGAAAAAATTATTACGTATATTACACTGAATAAGGACAAGTTTAACCGGTTCCCATCTATGATTAATGCTGATGCAAATTTGCTAGTATATAACTCATTGGAAATCACAAATGAATTTACCAATATACATATGAAACCCGGGCAAACACTTTATTTCCGGGATACACTTTTCGGTACTGGATATCTCACTACACATTTGAGGTATATTTCGTGTGACCGGAATCCATCATCCACCTCTAGGACTAATAGTAATTATGAAGAAACAACCAATCAATCAGCATCTAGGTATTCATCTGTCCGTTTACCTGTTTATTCTTGCAAATTAAATATTTTGAAGGCATCTGTTAATCCGAGTATGTTTGATAACCTTGATACTATTTTGGATAATGATAATCTCCAACGTAATCGTGAAGCCCCCTTTTTAAAATTGGTAAATTATAAGATACATGCTAATCAGAATCCCAAAAAGAAAAATATGCAGATTTCAATCGTAGAATATACAACTTATCAAGGCCGGAACCGTACATTGACGGAATTGGAACCCATTTATATGAATACTCATTTCCACACAGAAAAAGACCGTTTGTGGTCGCTAATCAAGGAAATCGACCAGAACAAAGATTATTATCGCAAATACGGACAAACGCCCAAATTGAATTTGTTGCTGCATGGTCCGCCGGGTACTGGTAAATCATCATTTGCTTATCGGGTTGCCATGTGCCTGCGCCGGGATATAATTAGTATGGACCTGACTAAATATCCTAACCGATATATTATTGACAAGCTCATGCATGGGTATATTAATATCTGTTTTAGCAACGGGCATATGATTAACCCTAGCCGACTAGTATATGTATTCGATGAATTTGACCGTACTATTGAATTCCTAATTGCGACACAAGATAAGGAAAAACGCTTGTTTGAAGGCAAGCTAAAAGCTATGTCTGCAGGTAATGGCCTAGCTTCATTGCTAGGTATTAGTGCCGGCAAATCCAAGTCTGGTAGCCGCAAAACTAACTCGGGAAGCGATAGTGAATGTGAGGAAGATAATTTAACTATCCAGTCTGAAGGTGATGCATCTACAACCGACCCTAGTAATGCTTCAGCAAGCCAACTACTTACTATTAAGGACTTATTGGAAATTTTCCAGGGGGTTGTAGATGTTAATGGTAGGCTTATCTTTGCGATGACTAATCATTTTGATAAAATTAAAAAAGAATGCCCTGCCCTGTTCCGGCCTGGTCGTTTGACACCGGTTTATTTCGGCTATATCGGTCAAGAGACCCTATTTGATATCATCCAGTATTATTTCAAGAAACCCATTCCATCGACCAACCTAGAGGGGCTGCCTAGTGAATTCCATTCGCTGCCTAGTGAATTCCATTCACTGCCTAGTGAATTCCATTCACTGCCTAGTGAATTCCAAATTCCAACTAGTGAAATTATCGAACAAGCAATTTACTTTAGTGGCCGGGGTGCGGATGGTTATTCTAAGTTCATGACATGGCTGGGAAAGCGTTGTCAAGAACAAGACCAATTGACATAATTTGTAATCATCATTTAGTTACCATTTAATTATTTTTTGTTTTTGTTATTTGGTGTGTTATTTGTTGTGTTATTTTTTGTTGTTATTTGTTGGTATTTTTAATATTAGCTATTTGACCTTTCAGAATAATCTAATAAAATAAATAAAAAGCACCTTCGCAAAAAGGTTTCAAAATCCAACAAACTAATTAAAACGATTCCAGTTAACCTTATCCTACAGCAATGGCAAGGTATTCTAGGATATGAATTACGCCCACTATCCACCAATCCTGAATTACCCACTGATTTACTCACCCAGTTACTCAAAGCGGGTTTAGATATGTATATCCGTCGATATCTAATTACCATAGTCAATCATCGAATTAATTCACATAAACCTCGTCGGTGTTTAGTTTATCGTATTAACCCGCATATGCGTACAGAACTATTATATTTATCCACGGAGGATAACACACTTTATGAATTACTGTCTAATTTTGATAACCTAGCACAACCTCACGCCACAAAACCACTAAGCCAAAAATAAATTTAAGCCCATGCTATTCTTTATGGAATAATAAAAAGATACACGTGTAAATAAATAATGGACGAATATCATGTTGAAGATTTCCCGGATGTTTTTGAAGAGGAAGTAAAACCGCAAGTGCCAGATGATATACTCACACTGTCGCCACTAGATAGGTTAAGGGTCAGTGTTCCAATTACTACTGTCCGGGTATCTGTTGGTGGTGGATGTATTCGTGTGGTGCCTGTCGAAACTAATCCAATACTCAAAGAATTAATTACCAATGAATTAAATAATGCTGGTCTGTATAACAAGATTTTTCAGAAACTAATCCCTAGCTTCGATTATAACCCATTAACTCATGAGCGGAAATTTAGATATCGCCGGTTTGTGGGTTCACCGAATCCCGAAAAAATGGAGCTCCGACTAGTGGATGGCACACCGGTTACACTTATAATCCAATATGATTTCTAAGACAAACTCTGTTAAGATAACCAATCCCTAATAACACTGACTGAATAGAAAGTCCATACCCCGCGCAGACACCTTGGTATCCATCCAGAGAATAAGGACCTTCGGGTGCCTTTATTTTTAATATCTTCTTGGATACTTGCGAATACCACCGACCATTTTGCACCCGGGTTACATTCCCGGCGGGTCTTGAGTACGTCAAATGGCTGGCTAATGGTTTGGCATATGAAACTAGCGGCCAGACTTCCTACTACACGGGCGGTTTCGGATGACAGTAATGCTGTGGTATTAGTACTACTCATCATTGGTGAAAATAGTGCGCCACTAACACCTGTATTGGCCGTGAGTAGATAATCCGTAATTTGGGGTTGAATGGCACACATCCCGCTAATAAATGCAGTTTCCCGCGCAAAAGTCGGCAAGAAACTGGCAAACAGAATTCCAGGTCTGCCACTATTAATAACCCCACGGATTATTTGATAGGTTGATGGTTGTTGGGTTGTTGGTGCTTGACTAGTGGGGCTAGGATAATTGTGTGTCGCAGTATTAATAATCTTGTTAATAAACTTATTGATTTCTTGGGGATATACTTTTTGATGTCCTAGCTGTTGTGCCAGTTTCAAACCTTCAAACAAGGAGACATACGGACTAATTGCCGCGCTAACTACAATTGGTTTTACAAGTATTTGACTAATAGGTTTAGGACATCCACCAGCCCAACAAATCCAAGGTTCTATATGATTAGAGTACCCGGTGTTAAGAAATGCTATCCCGGGAAGGTAGATAAAACACCGGTTAATAATACTAGGTGTGTGTCCGGCGAACCAGTATTTCATACTTGTGCGAACCCGGATTGGAAATCCGGATAAGCGGGATGGGTGAATAATTTCCCAGAATGAAGAACCAGATTGCAACCCAATTTTAATCCGGTCAAGTGGCAAACCAAGTGATAACTCACCTAGTGCAGCTAGGACACTAATTGGATATGGTGATAATTTATAATATTTTTTTATGGATTGTTGGGTTTCAGCAGATGATGCGGATAGAGTAATACTATTTGTGAGGCACATAGTTGCTAGTGCTAGGCTCATAATATATTGGGTTTGGGTAGGGTATTATTAGTATGTGATTGGTAATATTTTAAATCACTATTGAGTTAAATTAATAAAAAACAATTTTCTGGCCTTAAATATTGTACTTGACTAGTAGAGGTTAGTATGGTCTTAAATACCATACTAGGCGGTAGTAGAATGGTTATGATTATGATACTGGTAATCTACTATTTCAATGCGGATACGCTCCTTTGCCATAGCAGGGTCCTTGAAGATTTCTAGTAGAATATTCTCAACGGCCAAATTGTTATATCCATCACCTAGGTTCTTTTTCAGACTTTTACGCACATAATCGCGTAAATCCTTTTCCCGGTCAGTATAATTAGTTTGGATAAAACTATCAATATGTGAGTCATCCATAATTGTGAGTTGATGTTCGGTGAGATATTTATCATAATAATATTTCACATAGTAGAAGACTGTTTCCTTCACTAAGTTGGTTAGGGTTTTTTCTCCGGATGACATGATAATATATTAGATTGGCTTGAATTAGTCTAGAGTGTAAAACTAGATTATTTCTTTTATGATGCGCGGTTTGCTAGTGTAATTTTATTTACTTAGTTTTTAATAATATTAAGTTAAGAAATTACCGCAGAGTTATTCTCATAACTTTTAGACTGTACCTACAAAATGCTATCCGAGATATATGAGTTATACAAGCTTTACCAAATTTATAAGAAGTTAGATGAATTCAAGAACCCTGTTAATTATGCTTCTTCTAAAAACAACGATACTGCATTAGAATCTAAATGCAAGGAAATCAAAAGGATGGTATTGGAAGGTGGATTTATTTATATCAAATTCGCGCAATGGATTATTAGTAGATTGCGCAGCGAACAATCCCGGAGAATACAATATCTGGTAGAGTATTTTGACGATATTTTTGATAATTGCCCTTATCATTCACAAGAGGAAACAGAACGAATATTCCGGGTGGAATTTGGCCGTGAAATCAATGATGTTATAGTACCTGAAACATTACAGCCAATAGCAAGTGGTAGTGTGGGTCAAGTATATCGTGCCAGGCTCCAGGTTCCAGTATATAAGTGTCCCGTGTGTAATGACCGGGTCAAAGCAACACATACCGGCCAATGTCCTGCATGTTATGGTGACCTAGATGAGATAACCGATGTAGCAATTAAGATTAAACACCCCGACGTTGATTGCCAAGTCCGGGTTAAGTCTAGGTTATTCTCTTTAATTACCCAGGCCCAGAAAATCAAATTACTCAAAGACTGGCTTGCACTCCACATAGATATAAATGATTTCGTCGCGAATTTGACAATGCAGGCCGATTTTACTAATGAAGCCGCCAACAACCAGGTTTTCAGGCGAAATTTCCGTGGTAATCCGCTAATATATTTCCCACTAGTTATTGAATCCAACACCGGTGCATTGATAACCGAATTCGTAGACGGACAAACATTGGATGATATACAGGATTTCACCCAATTGAAATGTTGCTTGAATTATGGTGCAATGGTGTATCAGATGGTTTTAGTAGATAATTTCTGTCATGGGGATTTGCACCACAAGAACTGGAAAATCCGGCAGATTAGTGGAACGGGGACTGCTGCAGATGGCGATTATCAATTAATAGTTTATGATTACGGCATTTGTTTTGCTACCCGAGATATCCAATTTAACCGGGATTTAATTAAGGCATTCAAAACTTTTGATACAGATATTCTATTGGATAACCTAGACGGCCTAATTGATGGTGTATATGACGACCAAGTTGCCGGATTTGCCCGTGAAATAATCCTCAAATTCAAAGAGGATAGTATAGATATGGTGCATTTATTGAATCGATTTAATGCCATGTTATCAAGGTATAATTGCCGGTTAACAACGGATAGTTTGAATATAGTCATATTACTATCATTGATTGATACTACTCTTAGGAAGCAGAATCTAGTTGGAGGACATTCTGTTCCTGGTATTGTAGGCGATTTATTACCTAGCAGTAATGTCCGGGCCAAAGATTTGGATGTAATAGCATATGCCCGTAGCCGTAATGCTTATCCGGGCCTCACGGAATATCTAGGGCATGAACAGCGTATCCGTCGAGAAAACAGTCGGGTTCTTTTATTCGGGGTAACTGAATGTAATGGAATGATGTTTGATCCGCCTGAATAAGGATTCAGGCTCCTGTCAGCCTATTGGCTTTGATCCGCCTGAATAAGGATTCAGGCTCCTTTCAGCCTATCGGCTTTTTTGTTTTTCTATTCGCTTTATAAATTCAGATAAAACCAGCTAATAACAATAAATACACAATATTATATAACAAATGAGTTCCCTGAAAAAAACACATCCTAGCACTGCTGCACCAGCATCAGCTACTGAGACGGTACCTAAAGAGAAAGCAGCAGAAGAACAATCTATTGAAAAACAAAAGCCCATTAAGCACGCATTACATATATTTCGCCGCGATTATAGGCTCGTTGATAACACTGCGCTATTAGAGGCCAGTCGGCGCGCAACTGATGGTGTCATCTTAGTATTTTTTTTCACCTACCGGCAAATTAGAGCCAATCCACTGAAATCCAATAACTGTGTCCAGTTCTTAGTTGAAAGTCTAGAAGACTTACAGGAGCAAATCAAGAAGGCGAGTAGTGGCAGGGCAAAACTGCATATTTATTATACACCTGATGAATATGAATGCCTAGACAAACTCTTAGTTGCTAACCCAGATATTGGTGCCGTTAGTTGGAACCGGGACTATACGGCTTATTCTATGGCTAGGGATGAAAAACTATCTAGGGTTGTCGGTGATAGGGAACGAGAAGTGATAATTAAGGATGATATACTTTTGGTTCCATACGGAAAAGTGGTAGCAGGGGCAAAATCTGACAAGGAAGGTAGATTGGTCGGTGGGCACGCATATACTAAATTTACACCATTTTTACGCGCAACTTTGGCGCATGGTGTCGCGCGTCCTGATGGAGGACATGTCCGTTTGGCTAATTGTGGTCTTGCAGGGGTTAGTGAGTATTCTGGTGAATTGTCAGCATTCTACGACGGCACAAAAAACACTCATTTACCCGAAAAAGGCGGCCGGAGCCAAGGAAAACATATTTTGACAGGAATTGCGGAATGGCGCGGGTATACCGAACATCGCGACCTGTTAGCATATAAGACCACACATTTGAGTCCGTTTAATAAATTCGGGTGTGTAAGTATTCGGGAAGTATATTGGGAGATACATGATAAATTGGGTGCCAATGGGTCTGATTTGATAAGGCAATTAGTATGGCGCGATTTCTTTTATAATCTGAGTGCTAGTCATCCGGAGATATATTCTAAGGGAGCGATGAATCCAAAATGGCAATCTAATAGTGAAAATCATGGGATTAAGTGGCGTACTGGTGCAGAGGCAAATAAATTATTCAAAGCATGGGTTAAAGGGCAAACAGGTGTTCCAGTGGTGGATGCGTGTATGCGTGAAATTGCGACAACCGGGTATATGCATAACCGTGGTCGGTTGATAGCTGCCAATTATTTGTGCCGGATTTTGGGTGTAGATTGGCGCCGTGGTGAGAAGTATTTTGCGAGTGTTCTATATGATTATGACCCGACACAGAATTCTTTTGGGTGGCAAATTAATGCTGCGGTTAGTGGGACTGAAAGTCGCCCGATTAGCCAGACGATTCTTAATCCATGGATACAATCTGCTAAATATGACCCGGACTGTGAGTATATTAAGAAGTGGCTACCTGAAATGGCATCGGTCCCTGCAAGGCATATTCACCGGTGGGATAAGTATGGTGCTGGATATGGCACTGAAGCAGAATCTGACCCGAAGATTAAAAAGGAGTTAGGTAAGTATCCTAGAGCACCACTTATTGATTATGAAGAAGGTAAGCGTGCTAATTTGAAGGCATATGGGTATTAGGTGAACCATAGAAATATTGAAAAACCAAAATATAAATTTTAATAACGTTGGCAAGCTTGGGAACCGAAAGGTTCCATCGCAACGCCAGATTTAAATCTGGCTAGCTTGGTCCACTAACACGGTCGCAACGCCAGATTTAAATCTGGCTAGCTTGGTCCACTAACACGGTCGCAACGCCAGATTTAAATCTGGCTAGCTTGGTCCACTAACACGGTCGCAACGCCAGATTTAAATCTGGCTAGCTTGGCGTAGACTGCCTCTTGCCCGGTTGAATAACCAATGATTTTCATTCTCATAAGCATTACCTTCTGACCTGACAACAGTCGGGTTATCATATACTTGCGGAGGTCGGACATCAATTGCATGGTCTAAACCACGTCGGTCACTGTTGCAATTTTCGACATTAGCAACCCCGAATTCGTCCCACCAACGACCATGTTTCCTTTGCGGCCAATTAGGGTTAAACGGCGGTTGTTGTTCTAGGCTTACGTCTAAATTAGTAGTCTTAGGCACGCCAGGTGGAATTGCATCAGATTGAAACATCCCGGGTAAAAATATTTGTCCTAGGAGTGCACTATCATTCCAACCCTGTGGCGATGGTTGTTTACCAGGGGTTCCTTCCGCTTTGAATAAACTGAATTCTGCAGTACCAGTTGGAATACCCATAATGCTCTTATTACCACTACTAGAACGGGAAAATGCTCGGTCAGTGAAAATAAGGTTATCGGGTTTAGCAAGTGGGTCGGTGTTAAGTTCAGTGGCGCTAGGGAACCCATTTGAATAAGTAGTATCGGGTTGTATTTGACAGTTACTAATATTGAAATGTTCTATTTGGATTTCGCCCTTAGAATTTACTATAAAAACGACTATGAATCGGTGAGTATCTTGATTTGTGAGTTCATGCGCGAAGAAATCAACGGTATAGCGGACACCTAATTGTAGTTCATTAGTCGCTGCATCTACTGATTGGCATGCCGATTTAAGTGCCGTCCCACCGCCATACCCTAGACCATTTGTATTTTCGCATCCTATGAAACCCTTATCAATCGGGACGACATTTACACGGTCAATCTTGCGGAGATAGTACCTTGCACCAGTTTTGGTGTTGATTTGATTGAGAACCTGTGCTAGGATAGGGTTTATATAACCTAGCATTTGCTCGGATAGTGTATCCACTGTGTAGCTCCCGTCTTCAATTCCTTGGTACCCCATCGGGCTATCAGTTGCTTTAAGAACACTTGCTGCTGTGTCGGCACCAGATGTAAAACCTTCACGCTGCCTTTTGGCATTATTACTCATTGCGGCACCTCTAGCTAAAACACCCATCGTAGTAAATTGTTCCCATTTGTTGTATAGCAGGAAGTAGATGACTATAACTGCAATGAGTAATAATACTAGACCCATCCTTTTAAAACTGACACTAAATTCTGCCATTTTCTTGTACTAGATTTGTTTTTGTTTTTGCGTATGTTTTGTGTACTGGCTTTTATTATCCGGCGAGATTTTGTCCGGTCCATCTTAATTCTAGTAAAAAATTGTTTTAAATTATGTTGTTGCTATGCTAGGATAAAAAATACATTCTATTAGCTCAAATATAGAATTAATATTATCTAACTACCTACATACCTAAACTACCTACATACCTACCTAGAATGGCAACCACAACAACAAGAATGGATACAACTAGAATGGATTCAACAAGAATGGATACTACCAATGATGGACTGGATGGTTTGGTAAATGAATTATCAACCATGAATTTATCGGCGATGGCCGATCCTGACCGATGCAAAGTTGTTTGGCATTATGCAGAATTATCTATTATACCAGAGTCTTTCTCCAATAATATTGATTGGTCCCAGCAAATCATTCGACTCAAACACGGGCAAACATCGGTCTTTATGACATTTACATATTTCACCGGATTTAGACGTTCGATGCGCCTAGCTGATATTATGGAGTTACGTTCTAATGTTGCAGGACCTGCTGGATTGCCTAGAGTGGAAACCCTGAAAGAATGGGCTACCAGTGATATGGGTCTGTCGATGATTTTCAAAGATATAGCTATGAAAGGTATGATGACCGGTAATTATTTAGCAGTCCCGATTCTCGATAATGTCAATGAAATACATATGTGTGTTATTGGGATTATCCTGCATAAGATTGGTTTTATGCTCCGCGTCGCACAAACGCCAACTCAACGTTTCACCATGTTTGTAGATTTGGCGGATGGATTTCAGAACCATTTGAGTATTACTGGAACGGTACTTACAACTGGTGTGAATATTTTCAAGGCGGTATTTGAGCTACTAAAGAAGCGGCCCATTACCGAATACCTAGACTTGATTACCAACTTGCCACCCACTCCATTCATTCAAATGGTTTATAACATTAAGGCTTATTTCCCCGAATTGCAAGTTATTTGGGCGGTTGAACTTACTGAAAAGGCGAAAAAACAAATTATGTCAGTAGGTACAGCGCCACTTGACCGGATGAGTCATAAATTTGCGCGGATGGACCAACTTGAAAAGCTACAAGAAAAGTGGCTTGCTCGGCGTGAGAATTCCATTCTGTTTAAATCCATGGTTGGAGCAATCCGGAGCCATTCTGTTTCTGTTAAGGGTAAAGAACCAGCTAGGTTCAGTGCTATATGGCCTGAAGTAGTTGATGTTATTACCGCCTAGTATGGTATTTAAGGCCATACTAACTTCCACTAGTCAAATACCTAATTGTCACCAGAATAGGGTGGTCATGGTCGGTGGCGAAGCCACCTTGTCTTAAATTAGGTACTTGACGGTACTTGACAGTACTGATTAACTAACAGATTGTCCTAGCACAGCATTTTTGGCCCTAATCTAGGTTTCTTTTTTATCTATATACTATTCTCAAATTCCTTCATATCAAAATCTAGCATACTACCTAGGTCACTAACCTTACTCACAGTGCTATAACGGTCATCATCTTGTCCTCCCCCTGTCAGCATTTGGAATCCACCAGAACTCAGGTTTTCCTGCGTCAATGGTGATGTTGGTGGCACGGATTGTTCGCTAGGTAATCGAGTTTCATATGTTATATCTTTCAAAATTTCGCTAGGGTCATATTTAATATCCCTAATAGCACCATCACCTGGTTTTACCTTGGTTGCGACTGGCGGTAAGAGTTTACCGCTAACTGGGGGTGGAATAGTTCCAGGAGGTTGCTGTTGTTGTTGGACTTGTTGCCGGATTTGGGCCAATGGTGTTCCCATTTGTTGGCCGACTGGTTCAAGTAAATGTGGCGGCTGAACCGGGACTTGATTTGCAGTACTAGGTTGTTGAGCACGGATTTGTCTTATTGGTGTCGCTAATTGGTTAGCGGGTTGTGCCGCAATGGATGTAGATAGTGCCTGATTTGCTGTATGTGATTGTGTATTTGGAGATGGGGTTGTTATCATACTTATTAATGTATCGTTATCAGGCGGGAGTTCAGGTTCAGTGGCGATTTGTATGCTAGGTTGTGTTGGCTCATATTCCCGCACTTCATCTTGTGTTTCATCAAAATCAACTAATTTCCGACCCGGATTTTGCGTGCTAGGCTTTAGTATTGAAGTTTGGGATGACTGTTGGGATGACTGTTGGGATGATGGATTGGATGAAGAGTGAGCTCCGCCATTAGGAGTAGTAGTCATTGGCACCGGATTTTTTGTGACTGTTGTGCTAGGTAGTATTTCTATTTGTTCCTTATATACACTTGTGTCAACTAGGTTCTCCAGAAACTCAGTAAGTTTCCCTAATAGTGATTGGCTACCCATCCCAGCCTCTTGTTGCTTGACATAAATTGTTTTATATATATATAACATACACACCACATCTAGGCCAAGTATAAACCAGAAGTATTGTTTTATCATTTGAATAAATGGCCGGTCAGAGGAATTCAAGATTGCGTGTAGGACTATATATAGGATACAACCATACAAAAAGGTTGTCAATAATTTTTTGTCTAGTTCTTTATTTGCAGATATGCTAGTATGAAATATCAAAAAATAGAACATCACGTCTGCTTACTTTATTCCAATTTCAAATTCTTTCCGATTTCAAATTCTTTTTATTTGATATTGGGGTTAGGAAATATATAAAATAATTAACCGGAATAGCTTATTGGCTACCGCCTAGTACCGTCTAATATGGTATTTAAGACCATACTAACATTTACTAGTTAAGTACCGCCTAGTATGGTATTTAAGACCATACTAACATCTACTAGTCAAGCACCTATTTACCACCCGGTTAGGGTGGTCTTAAATTAGGTGCCAGACGGTACAGAATGAAAATTGTTTTACAAATCAAATTGAATTAATTATAAAACATAGTTTAAATTTGAGATAATAAATAATGGTAACACAAACAATAATTAAATTTGTAGCTGGATATGTAGGAATCGGAGTTTTGTCATATAATTTTGTCGCCCCAGTATTTGATACTTTATCAGGTTATATGCCTCCTTGTCTATTTAAATATGTTGCTTACGGTGTGCTTTGGCCTATTCCAGTAGGTGCGTTAGTATATGGTGTAGCTCATGAAATGAATACTAAAATATTTTGATAGGAAGACCATACTAACCTCTACTAGTCAAGTACATTATCTAAGGCCATCCTATTCGGGTGTTCATGGTCGGTGGCTTTGCCACCTTGTCTTGAATTAGGTACCGCCTAGTATGGTATTTAAGACCATACTTAACTCTACTAGTCAAGTACCTATTTGCCACCCGAATAGGGTGGTCTTAAATTAGGTACTTGACGGTACTTGACGGTACCGCCTAGTATGGTATTTAAGACCATACTAAACTCTACTAGTTAAGTACCTATTTGCCACCCGAATAGGGTGGTTATGGTCGGTGGCTTCGCCACCTTGTCTTAAATAAGGTACTTAACGGTACAGAATAGACAATGAATAGATTGTTGGCTCTATGTGTAAAGTTCAGCCGATTTTTTGTTGCTAACTTCAAACAGAACCCGGAGCTCAGCTAGGTTAGAAATCGCCGCATCCGGGTTATCTATGTATTGAAACAGGTATTCTTGGATTAGCGATATAGTAGTCGAGATACCTAGAGCAGCAAACCCGCGGTAGAACTCCTTGAACTTTTCGTCAGTGTATAATTCACCCATGAATCTATTGAACATGTCCTGGATTTGTTCCTTTGTGGCAGTATCAAACCGGAGTTGGCGGTCAATCCTGCCAGGGCGCAAAAGTGCTGAATCCAGTAGGTTTTTATAATTGGTAGTAATGAAACAAAGGAATCCGTCTTGGGTAGTAATCCCATCTAGATTATTGAGTATACCACTGAATGTAACCATATTCTTATGTTCGTCATTCTTTTTACGGTCGGTAAAGAGAACATCAATATCTTCCATAACTAGAATAGTCTTTTCGGGCAAATTCTTTAGCAACCGGGTTAGTGTGCCATCGGTGACCTTTTCAGTAAAACTTATCACTGCTAGGTCATACCCGAAATGACTAGCTAGTGCTAGGATAAAACTGGATTTACCCGACCCAGGTATACCTTCAAATAGATATACACGTTTATGTGTCCGGCCAATACTTTCATAGCGGTCAGCGGTGCTAGGTAGCAAGAAATTGGTAATATCACCAATGATTAGTTGTTTATCGGCTTTGGGTAGATAGATAGTTTCTAGCCGGCGTTTGCGCTTACTCAAACATTTTTCCCAGTAGCCTTCATCATTACAGTAGATTTTAATAGAATTCGCGCCATCATCACACTCTAAGACATATTTATCAATGTATGTGGTTGCTTGTTTTATCATTTCTAACACTAGATAATTATCTTCTGCCGCGTCAAATTCAATACTAATTGATTTGTTAATTTGGTCGTCTTGTGTAATATATGCCTTGTCCGCGCAAGGATTTGGATGTGTGCGAATAACACAAATCGCCGGTTTGCTTTTATATGTGAATCTAAATGAGCCGGTATTAAGTCCATAGCTAATAGATTGTTTTGACCTAGTTATACTTGATGTATTTATGAAACAAAGTTCGCCACCTGGGTAATATTTTTTATCATCTTGCCATCCGCAAAATACAAAATCTGGGTCGCGTTGGTTGGTATCCTTAATGAGTTGTTGAGCTATATTATTAGCCAGATAGATATCAAGTCGCCGGCTTCCGTGATTGTTGGTTTTATTCATAACAAATTTTAGTGTGTTCTGTTGTTTCAGAGACATTTTCAAACAAATATACTTGTATGATTCGGGGTAAATACTTTCTGTTATTAAATCTTAGGTAGTTGTATTATTCTAAAAAGTAAGCCTGGGTGGGTATAAAACAATTTTTATTTTATTTTTTT
>Ga0214923_10000658_pt1 | contig 51141 bp, 86 predicted proteins | sample LL1510_MetaG_FD_177993 | JGI IMG/M metagenome (GOLD analysis project Ga0214923, IMG submission 177993) | Freshwater microbial communities from Lake Lanier, Atlanta, Georgia, United States - LL-1510 | ecosystem: Environmental > Aquatic > Freshwater > Lake | place: USA: Georgia | collected...
GCTGCGGCCGCTGGCTGCGGGACGGTGTTCCGCAACCAGGAAGACCTCCGGTGGTGCCGTGACCACGGCGTCGAGAGCCGCGCCCTCAACGAGGGCAGCAACTCGGCCGGCGGTGCGCTGGTTCCCGAGGAGTTCGCCAACCGCGTGATCCGGCTGGTTGAGACCTACGGCACCTTCCCCGGCGCCGCCGAGAACGTCTCGATGAACCGAGACACGATGGTCGTGCCGAAGCGCCTGTCCGGCACCACGGCCTACTTCATCGGCGAGGGGTCGAGCGTGACCGAGAGCGAGCCGACCTACGGCAACGTGTCGCTCGTCGCCAAGAAGTTGGGCGTGTCCTGCCGTATGTCGACCGAGGTGGTCGAGGATGCCCTGGTGTCGCTGGCCGACAGCGTGGCCGCTGAATTTGCGACCTCGCTGGCCTACAAGATCGACACCTGCGGCTGGCTCGGCTCGGGGACGTCCGAGTTCGGCGGCATCAACGGCATCGTGAACAAGATCAACGACGGCACGCACACCGCCTCCGTTGTGTCGGCCATCACGGGCAACACGGCGTTCGAGACCCTCGACATCGAGGACTTCCTCGCCGTGATCGGCAAGTTGCCGCTCTACGCCCGCCAGGGCGCTGCGTGGTACGTCTCGCCCGCCGGCTACGCCGCGTCCATCAGCCGCCTGAAGTACGCGGCTGGCGGCAACACGGTCGACAACCTCGGCCGCGATGCCGGCGAGTCGTTCCTCGGCTATCCGGTGCGGATGGTTCATGTCCTCAACAGCACGCTCGGCGCCGACGCCAACAAGGTGAAGGTGCTGTTCGGCAACATGAGCCTGTCCAGCATCTACGCCCGCCGTCGTGACTTCTCGGTGCGGTTGTTCGATCAGGTCTACGCGACCACGGATCAACTGCTGCTCCAGGGGACCATGCGGTTCGACATCAACCACCACAGCCTCGGCAGCAACTCGGAGGTCGGCCCTGTGGTCGCACTCCGGTCGGCCGCTTCGTGATAAAGGAGCAAAAAGCAAATGATTCATTCTCAAAACCATAAGGTTGTCGCCGAACTTCCGTCGGCTGCTGTCGGTGCGACCGCGACCGCGACCCTGACGATCGACACCATCGGGTACGATCACGCCAGCGTCTCGGTTGTCCGGGCCAGCAACGCCAGCACGGTGTTTGCCAACGCCGTGAAGGTCGAGGAGTCGGACGACAATTCGTCCTACTCGAACGTCACGGCGCTCGTTGGTGGTGGCACTGGCGGCTTCTCGATCCCCGCCGTGACCGCGGCCGGGACGGCTTCCGCTGCCATCCTCAAGTTGGACATCGACACGAAGGCGAAGAAGCGCTACCTGAAGGTGTCCTACACCCCGGGCGCTTCGGCCACCGTGGCGATCGTGGCTCGCCTTGGGCGAGGCGAAGAGTCGCCGGTCACTGTGGCCGACGCTGGCGTCATCGGTCGAGTTGTTGGCTAGTCCCGTACAAGCGGGACGGCCATGACGGCCGACAAAGGCGCAAGGATGCGCGCCCGCTCCTTAAAAGGAGCGCATGATGCTGGTTCGCGTTGGTCGATGTGAAGCCGAGGTGAAAGTGGCCGCCCTGATGAGCGTGCCACGCCTCGGCTTCACGGACAATTTCTTCTGCATTTCCCAGGCGCTCGCGCCTCACGGCATCGCCCCGATCAAGTTCACCGGCGCGTTTTTCGGCCAGTGCCTGCAAAGGACGATGGAGCAAGTCATCGACACGCACGACGTCGTGCTGACGATCGACTACGACACGATATTCACCGCGAAGACCGTCGATGCGCTGCTAACGCTTCTCATGTTCTCTGGGTACGACGCCATCGCTCCACTCCAGACCAAGCGGGAGGCGAACACGGTGATGTTCGCCCTCCCCGGCGTCACCCCGGACGAGAAAACGACCGTCGAGGGCGACTGGTTCTCGAAGCACGTTCAGCAGGTTGAAACGGCGCACTTCGGCTGCACGTTCATCCGCACGGAAGCCATCAAGAAGATGGCGAAGCCGTGGTTTCTGGCAGAGGCGAACGCCGAAGGCACGTTCACGGGCGGCCACATCGACGAGGACATCTACTTCTGGAAGAAGTTCTCTGGCGCAGGAAACCGACTCGGCATCGCGACCCACATCAGCGTCGGCCACGCTGAACTGATGATCACATGGCCGTCGCGAACCGTGGAGTGCGGGAAGGTGCAGCAGCACACCACGGAGTTCTGGAATAACGACAAGACGCCTCCAGAGGGCGCGTGGGGGTTCGTGAAGTGAAAATCAAGATCGTCAAGGAGTTCGGCGGCTACCGGGTCGGCCAAGAATTCGACTGGGGAGACGGCATGGCGCGTGTGTTTTTGGCCCGCGGCCTTGTCTGCAGGGTAGAGGACCGCGACGAAGAGACCGCCGCGGTCGAACTTCGCGCAGAAAAAGCAATTCAGCCACAGGGCAAGAAGAGGGGCAAATGACCGTCTCGATTGTCTACGGATCTCCGCAGCATCCGGAATCCGGAATCACGCCCTACCGCAGCCTCGTCCGCAGCGTCGCGCCGGTTGTCGAGCCCGTGACGCTCGCGGAGGCGAAGGTTCAGTGTCGCGTGGATACCGGAGACGAGGACGCCTACATCACCGCTCTGATTGCCACGGCAAGGGAGTACGTCGAGGGCATCCTGGACATCTCCATGATTACGACCGTGTGGGAGGCCCGGTACGACACGTTTCCAATGTGGGAAATCATCCTCCCTCGCCCGCCGATGCAGAATGCAAGCGTGACGCTCGTGTACCGGGACGAAGGCGGCGCGAGCCAAACGATTACAAGCGGCGCCGGCGCATTTCAGGCGGACTTCTACGCCACGCCCGGAAGGATTTTTCCGATCTACGGCAGTGTTTGGCCCGCAGCCCGTGGAGACGAAAACAGCGTGATGGTCCGCTGGTCCGCCGGGTACGGCGCTTCCGGGGCGGCGGTTCCAAGCATTCTGAAGCACCTGATTCTTCTGCTCGTCGCCCACTGGTACGAGTCGCGACAGCCCGTGGCGGCTGGAGGGCAGATGCCGATACCGACCACATTTGAGACGCTCCTGGCCGCCTCCGGGTGGGGCGGATACCGATGACGATGCTTGCGCAGGTCGTTGCCAACGTGTCTGCCCGCATCTTGGATTCGGCGGGGCTGTCTTCTTCCGTCACGGAACGCCAGATCGGGTTCTCGTTTGACGTCGGCGACTGCGACAAGGCGTGGGGTGACAGGCGCACGTTCGCATCTGGGTACGACGAGGTCGACTTTTCGTCCATTGGCATCAGCGCAGTGAAACTCCTGTGCCTGAAGAACCTGTCGAAGACGAATCAAATCGCCCTCTCGGCTGGCTGGACAGGAAGCCAGTTCAGCGTTTTTCGCCAAGACACAACCAGTTGGAACTTCAGCCCGATGATCAACCTCGGGAGCCTAACGCTGCGCGGATACCCAATTCGCGAGGGCGGCGCAATCCTTTTGTCGTGTCCAAACTCCGACGGATTTGCCACCACCTCCGGCGGCAGCATCCTCCGCATTGGCGGGACAACTGGCCAAGAATACGAAATCTACGTCATGGGGACCTGAACGATGCCGCTCACAGCACAGATCACGCTCTCAGTACTGGCCCACGAGGCTTCCAGCGGCGACTTGTCGCGGACGCTTCGCGTCACGCCCGCAAACTACGCCCTCGGGATCACAGACGGCACGGGAGCCAATCAGGCGCAGGTGGCATGGAGCGCTTCGCGGTCGGGGTCGGCCACGACGACCACCGACTTCGACTTGTCGGCGCTTGCGGACACACGCGACGGTGCGGCCGTCTCGGTCGCGTTCACGGCCGTGAAGTTCCTCTACATCAGAAACGCGAGCGCCACGAACCCGCTCTGGGTCGGCACGAATGCAGCGATCCCGGTCGGGTCGTTTGCGACGAACCACTGGGCCGGGACTCCGATTAGCAGGGGGGCGACAACCACTGGGGCGCTCGTCGTACTTCAGGGCGGAATCGTCGCCATCTCCATGCCGACCGATTCGGGAGTTGCCGTCTCGGGGACGAGCAAAATCCTGCGAATCACAGGGATCGTTGACCACGCCTACGACATCGTCCTCGTTGGCGAAGGCACGGTCACATGATCATCGGCCGCATGAAAGAGCGGGTCACGATTCAGTCCCCGACGGAGGTTCGGACCTCGGTTGGCGGGACAACGCTGACATGGGCCACGCTGGAAACTGTGTGGGCCAGCGTCGACGGCCTGTCGACGCGAGACATTTTGCAGGCACAGCAGGCAAATCTCGTGGCAACCCACAGGATCAGGATTCGGTATCGCTCCGACGTCACTCACACGCAGAGAATCGTGTGGCGAGGCAGGACGATGGAAATCGCCAGCGTTGTTGAGCGAGACAACCGCACGGCGCTCGAGATTTTGGCCAGAGAGGTGCAATGATGGCAATCGACAACTTCGGCCGAGCGCAGGCGTTCATCCGCATCGGCGTCGACGGCATCCAGCCAGTTCTCGACACGCTGGAGAACGTGGCCGGCGTTCTGTCTGCCGGCGAGTCTCTGGAGCGAGTCTTGGGGAGGGCCGCGCGGCCGATACGAGATACCTACCGGGCCGCAGCCATGCGGCACGACGCCACGGGCAACCTCGCCAAAAGCACCACCATCAAGACGAAGACATACCGCCCCGGAGTATCGGTTGCCATCGCCGGCCCGCGGCACACCGGCAGCGTCGGCGCCACCGGATCCCAGGCCAGCGGGAATCACAGTTGGCTTGTGGAATTTGGGTCAAACGGCCGCCGCCGTCCGTCGACTCGCGGCACCCGCAAGACCTACGTCAACGTCCATCAAGTGATCAACCGCAGGATGACGGCCGTCGCCAGACTTGAGGACAGCGACAAGTTCGCAAAACGCTCGAAGGGGTACTACTTCCTCATGTCTTCGTGGCGCGAGCCAACGAGGCAGGCAAGGGCTGGGAGGGGTTATACGCACGACTTTCTTCCGGACGGGGGTGTTTTCACGCTGCAACCAGGGGAAACCTACGGCGCCATGCCTGGGTATCACCTCATGGAGAACACCATCTCGGCCCGCCGGTCGCAGGCCCAGACGATCATCCGCAACGGGCTGATCGACGCCATCAACACGGCCATTGCGGGGTCACTCTGATGCTACTTCTGCCGGAAAAGCACATCTACGCCAAGTTGGCCTCGTCTCCAGGCGTGGCGCGGCTGGTCGGCTTCCAGATCTACCCGATCGCCGTGCCAAAGGGCGCCGCGATGCCGTTTGTGATCTACAAGCGGGCGAACGTGAGGCGTGATGGCACTCTCGGAAACGCGCCGCTGTTCATGCCGGAGGTTTCGCTCCAGGTCGCATCCTGGGCCTTGACCTACGAGGGCGCCAAAGACCTCGCCGACGAGGTGCGGCTGGCCCTGGATGGCCACACAGGCACACTACTGGGAGTTACAATACACGATATGAGGCTAGTCTCCGAAGTGGACGACTTCCTCGACCCCACGGCAGTTGGGGCGCAACTGCCGCCGGCATACGAAGTCAGGCAACTGTTTCAGGTTCGCTGGTCAGAGGCGACCGGCTAACACAATCGCGCAAGGAGGCGCACGAGAATGTCAACGTCGGCACAGGGAATGACGTTCACCTTCGGTGGCAGCAACGTCACCGTCACCTCGGTCCAGGTCAATGATCAGCAAGACCTCCTTGACGCGACGCACCTCGGCATCCCGGCGAACGGCCGCCGCGTGTTCGTCGGCGGATTCGCCACTGACCGCGAGGTGCAGATCGACTACTACAACTCGACGATCCTCACCGCCGGCCAGTCTGGCACGCTCATCATCTCCGGCCCTATGTCGTTCAGCGGTCCAGCAACCGTCTCGTCCGCGTCGCTTGGCGGCTCGGTCGGCGATTTCATCAGGGGGTCGGCGACGTTCAAGTTCGCCGGCTAGTGACCGCGAGCCTGGAGTAGCCAGTGGCCGTCTCCTCGCAAGGCTCGACGTTCACGTTCAACGGAAACGTCATGACGGTGACGAGCGTCTCCGTTCGCGCGCCGAAGGCGGAATACGTCGACATGACGTCATTCGACGTCCCGGTGGGGAAAAAGCGACTGATCGCCACCGGCGACATCGCCACCCCTGCGTCGATGGAAGTCGAGGGCTTTGGGATCGTAGATCCAAAGACCATTGCAGGCACGCAGGGCGACATCAGGTTTCAGACCCAGGCCGGCGACATCGTGCTTCAGAAGGCTGTGTGCGATGACGCCTCGGTGTCTGCGAGCGTCGGAGATTTCTTGCGTCTTAGGATGACCTTTATTCTTTGTGACTACTTGGTGGACTAAACATGGCTTTGAGCAAAGCGAAGATTCTGGCGGCGAGGGACGTTCGGTTGAGCGACGCGATCAAGGTTCCGGAGTGGGGCGGCGAGGTGTACCTCAAGACGCTCTCCGGCCTTGAGCGCGACGCGTTCGAGGAGTCCTACGCGGAGCAGAAGATGAAGTCGTTCCGCGTTCGCTTCCTCCTGCTGACGCTGTGCGACGACTCCGGCGAGCGGCTGTTTTCTGACTCCGACACTGAACTCCTCGGCAAGAAGTCCAGCGTGGTCATCAACCGCTTGTTTGAGAAGGCGTGGAGCCACAACGCCCTGACGTCGGAGGCTGTGGAAAGCCTGGGAAAAGATTCACCGACCGACCAGAGCGGAGGTTCTACTTCCGCCTAGCGCTGGCCCTAGGCATGACAGTCAAGCGGCTCCTGACGGAGTGCGACTCCGAGGAGTTGAGCGAGTGGTATGCCTACGACCAGCGGTGGCCTCTGCCAGACTCGTGGTGGCAGACGGCGCGGCTGTGTCGGACGGTGATGGCGGCGAGCGGGAACTACAAGAGGGTGCCAGAGGAAAACATCTTCATTCCGTCGCAGGTGAAGCCGCACCAGACGGCGGAAGAGATGTTTGCGGAACTGCAGAAACTTCAAGGATGAGGCATGGCCCTTCTCGGCAAAATCTCTGCCGTTCTGACTGCGAACACGCAGGACTTTACTCGCCGCATTGGCGAGTCCCGGCGTGAACTGCAGGACTTTGCGCGCCAGGCCCGCGGCGTCCAGTTCAATCTCAACACGAGGGCGCTCGACGGCACGCTGACCCAGTTGCAGCGATTCCAGCGGACGCTGCGCGAGATACAACAACTCCAAGCCAGGGGCGTCGACGCCGGCCTGCCGAATGCCGGCCGATTGCGCGACCAGTTTCGCGCGTTTGAGGACATTGGCAAGCCTCTGACGAGCGTCAAAAACCAGATTGAGGGGCTGTCTTCTGCCATTCAGGCTGAACTGTACCCAGAACTGGAGAAGATTCAGGCTGGATTTCGCAACCTATACCGCGACCTCGACACCGGCGCGGCGACGTTCGACAGGTCGGCCAAAAGAATAGAGAACCTGCAGCAGCGGCTCTTGGCATTGTCGCGCGCCACTGCCGTTGCAAAGGACATCGGCGGCCTGTCGAAGCAACTTGAGGCATCGTCGGCCGGCTCCTCGTTCTTCGCGCCATCCGCCAAGGAAGCGCTGAAGAAGACTATTGCGCTCCGTGGAGAAGCAGAAAACATACCCGCCCGTTTCCGCGGCGGGCAGTTCGCCGACCTTGCGGTTGCCGCCGAGGAGAACGCCGCAAGAGTCGAAAAGGCTGTGGCGCGGGTCGCAAGAGCGCAACTACGCGCCGGGCGTCCCGGCGGCGAAACGCCGCGCAACCTGGAGTTTCGCGGTCGCGCCCAGCAGGAACTTGACGCAGCCGTTCGCGAGCAGAGCGCCATCAACGCGCTGTTCGACAGGGATATTCGCAGCGCCACGATCAAGCAGGTCGTGTCTCCGGACGCCGTCTCGCAGGTCGAGCAACTGACGGAAAAGTTCGGCAAACTGTCCGCCCGGCTCCGCGAGGGCGGCGATCAGCGATTTGACGGTCTGATTGCGTCCGTTGGCCGTGTAGTCGAGCGGCTGAATCAGGGCGAGACTTCCGCCAAGAAGACCAAACTGGCGATCGAAGCGCTCGCCGGGGCTGAAGCCACAAAGTCGTTCTCGGCCGCTGGTTTCGGCAAGGCCGACGCCTTGATCCGAACGGATTCCGAGCGGGCCATCGAACAGATCCGCCGCGACGCGCAGAAGCAGCGCAACAACATCATCGGCGACAACCCGAGCCTCGGCAGGCGCCGCCGCGCGTACATCGAAGGCGTGAATCTTCGCGAGGACATCGCTCTGTCGCGAGAAGAGTTCAACCGCACTGCGGCCGGCCGCGTCAATGACCTGTCGTCGCGCGTCAATGGCATCAAGGACGCCGGCCTGACGAGCCAGTTCGACAACATTCGGAAGTTGGCTGCTGACGCAAACGTCAGCCTGAAGGCGGCGTTCGACGGTCGGAATACTGCCGCCGGCGCTAGGGCGCTTGACGACTACAAGGCAAAGTTCCCCGCCCTGATCGCAGAGATCGACAAGTTTGAGTCGAAACTAAAGTCGGCCGAAACGGCTCGCAAGCGGTTCGACCAGTTCCTGTCCATCTCCGGAAGCCGCAGCGACAAACTCGGCGCCGACCTGGAGCGAGCAGCCAGCGATATTTCAGTTGCGAGACAGTTCGCCGGCAACTTTGAGTCCGGGAACACCTCCGGCCGGCGCAACGTGGCCGCCGGCATAGAGAAGCAACTTTCCGCCTATCAAAAAGCGGCAGAACTCCAGCAGAGGATCTTTGACCGCCCGCAGGCGTTCAAGAACGAAGAGGCCAGGGCGAAGGCGCTTGAGCGCGTCACGAAGGTCATCGAGGCCCAAAGACGCGCACTGCGAGACCTTGTTGTCCAGGAGAGCAAGCGAGACGGGTCGCGCGGCATCACTGGCGCGCAGTTTGATGCGGCCGCCAACAAAGCCGCCAAGAACAGAGGGTCATTCGGCGTCGGCGGCGCCGCCGTGGCGCAACTTGCGTTCCAGCAGGGTCTCTTTGCTATCGACGACCTGATTTCCGCTACAGGCGGCCTTGAATACAAACTCCGCGCTGTTGGCAATAACATCACGCAACTCGGACTGTTGCTCGGCCAATCCGGCCTGATCCCCGGACTGTCGGCAACGACGGGCCTGTTCCTCGGCCTGTCGGCCGTAATCGGCGGTCAGGTCATTACGTCGATCCTAAAGTATGCAACCGGCTCGGAGTTGGCTGACGACAAGGCGAAAGCCCTGAATGACTCCCTGTCCAGGCAGAAGTCGCTTGTCGAGGGTCTTGCGCAAGCGTTTGAGTCACTCGGCGACTCCATTGCCCGCAAGGCGTTTTCTTCGGCTGGGCAGTCTACGAGGGCATTCACAAAAGAACTCGCCAACATAGACAGGAAGCAAAAAGAACTCCGCGAGGAGCGCGTCTCATTCCTCGACCCAGGCGTGCAGGAGGAGAGGGCGAAGCAGGCCACGCTCAAGCGCCGGCTTGACGCGACATCTGACGGCGGGCAGCGAGTGGCGATCCTCCGCGAGATAGAAGAATCTCGCCGAAGGGAGCGAGCCGCCATCCGCGCGAGGGCCAGCGCGCCGGCCCCGTCGCCAGAAGATGTGCGAAAGTCTGTCGTCGACAGAATACGCGACTCCGAATTTGCGAGGCTTTCGGAAGAAAAGGGCGGGCTTTTCCCGGTGCGCCTCGTCGACTGGCGGGCGCGGAGGGAGGCGGAGGCAAGGCGCGAAAAGGCGAGACAGGATCTGGACGCCGCAGGCGCCGACCCGCTTTCGCTGTCTCGCATTGTTGAGCAAAGAATTCGCGAGAGGCAGGAGATGGCGACTCGCGACATCGGCGCGTTCGACCTCTTCACCGGCGATGCGATTGAGATAACGAACGCAAGAGAAGACGTTGCTGCGCTCACCACTCTGCTTGAGTCGCTGCGCCTACCGGCAAGCCTGCAGGCCGACAAGGCAATTCAAAACATCTTCAAGTCAGCAAACGCCGCAGCCACGGCAATCGAAGAGTCGCAGCGACAGGTTGCTGACGCAATAAAGTCAGGCGTGCCGACAGCGCTCTCGCTACAGGGATTGCTAGACAGGCTCGCAGGAGAAATCGACTCCGCACAAAATGAAATCCAGTCGGCGCAGAAGGACTATGCCGAGAGCGGATTGACTCAGGACGATGCCGCGCTTCGCGACGAAAGAATTCAAAGTGCCAGAGGGCGCATTGAGCGCAGCCGCGAGCAGAGACTGCAGGCGCAGGCAAGGGCTACGGAACTGGAACAGCGCCGCATCATTGACCCGCAGTCGACGCTCGACGCCAGAAGGCAACGAGCGGAGGCCAACCTCCAAGCCTCCGGCGCGGAGTCCGGGATCCTCGCCCGCAGGCTGCGCGAACTTGACGCAATGCGCGCGAAGGTGGAGTCCGAAGTCGCCGCGAGGCCGGATAGCGTTTTTGTCCGCAGGCGCGCCGACAAAGAATTGGCGGCGATCAACAACGAAGCCGCCGCGATCGAGGTCGCAACTCTCGGCCTCAAGCGCTTTACGGAAGCCCTGGCTCGCGCGACGGCCGAGGCCGAGAGCAACCTGCAGGCCGCGCGGCAGCGAGATGACGACGTTCGCCGGCAGAGCCTTGCCCCTGGGCGCGGCGCAGCCTTGCCAACGCAGGATGACAGGGATCGCGCCAGGAAGAACCTCGAAGAACAGCAGGCAGCCAACAGGGGGGTGGAAGAGGCAGTTGCTAGTGAGCGAGATAGACTTGAGCGGCTTGCGCAAGATGTCAACAATCCTCTTCTATTGACGTTCAAGCGCCTTCGCGAGATCGACGAGCAGTTGTCCTCGGGGGCCGGCACGCCGCTAGAAAGGCAGCGACTCATTCAAGAGAGACGCCGCCTCCAGGATCAGGTAGACAGCCAGATTGAGGAGTCGCCTGCTGTTCGCGATGCCAGGGACAACAGCACAAGAATCGAGCAGCGGCAGTCTGCCGAGGATCGCGGCCGCGAACTGGCGATGACGCCTGCGCAGCGTGCGGCCAGGGAGTCTGCCCAGCAGGCACGAGACCTCGTCGCTGAAATGAATCGCATCAACGCACCGCAAGCCGTGCAGAACGAAAAGATGAGCCAGTTGGCACTTGAGAGGGCGCAGCAGGTTGCACCGCTCGTGATGGGATTCCGCGAGGAGCGGCTCAACGCGCTGCTCCAGGGTCCGTCGCGGGCGGCACTCAACGTGGCCGACGTCAACACGATGGAGGGCCAGCGGGAACTCAACCGCCTCCTCCGCGGAGACGACCCCAACAGGGACGTCAACCTCGTCGAACTCCAGAAGCAGTCGGAACTGCTGCAAGGCGTCATCGACGCCATCAAGGAAGAGGGCGGCCAGAACGTCGTCGAAATCAGGGGGTAATCATGCCAGACATTTCATACGGTATCTCGCTGACAATCAACAAGGACAACCTCGTCAATCAGGTGTCGGCGACGAACATCGCCGCCACGATGGACGTCGCCGGCCTCAAGAGCGTGACGTATACGCTGACCACGAACGCGACGTCGATTTCGACGGCTAACCTGTCGAGCGTCGGCGTGGCGTTTCTGCGGAACCTGTCGACGGCCACGGCCTCGACCGCCCAGATCGGCATCGAGGCTGGCGGGTCATTCGTGTCTTTCTCCACGCTCAAGGCTGGTGAGCCGCAGTTGTTTCGCCTGTCTGCCGGCACCGACTACAAGGCAGTTGGGAAGTCAGGCACGCGGCTCCGCGTCGACATCACCGAGGGCTGACCAGGATGTATATCAAAAACCCAACCGCCGGCGTCAAAGCCGTCGCGGAGATCACGCAAGGGACGTCGAACGAGCGCTCCGCAGACGGCGGCGAGTTGGCCGACGTTTCGGTGCGTACCTGGAGGCTGCTGCTTGAGTCTCCGTCGTCCTCCTATAGCGTCCAGCAGGCCGTCGGCGTCTTCATCGGTGACCCGCACCCGGTAAATACCGACCTGCCGTGCGTATCTTTTTCGGAGAAGCCCGACGGCGAGTCGCGTGTCACCAGGATCGTCACGGCGACGTACCGCACGACGCCGGGGAGCGGGGGAGACAACGGTCAAGATCCAAACAAGCAGCAACCAAACATTCGGCCTGCGAAGTTCACGATTACTTCTGGCTTGATGGAGATGCCAACGACAGAGTGGATTGACCTCGACAATGTGTTCAATAATAGAGGCGAGCCCAATTTCGTTCCTGCAACGAACCCAGTCGGCGATATGTACGACGGAATCTCTGTTCCTTCGCCAGTGATCACTGTTTCTATTGAGCAGTTTGACAACTATCCAACGCTAGGACTTGAGGAGACCGGGCAAGTCAACAAAGACGACTTTGAGTTTCTTGGCCTGTCGGTTTGGCGGTATACCTGTATGCTTCGCGGCATCAACGTGCGTCCAGCCGTCGAGGCGTTCGGCGATCTCGTTTATCGAGGTTTCGTTAGGACTTTTGAGTTTGTAATCAGGCCCCGCGGGGGGTGGAAAATAAAACAAGTTATCGAGGGATTCAACATCAAGAACGACGGACTCGGCAGAAACGACGTATATCAAGATGGGCTTGCGCTTGTTCACAAGAACGGCCGCGTGCAGGAACCGCCGAACGGCCAGAAAACGCTTGTCAAACCCGGCGAAAAAGTTCGGGCCGTGATTCCTATCCACTCTCTTGACGGCGGGTGGATGCAGCGCCCAAGCGCCCAGCCTGTGGCGCTCAATATTGACGGAACGCCGAGAAATGTTGACACGCAAATCCCAAAAGTGTTGACCAAGCAGTACATCACATCGCGCCCGGTGACGTTCGGCAACAACTTCGTCAACTTCGGCGTCCGCGTCGAGGACATCATCTGATGGCCGAGAAAGGCTACCAGTTCGGCCCCGTCCTGACCGACCGCATCATCTCGGTGGTGAGGCGCGTCGACGGGGAGCCGTACACGGCAAGCCGCATCCCACGACCGACGCGGTTCGAGGAGATGCCGACAGTTGGCGGCAGCATCCGCATCGGCAAGACAACCGCGCTGTGGTCAAAAAACACGCTCGCCACCATCACGCTGTACGAAAGCGGCACGCCGCCAAATGAGACGGCAGGCGGCGGCACGCTTGAAAACTGTGTGAACAAGTTTGCCAACATACCCGCAAACAAGTGGGTCATGCTCGCGTCATTAAACGGACACTTTTACGTCATCGCTGCGGAGTGCTAGATGGTGGAACTCATTGCTGCAATAGCGGCAGAGCCAATGTCAGCGCTTGGTGTAGGCATTTTGCTTGTGGCTGCTGGAATGTATCCGCTTGGATTCATGCTTGGGTCAGATTGCAGCAAATGTTGCGGTACGTGCGATCAATGCGAAGAGGGCGAACTTCCCGACACTGTGACCGTCACGTTCGACGGCTTTTCAGACAAGACACGAAGCCATGATTTGTGCAAACTAAACTTTTCATCATGCTACGGCAGCGGTGCGGACGGGCGTGTGTTAGAACCGGGTGGCGATCAGGAAACCGACGCAGGACCGATTAGCGAGGTTTCCCTAACCGATCATGGAAGCGGCTACGCAAAGTTTGGCCGCGTTGCCCCTACGTTGACTGCGACCGGCGCAGGAGAAGGCGCGGAGATTTTATTGACGCTAACGCAGTCGCAAAACGCATGCGGACTCGATTATTGGAAAATCACAAGTGCTTCTGTCACTGGAGGAACTGGATATTCGGACAACGAGCAGTTGTCAGTGTCTACAGCGGATGGAGACACAACGGAAGCATCTGCGGAAATAAGGCTGCGCACGCAGCGCGTGGAGCCCGAACTGATTGTTCAAGACTCGAACGGCTCTGCCGACTTCTCGCTGTCGCTTACGCAGAACGCAGGGACGCCGGAATCGTGGCGTGTAAATAGCGTAACGATCAATGATGGAGGATCGGGGTACTCATGGGGAGAGGAACTTTACATTGTCGGAAAGACTGCTGACGACAAAACAAGCGGATACGTCGGGATTTCGATTCTGTTGCGGACTGACATCGTCGAACCGACGCTGGCGGCCAGCGTGACTAGCGAAACGGGAACTGGCGCTGCGCTGTCTGTGAATCTGTCGCCGGACACGACAGGGGACGGCAAGCCGGTGTTCACCGTCTCCTCGCTGACGGTAGACGATGGAGGATCAGGCTACGCGGTCGGCGATTCAGTGAACATTTCTGTCACGGACGGAATGGATGACTGGGGCTATTTCGATGCAACTGTCGATGCAGTTGACGAGGCTGGAGTCATACAGTCCATCGCAATCAACTGGGGCGGATGGTACAGCAAAGACCTTGGAGTGATAACGGATTTTGAGTGGGGTGACGGCTACTACTACGCCAACTCCTACTACCGCGACAACGGCACTCCATCCAGCATAGAGGTCGTAAATGGCGGCATTTACTATCGCGAGGATGCAGACGCGCCGCCATACGTCGCAACCGTCACCGTCACTATCTCGCAAGAATACCCCAGCGCCGGCGCAGGCGCGGAAATCACGGCCACGGTCGATGATGACCCCGAGAGCCCAAACTTCGGCAAGATAGCCAGCCTAGAAATTGCCAATGGCGGCAACGGCTATCTCGCATGGATTTGGCTTGCAAACGACTGCTGCGGATGGCAACTCAACGGGATGCCGATTGTGCTAAAGCGCAACAGGCTAGGGAGGTCAAATTACGAATGCACCTACTCGCACGAAATATGCGGTGGCTGGGGATATGAAGTAGGCAACTACTCTGTGACGCATACAGCCGGGCTAATGCAAGTAGGAGTCGAATACAGAGGTCCGTCGCTGCCGCCGGTTGTGTTCATAAACAGAAACGTCACCAACAGCAGCGATGGCAATTATCCTACTAGGTGCGCGGTTTCAATGACGGCCTCCGAGCCAATCGCTGACTGCGACCAGTTCTCGTTCGCTGCGTCCAACCTAACGGGCATTACGGCAACGGTTAGTCATGGCGGCGAATACGATCCATACTTTGCTGGCAGGCAGGGAAGCGGCGCACAACTGGTTCCAAATGCAGACAACTGCAAGCAATGCTGCCAAGGCGCAGATGACATTCCCGACGAACTAGAAGTATACGTTGAGCAGAATTGGTTTGGTTTTTCTAACCTGTCTGGAACGTACATTCTGCCTCGCGTCGGAGATCAACTAAACTACAATGCTCCGTTCCGTACTGTTTGGCTTTTGACAGCAGGCTCTCCACACTCAAACGAAAATCCATTTGGCCCTCTAGTGCTATCAATTGAGATTCGCCCAGATGTATGCTCGGTCGGATACTTTGGTTCGTCCCCCGGCACGCCGGGGTGCGACAACTGCGTAAAAAAATGCGGCATCAGAGCAGCATGTTCACGCCCAGATGGCTCCGGGCCATACGGACTGTTTGAGGAAGATATGCGATTCTGCTTCAGATATGACCCGTCGCTCACGGAGTCTGAAAAAGCCTCGCAATACTGTGCAGTCCTGTGCATGGACGTTCCACTGTGCAGTCCACCGTCTGGCATGGAGTTCAACTTTTTTGCTCCATACGGCTCTGAAAATCTCTCAAATGCAGGAAACAACTACCTCTGCGCGCAGAACATCAAGCCAACGTACAGGGCAGGCGATCCAGTTCTCGGGCCGTACACCGGGCCAGTGCGACCTAATCACCTCAACACGTTCAAGATGACAGTGCAATGAAAGTCTGCGATTTCAACAACCCGACACAGACGTGCCAGACGTGCGGCTACTACGCGAAGCGGCTCCCCACCTATCGAGAGTGCCGCCCGGTGCCAAAAAAAGTGTGGCGGCCTATTGCGGTCGGCGATGCTGTCGAGCAGATGCTAACCAGCGTCGGAATAACCAAGGAGCGCGTCGAGCAATGGACGCGAACATCCGGCAAGTCTGGAGGATGCGGGTGCGCGTCTCGCCAGAGGTGGCTCAATGAATTGGGCTTCAAGGTGCAGTGGTGGGTGAGGCGGCAACTTGAGAAGACTAGGGACTTTTACTATCCGCCATGAAAGGAGCAGGAGACCACGAAGGGGCGGGTGTCGGCGGTCGTTGGGGCTCCGTGCCGGTGTCCAGAGCGACAAAGCGCGCTCAATAAATTAGGCAAGATCATTGGAATCGGCGTGGACAACCCGTAGGCTACATGGCACCATATCGGCATGGCCGGCGACCACCACTTCACGATCCACGGCGTCAAATGGCTGCTCCGCTTCACGCGGCTGCGTGGCGAGGCGGCCGGGTGGGCGTATCTGCCGGACGCGAAGAATCCGAAGATGCCGCGGAAGATCCTGATCGACGAGCGGCTCAAGGGCCGCGCACGCCTGGAGACGATCCTGCATGAGTGCATCCATGTCTCGTTCCCAACGGCCAGCGAAGAACACGTTACCGAAGCCGCCCGCGACATCAGCCGCGTCCTCTGGAGCCTCCGCGACGAGTCTGCTTGACGCCGTCGTCGCCACGCTCCCAGACACCTACCACGGCATCGGCTACTGGATCGACAACGTCGCCCCCGAGGCCAGGGCGGAACTGGAAGAGATCAAGCGGCAGTACCGCGCGGGCGCGATCAAGACGCCGCGGCGAACTCTGGCAAAGGCCATCTCCAAGAATCTCCGCGAGCGCGGCATCTCCCAGATCGGATTCCCTGGGGTCGAGACATGGCTGCAAAGGGGCTGAAGGCGGCGATCATCTCGTCGCTGCCTGCGGAGACGCCGTCAGCGGACTCCGAACAGGTCACGCAGCGACAGGACGGCGACACGCTGGAGGCGAAAAGCACCTCGCGGCGGATCAAGACCGTCGAGGATCTCCTGCGGCATGTCGGCGCGGACATGACGGCCTACGAGGTCGCCTCTTCTGAAGCGACCAAGTGGGAGTGCGGCGACGGCAACGGCGGTTCGATCGAACTCCACCGCGTCTTCGTCAGGCTCAAGCCCAAGGCTGGGCCTGGGGTCCGCGAGTGCGTCGAGGCGATGATCAAGGCGGCGGCGAAAGGCCTGCGCCGCAAGGCTGTTCCGAAGCCGGCGAAGCGCGATGGCCTCTGGCAAGTGGTGGTTGTCGCTGACGCCCACTTCGGCAAATACGCTTGGCGCGGAACCACCGGGGCCGAGGACTACGACCTCTACATCGCCGAGACGGTCGTGCGGCAGGCGGCAGGCGAACTGCTGGCCGTCGGGGACTCCATGAAGCCGGCCCGCCGGACGATCGCGTTCCTGGGCGACCTCCTGCACTACGACAACCCGAAGGGGCAGACAACCTCCGGAACGCAACTGGAGCGGGACGGACGCTTGCAGAAGATGCTTGAGATCGGCTGGGACTGCTTGCTGGAGATCGTCGAGCGGTCGGCCTCGACAGCGCCGACCGACGTTCTGGTCGTCAACGGCAACCACGACGAAACCTTGAGTTGGGCCTTTCAGCGCGTGCTGATGGAGCGGTTTCGCAACGACGGCCGCGTGACGGTGTCTGGCGCGTTCACGGGGCGGCAGTACGCGACGCACGGCAAGAACCTGATCGGATTCTGCCACGGCCACAAGGCCAAGAGAAAACTGGGCCAGATCATGGCGTTGGAGCAGCCGCGGCACTGGAGCAACGCCGTCTGCCGCGAGTGGCACACCGGCCACTATCACTCGCAGGCCGCGGAGTGGCAGCGGCCCATCGAAACGATCGACGGCGTGATCGTCAGGACGGCGCCGGCCCTCTGCCCGCCGGATGACTGGCACGCCGAGAACGGGTTCGTTGGCTCTCGTCGGGCGATGGAGACGTTCCTGTACCGCCCAGAGGGCGGGCTGGTGTCGATGCACGTTGCCGGGGGTGACTAAATGGCTACCCTGCACCACAACACCGCCGTCGATTGGCTGCGCGTGGCCGCCAAGGAGGCCGCCGCCGGCAGCGATGACACGCACACGCAGAATGGCGCCGTGCTGGTGCCGCGCGCCGCCGCCTACGTTTGCGTCGGCGTCAACCGGGTGCCTTCCGGCGTGTGGGCGGCGCCAGACAGGCTGGCGCGGCCGGAGAAATATCAGTGGATTGAACACGCGGAGCGGGCGGCGATTTACAGGGCCGCGCGGATCGGCACTCCGACGGCCGGCGCCACCCTCTACTGCCCGTGGTTCGCCTGCATGGACTGTGCCAGGGCGATCATTCTGGCAGGAATCGTCGAGGTCGTCGGCCATGTCCGGCCGCGGGCGGCGACGCCAGAGCGATGGACGTCCCAGATAGTCAAGGCCGAGTCCATGCTCCGCGAGGCGCGCGTTGGGATGCGGTGGATTGCGGAGCCGCTGGGCGTGACCATTCGATTCGACGGACAGGAGATGGAACTATGATCATCGGACTCTGCGGTGCGGCCGGGGCTGGAAAAAACACGGTCGCGGAGCGGCTGTGCCTGGAACACAAGTTCGTGCCGCTGGCGTTCGCCGACCCGCTCTATGCCGCCGTCTCGGCGATCACCGGGCTGTCCGTCGAGCAGTTGCAGGACCGCTCCAGGAAGGAAAACGCGCTGGGCTGGATCAGTTGCTCGCCCAGAAGACTCCTGCAAACCCTCGGCACCGACTGGGGCCGGAACATGATCCACCCTGAAATCTGGGTCATGGCGACGATGCAGCGGGCAGATGCCGCCGGAGGCGACATCTGCATCACCGATGTACGATTCGCCAACGAGGCCGCGGCGATCAAGGCACGCGGCGGCGTCGTGTGGCGCGTGGTACGCCCCGGCTTCGGCGTCCTGGACGGCGAGGCCGCTGGTCACGAGAGCGAGCGCGGCGTTCCGCTGGAATACGTCGACAATGAGATCGTCAACGCCAGTGACATCATGTCGCTGTGGGCCGGCGTCGATGCCGCCATCCGGCGTCTTGAGGCAGTTACAATATAGGAAGGCATTTTTATGTCTCTCCAAGGATGGAATCGTGACAGCGAAGGAACTCAAGCAGGGCGTCATCGACACGCTCATTCGTGTCGCTGACAGGCTCGGCGTCCCGTGCGCCATACTCGCACTCATCTTGTTTTTTGGACGCGAGGCCGCTGTCGCCATACACGCGACAGTGCTTGAGCCGATCGTGGAGAGCCACATCCAGTTTCTTGACACGACGTCAGAGACGCTCAAGGAAATCGGACAGGTGCAGCGCCAGCAGGCCGACGCGCTCCAGGAGTTGTCTCGGGGGCAGAAAGACTTGCACGAGACGGTGGTAAACGCCGTGAGGAACTAGCCGATGGCGTCCTCCTACGACCAGACTCCAGGCAACCTCCCCATCTCGTTCACGCGCGGCGACACCATGTCGGCACTGGTCGATTTCAGCATCGACCTCACGGGGTACTCGTTCTCCGGGTCGCTGGTTTCTGTGATCACCGGCAGCGAGGTCGTTCCACTGACTGTCTCTGTCGTTTCTGCCAGCAACGGTCAGGTCAACGTATCACTGACGCCACAGCAGACGGCCGCGCTTGCTCGCGGCACTTACGCCTGGAAGTTCGTCTGGACGCAGGGGCTTGCTGTCCGCACGGCCCTCACCGGGTTCGTGGAGGCGCTGTGATGGCATCGATCAACGCGAACGTCACAAATCAGCAGATCACGGCCAGCGTCGGCGAGACGCAGATTGATGTGAGCGTGTCTGGCGGCGTCGGCCCGACGGGCACGCCCGGCCCCGCCGCCACAATCACCGTCGGCACCGTGACAACCGGTTCGCCGGGCTCGTCCGCGAGCGTGGTGAACGCTGGCACGACCTCGGCCGCGGTGCTGAACTTCACGATCCCGGCGGGGGCCACGGGCGCGACGGGCAGCACGGGACCGGCCGGCCCGGCGGGACCGCAAGGCCCGGCCGGCCCGGCCGGGACGACCGCGTGGGCTGACCTCACCGGGAAGCCGTCCACGTTCGCGCCGTCTGCTCACACCCATGGCAACATCACGAACGACGGGCGACTGGGAACTACGAGCGGCCTAATCGTGGTCACTGGTCAGGGCGGCGCGATCACAAGTGCTGCGACGATCACGGCAGCGGCCGTCTCGGTGTCGGATGAGTTCGAGCAAATATCCAACGACCCAGCCAACGTGTCAGAGGCGTTGATTGGCATCGAGGCTGCGTTGGTAAACAAATCCGACAGCGCCCACGTTCACGGCAACATCACGAACGATGGGCAGTTGACGGGCGGGCAATACCAAAACGTCCTAATCGTCGGAGAAGATGGATACATCGTCGCCACCGACACAATCGACGCTTCCGTAGTACACATAGACGGACTGTCCGATGTTGTATACACCGGCTCTTACAACGACCTCGCCGACACTCCCGCCGCATTCGTGCTGCCAACCGCTTCAGCCACGGTGTCTGGCGGCGTCAAGATTGGCTCTGGCGTCACGATCACGAACGGCGTGATTTCGGTCGCCACCAACTACGCAGCGACCAGCCACACGCACGGCAACCTGACAAACGACGGGAAGATTGGCTCGACGAGCGGCCAGATTGTCGTGACCACGACGGGTGGCGTTCTCACGACGGCCGCGACGATCAGCGCCTCGCAGGTCAGCGGCCTTGCGGCGTCCGCCACGACTGACGCGACGAACGCGAGCAACATCAGCACCGGCACGCTCGCCATCGCTCGCCTGCCAGTTCGCGCCCGCGCCGCAATCAACGTCTTCAACTGGTCTTCCTTCCGTTAGGAGTTCATCATGGCCGATTCGCCAGCCTTCGCAGCCACGCCGCGCATCGCGGCCGTCAACATCGCCACCGCGAACACCAACCGCGACGGCACCGGCACGATCGGAACGCTCATCACGGGAGCAACAAACGGTACGCAAGTGCGCGAGATCGTGGTCAAGGCCCGCGTTACGACGACGGCAGGCATGGTGCGCGTCTTCCTGTACGACGGCACCACCTACTACCTGTACGACGAGATCTCGATGCTCGCCGCGACGCCGTCCGGCACTGTGCAGGCCACTCGAGCCAACGTCACTTACGCCAACCTCATCCTGCCGTCCTCGTCGTGGAGCGTGCGCGTCAGCACGCACAACGCGGAAAGCGCGGACGTTACGGCCCTCGGAGCCGACCTGTGAACACGGGCCTTCTACCGCTGGCTCGCCCTCCGCTCGTCGGCGCGACCGTGCTTGAGTTCCGGCGGCTCTCTGCGCCGCCTGGAGCCCTCAGTATCAGCGGAGGCGTCTGGCAATACACGCTGCCGGAGGGGTTTGCGTTCGCCATGATTGAGGCCGTCGGGGGCGGCGGTGGTGGCGGGGCCGGCCGCACGGCGCTTGCTGGAAACGATCGCGGCGGTGGCGGTGGCGGCGGCGGTGCTGCCCGCAGCGTGAACGTGATCTCGTCTGCGATGCTTGTCTCACGCGACCTGTTGGTTAGCGTCGGCAGCGGCGGCGGTGGTGCTGGTTCGTCGGCGACTGCCGGAACGGCCGGCGGAGAATCAACCGCTCGTTACCTGCGCGAGGCCAACATAGGCGCTGGCGGCGACATCAATCTCTGCCGCGCCGGCGGTGGTGCAGCCGGTGGCGCTGGCACGACGACCGCCGGCTCTGGCGGCGGTGCTGGCACTGGCACGTTCGGCGGCAGTGCTGGCGGGTTTAGTTCTTTGACGGCCGCTGCCAGTGCTGGCTCTGACACGACCTCTGGCGCGAGCGGCGGCGGCGGCGGCGGAGCGGTGGACGCGAGCAACAACCAACGCGCGGGTAGCGCCGGCGGCCGCATCTCTTCGCTGTCGCTATCGGTTGGCGGCGCGGCCGGCACGGTTGGCGGTGGTAACGGCGGCAGTGGCGCGTTGTCCGGCGCACCCCCGGCGACTATCACCGGCCACGGCGGCGGTGGCGGTGGCGGCAACGCCAGCGGCACAGGCGGCAGCGGAGGCGCTGGAGCGTTCCCCGGCGGCGGCGGTGGCGGTGGCGGCGGCGGCACCACGTTCGGCCCCGGCGGCACCGGCGGCGATGGAGTAGTACGGATTTATCTGTGGTGACACTCATGCAACCTCTCGCAATCCTCGACTCGCAGGGCCGCGTGGTGACGTTCGTGCGGCCCGACGTTCCCGCGTCGTGGTCGCCGCCCGAGGGCTGCACAGCAATTCCGGCCGACCAACTCCCGCAAGGCTGGGCGATGGCCCCTGACGAGTCGCCCGTTCCCGATACCGTCTCGGCGAGGCAGGCCCGCCTGTGGCTGGTCAGGCACGGCGTCAGCCTCGCGGCCGTGGACGCGGCCATCGCGTCCATCCCCGACACGCTGGCCCGCGAGTCCTGCCGCGTCGAGTGGGAGTATGGAACCGAGGTTCACCGGGACAGCGAATGGCTGGCGACGCTTGGCCCGGCTCTCGGGCTCAATGGCGCGGCACTGGATGCGGCGTTCCGTGAGGCGTCGAGGCTCTGATGTTCGGCTGGCTGGCACGACGGGCCGACGACCTGTTCGGCCGCAGCGGGGCGTGGGCTCGCGTGCGGCGGGAGCATCTCCAGCGTGAGGCGGCGTGTGCGGCGTGCGGGAGGTCCGTCGACCTAGAGGTGCATCACATCCATCCGTACCACAAGCGGCCGGAACTGGAGTTGGACGATGGGAACCTGATAACCATGTGCCGCGACTGCCACCTGTCAGTGGCCCACGCCTACGACTGGAAGTCGCACCGGCCGCAAGTTCGCGACCTCGCCCGCGCGATTCGGTCGGCTACAGTAGTGCGCGGCTAACTGACTTTTGGGAGGACGTCGGGGGCGCTGGCCCGCACGACGATCCTTGGGTCGAGATACTTGCGTGTGGTCTTGGGGTCGGAGTGATCAAGGATCGCCTGCGCGGACAGTCCGGCGGCCTCCGCGTATGACGCAGTGGTTTTCCGAATCTTGTGGAACTTGCACGTTCTGTCGGCCGGGAGGCCGGCGCGGCGGATGATGATGCCCAGGCGAGTCCAGAGATAGGACTTCATGCGCGGGAATGGAAACACCAGATCTTCGGCGGCTCGACCGCAGCGGATCTGATCCAGCGCCTCTTTGGTCTCTTGGCTGACGGCCCGCAGAATGTCTCGTCGACCGCCCTTGCGGTTCTCTGCGGAATAAAGAATCGTCGCCTCGCGAATGTCCCGCCACATCAGGGTCTTGACGGCACCAACCCTTTCGCCAGTGTCGTAGCACACTAGCAAAAACGCGCGCCACCAGAGGGCCGCCGGGATGCCGTCATAGACTGCTGTCTCCATGCCGGCCGACTGCATAATCAGCCGCATCTCGTCGGACGTCCACGCCTCCGGCACGCGCTCCGGCACTTTGACGAGGCCGATCGTCGGCCACATATCAACCATACGCCTACGCGCCGCCAGTTCCCACATGGCGCGAAGTTGGCTCCGGTCCTTGGCGGCCGTGGCCGGCTTGCGCTCGCGGACGCGCTTGGCCAGAAACCGGGCTACCTTGAGTTCCTCAAGGTCTGCGAGCGTCGGCTCGTGGCCGAGAGACTTGCCGAACTCCGAGATCGTGATTTTGTAGAGCGTCTCGGTGTGTTTGCAGATGCCTTTGAGCGGGATGTAGATCTCTTGCAGAAAGTCAGTGAGTTTCATTGGCGGCCTTTGTTGGAAATCAGATATGCCACCTCCGTGCGACTATGCAAGTCTCCGAAGTCGTTTCGGAGTCACGACGAACACTTTTTGAATCTCAATCAAGGGCCACTCGGCACGGTTGGTCATAGACCAGACGGCACGCGCCTTCGACGCTGCGCCTGATGCAGTCTTTGCGAAAACAGCAATCTCATCGGAATCCTCAGCCTTGCCGTCGACCCAGTCGATTATGACGGTCCATCGCCTCATTTCGCGGCCCTCCTTGGACGTCTTTAGAGTGTTGCCGCCTCCACTCCAATTGTCAAGGACAGCGTCCCCTGCCCAGAATACCATCATGAAAGACGAGGCTATCGGCGCGTGGGAGGCGGCGGCCCTGATGGGCGTCCACTGGTCGCGCGTCCGGAGAATGGCTGACGCCGGGGCTCTTTCCATCCGCGTGGTGTGCGGCCACGAGGGGCGGGAGTTTGCCGTTTATTCCAGGGACGAGTGCGAGCAGAACTACCGGGACTACGTCGCCAACCGTCAGGGCGGCCGGCGGCCGCGGACGGCCGTCCACGAGCGGCCGGCGGCGATCAAATTGCTGGCCGCCAAGGGCGTGCCAAAGATCCAGTTCGGAGACGCCATCGGCGCCTACGAGGCGGCGAAAATACTAGGTGTCTACTGGACGCTGGTGCCGCGGCTGGCCAAAGACGGCAAAATCGTCGGCCGGATCCTGCACTCCGGCAGGGCCGGACAGTCCCGGCTGTGGGTGCTGTCGCGGCAGTCCTGCGAGGCCCGCGCCGCCGAAGCGTCCCGCCTGGAGCAGTCCGGGCGGAAGTTGGGCAGGCCCAGGAGTTTTGTTGACAGGTAGCCATATACCGCTATCCTCCACGAACCACGGAGGGAGCGATGCTCTGGCAACATCAGCGGGACGCGATTGCGTGGGCCGCCGGCAGGCTGTGCGTTCTGCTGCACATGGGGATGGGGACCGGGAAGTCCCGCTGTCTTCTGGAGATCCTCAATGGCGAGGGGCTGAAGAAAGTCCTGATCTGCTGCCCGAAGGCCGTGGTGCCGGCCTGGGGCAAGCAAGGCGGGCTGTGGCTGCAGGATTACCGGATCCTGTTGCTCACCAAGGGGTCTTCCAAGCAGAAAGAGCAACTCGTGGCGTCGGCCTTGGCCGACTCCACGCCGCTGATCGTGGTCACCAACTACGAATCGGCCTGGAGGATCCCACTGCTGGAAAAGACCTCGTGGGACGCCATCTGCTACGACGAGTGCCACAAACTGAAGTCACCTAGCGGCACGACGAGCCGGTGGGCGGCGCGGATGGGGAAAAAGAACCCCGCGGCCAAGCGAATCGGCTTGTCGGGGACGCTTCTGGCTCACTCGCCACTCGATGCCTTCGGGGTCTACCGGGCCATCGAATCTCCGGAGTGCCAGACATTCGGCCAGTCGTTCACAGCGTTTCGATCGCGGTACGCTGTCACTCGCCCAGGTTACCCAGGCTGGGTAGTTGGCTACAGAAACACAGATGAGTTTGGCACGAAGATTGCACAAACGACGTTTCATCGTCGTTCGGAAGACGTTTTGGATCTGCCCGACATCATGCACGAACAGGTGGACGTCGAACTCTCGCCCAAGGAAGCGGCCCTGTACCGCGACCTGGAGAAAGACTTCTGTGCCACGGTCGAGGGCCGCGAGATCACGCCGGCCAACGTCCTGGTGCATCTGATCCGGCTGCTGGAAGTCTGCGGCGGCAGTATTCATGTCGACGGCTCCCGGCAGGCCACAAAAATTGATGACACTCCCAGCAAGGCGGCGGCGCTGGCTGATATTCTGGACTGTTTGGACCCATCCGAGCCGCTCGTCGTGTTTCATCGCTACAAGGCAGACGGCGAGGCCGCCGCCGCGGCGTGCGTCGCCGCCGGCCGGACGGTGAGCGTCCTCAACGGGCAGCGCAACGAGTTGGCCGATTGGCAGGCCGGGAAGACAACCGTTCTGGTCGCCAATCAAGCCAGCGGTGGCGTCGGCATCGACCTGACTCGCGCCGCATACGGCGTCTTTTACAGCCTGGGCCACAGTTTGAGCGACTACCTGCAGGCGATTGCGCGGCTGCATCGACCTGGGCAGACAAAGAAAACGCACTTCTACAGTCTGGTGGCCACTGTTGACGGCAATCAGACAGTCGATGGATCGGTCTACAAGGCGTTGGATAGCAGGCAGGAGGTCATAGATGCAATCATCAGAGGCTACAGTGGCACACACAGGACTGTCGGGGCTGCTTGAAGAAATCACGCAACTCGACCGGCAGATTGGCACGGTATCTGCACAACTCGACGAAATGAAGAAGCGTCGCGAGAGTCTGGAGCGGATCGCGGTGGAAGACATGACAGTTCAACGGCTCGACGGAGTTCGGGTCGCAGGGAGGAGTTGGCGGGTGGAGGAGTCCCTTCATCTGTCGGTGCCGAAGGATCGGCGCGACGCGGTGCTGGAGGCAGCGCGAGCCGTCGGGATCGAGGATGCGATCACGACGGTGGCGACCACGACGCTCAAGTCGTGGCTCGTCGAGCGAGCAAAGGAGGCCGGCAGGGAGGCCGGCTCCTCGTTTGCCGCCGGGACGCCGTTCGACGGCCTCGTCGGCGAATACACGGAGATGAAGTTGCGTCATGTCACGGTTGGCTGACGCTGGTTCGATGGTTTAGAGGCTACAGGAGGCCAAAATGGCTACTGCAGAGTTGGCGGTGAAGACGGTCGACTATCCGGCGCTGGCGCCGGACTCGCGGCAGATGGCGATCATCGCTGCGAACCTGGAAGGCGAGCAGATGCACGAGACGGATCTCGTGCGGGTCAAGACGCCCCTCGGCGGCGCGACCCAGTGGACGATCGACGTCGACGGCAATCTCACCACGACCGACGAGATCGTCGGCCTGCTGGTGGGCGTCGGCAAGAAGGGAGTGTTGTGGCCCGAAGAAGATCCGAGCGATGCGCGGCCCGTGATCGTGACGAACGATCTGCAGATCGGCTACCGCGTGTCGGATGACATCGGGACTTCGATCCGGCCGGAGTCGCTGGAGAAGTATCGGATCGGCGACCGGAAGTATGACTGGGTCTCGCTGTCCAACGGGCCGGAGTTCGGCTACGGCAGCGGGCGCGGCGGCACCGGCAAGCGGTGCAAGGAGGCCCGCGTTCTGGCGATTCTGCGTCAGGGCGAAACGTGGCCGATTCTCGTGACGGTCGGCCCCGGAAGCCTGCGGAACATCATCCCGTTCCTCAAGCGGCTCCCTGTGTTTCCGCACGAGGCCGTGGTCGGCCTCAAGTTGGTGAAGGCCAAGGGGCGCGGCGGCCAGCCGTACTCCCAGATCGTGCCGCGGCTCGTCGGCACGATCACGCCCGAGCAGGGCGAGGTCGCCAAGCGCGTGTACGCGGATCCCGTCCGCGCGATGTTCACCGCCCCGCCGATCGCGGCGGCCGTCGAGGCCGACGATCTCGGCGAGGAGTAGTCAAAGCGGCTGGACCGGCGGCCCAAACCCACGGATTCGTGGGCCGGTCGCCCAGCCAGCGGTGGCGTCGTAACGCTGGAAGTTGTCTGAACTGCAGGGCGCCCTTCTCCCGCCACTGCAGCAGACGGCCATCGGCGCCGCCGGGGAGCAAAAGCCCCCGGCGGCGCTTCTTTCTCGCATGGAGGCAGATATGGAAGATTTCTTCAAGGCTGCGGCGTCCTATGCCGCGATGGGCTGGCGCTGTCTGCGGATCAACGGGCTGCGGGCGGACGGCAAGACCTGCACCTGCTTGTACGGGACCGCCTGCGGAACCCCTGGCAAGCATCCGGTGGACTCACGGTGGCAGGCCGTGGCCACTGCGGACGAGGAGACCCTCGCCGATTGGTTCGACAGCGCGATCAACACCAATATCGGCGTCGCGCTGGGGCGGGAGTCCGGCATCGTCGACATCGAGTGGGATGACGAGACCGGCAAGCAGACGGCAGAAAAGTTCGGCCTGCACTTGGTCGAGACGCCGACCTACATCTCGCACCGCAGCGAACACCGGATCTTCAAGTTCGATGACCGGCTCCCGGAGCAGGCCGTCATCAAGATCGGCGGCCTGGAGGTCAGGATCGGCGGCGGCGGCAAGGGGGCGCAGTCGGTGTTTCCGCCGTCCGTCCACGCGTCCGGGGTCCGGTATCGGTGGAAGTACGGGTTCTCGCCCGACGAGGTCGCCGTCGCCGAGATCCCGCCGGAACTCATGCAGGCCATCGTCAAGGCCACGGGCCGTGACGAGGCCGCCAAGCCGCCGGCCAGCGAGATCCTCCACAAGAAGGCGGACTCTGGGTCGAGGCACCTGACGATGGTGCGATACATCGCGTCGAAGTGCGTGCGGATGCTGGACCCCCACGACCCACGCGAGCAGCAGGAGACGCTGATCGAGTCCAAGGCCATCAACTTGATGCAGTGCGTGCCTCCGCTGCCAGACATCGAGGTCGAGAACATCTGGCGCGGCCAGATCCGCTGGGCCATCAAGGTACGAGCCGAGGGCGGCGGGCCGGAGTTCCTGAAAAAGCGGCTGGAGGAACGAATCGAGTCCGGCGGCGTGGATGACCCGGCCGAGGCCGAGGAGCCGGTCGACTGCCCGTTCACACTCAACGGGCTGGAGTACCGGGACGGAGAATGGTTCCCCGGCCGGTGGCGTCTCAAGGTGGTTCACTCGGATCCGGTGTCGTTCGTGCTTTCGATCCCGGTGTTCTGCAAGGGCGATACCAAGATGGTCGACGTCACGATGGACGCCGAGACCTACAGGTCATCGGCCAAGGTTGCCTGTGCCGTGCTGGAGGCCACCCACACGGTCATTTTGGACGCCGTCCCCGAGGAATGGGGCGTGATCTGGTGCGGCTCGGCCGCCAAGACCAAGGGGCCGCGGGCCGGCCAGCCGGCGATTCGTGGCCTGAAGGCCAAACTCATGGACGAGGCGGTCCAGGAGGACGCCACGGCCGAGAACCTCCGGTATTCCGCCGTGGCCGGCTGGATGCTCGACGCCCTCTGCATGACGCCGGAGCCCGGTGAGGAGGAGGAGGAGGACGGCGAGCCTGACGCGTCTGGGAGGCCCGCCTGGGTCCGCAGCAAGGAAGGGGTCTGGGAACTGTGGTTTGGCTGGTCCCGCGTCTGGGAGGACGTAGACAGGCGCCAGAGGCGTCTAGAGGAGGGCGACAAACTCAAGATCAAGAAGATGCTCCTGGCCGCGACAGGCGAGGCGGCGTTCCCTGTGGGCCGCTACGCCGGCGACGGCGGCTCGACGCGGCGGTACATCCGGTTCACCGGGAAGCACATCCGGGCGCTGGAGAAGATCGCGGCGGGGGATTCCCTAATTACTACAAGCGAAACGCGGGTGAGCAGCGCCGAAAGTGCGCGGAAAAGCGGTTAAGTGGTTTTTGTCGTCGCAAGTCCATGCTACGCATGGACTTGCGACATACCACAAATCCCAATTTCTCAATGCTGGAAAGTGGAACATGGCAGAAAAGACGGCCAAACTGATTGGATCTGCGGGGTCTGGGAAGACTACGGAACTTCTGCAGGTCATGGACGGTGCCAAGAACGCCCTCGGCGGTAGCCCGTTTGCGATCGGGTTCGCCAGTTTCACGCGGGCCGCCCGCGCCGAGGCAGTCGCTCGGGCCAGTGCCTCATGGGGCGTCCCTCCGGAGGTGCTGGCCAAGGACGGGTGGTTCAAGACCTGCCACGGCGTCGCCCACCGGCAGTTGGCCGTGGCCAAGGGGCAACTGATCGACGATACCAGGGCGAGCCAGACATGGCTGGCGGACGCCCTCAAGGTGGACATACGGACGATCATCGACGATGACAGCGGCTACGCCGTGTATGCCGGCGACAGGGCGGCGGCCTCGGCCCTGAACTGCTGGGAAGTCAGCCGCGCCCGTATCGAGCCGCTCAAGAAGACCATTGAGCGTATGATGCGGTCTGGGCAGGACGTCCCGCCGTTTGCCCAGTGCAAGCAGTTCATCCAGCGGTACGAGCAGGCCAAGCGGCTGGAGGGCCGCTGCGACTTCAGCGACCTGCTGGCCCGCTACGCCGGCATCCACTTTGAGGCGGACGGGCTGTACGAGGTCGATCCGGAGGGCGAACTGCCCTGTGGGGTTCGGGCCTGGATCTTCGACGAGGCCCAGGACGCCTCGGCCCTTGTGGACCGCGTCTGCAAGCGGTTGGCGGACGGCCCTGACGTCAAGTGGGTCTACATCGCCGGGGACCCGTTCCAGGCCGTGTTTTCCTTTGGCGGCTCCGACGCCAGACACTTCCTGTCCTGGGAGGCGGACAAGACGCGGATCATGCCGAAGTCATACCGCTGCCCGGCGCCGATTCTGGCTCTCGGCGAGCGCTGCCTGCGGCAGATGCACGAAGGGTATTTCGACCGCGGGGTGGCCCCGGCAGACCATGACGGCAAGATTTCTCGGGCGGGCGGGCCGTCTGCGGTCGTTCCTAGCCTGGACCCCAAGCGCCCGACGCTGATTCTGGCCCGCTGCAACTTCACGCTTGATGACTGGGCGGAAGCCCTTCGCAAGCGAAAGATGCCGTTCGCCAAACTCAAATCCAAGGACAACACCGCCGCCCTGCGGGGCATCAAAGCCCTGTGGGACCTGGAGCATGGCGAGGCGGTGTCTGGCGGCGACTTTGCCTGCGCCATCCAGGAACTTCCGTCCCGCGGCAAGGACGGGACGCTCCTCGACCGCGGCACGAAGACCCTGTGGCAGAACGAACTCACGGTTCGCCGCTGGGACGTCGTGTTTCCGACCGACCTGGAAGACACCGGCATGACGCAGGCCATGATCGACCGGGTGAATGGCGGAACATGGGGGGATCTGGTGACCGGGGGGGATCGCTGGCGGAACTCGGCCGTCAAATGGGGCGCCGAATTGGCGACACAGCCACAAATCAGGCTCGGCACAATTCATGCTGCAAAGGGCATGGAGGCCGACGTTGTCGTAATGTCGACCACCACCACGCGACGGATCGACGAGGCCCAGCGGGCCGACCGGGAGCAGCACGACGAGGAGCGACGCATCGAGTACGTCGGCGTGACCAGGGCCAGACACGAACTGATTGTGTCCTCGGAGCCGGTGGATTACCGGATGAACCTGAAACTATGAACCTGCTTTTCGACACCTCGCCGGAAGAAGTTCCGGACCAGAAGAAAAAAAAGACCGCCCGCAAGAAGCCGGCCACGGAGCCGGCTCGGCCAGCGCAAGTCACGGAAATCAGGCCCGTTGAGATCATCGGCCGCTCGGACGGAGACTACACCTGCGACTGCGGGTCTACCTATTTTGACATCCTGGACGATTTTCGAGGGAAGTGGCTGATTGAGTGCTGCTTCTGCGGCTTCAAGATGGACGTTCTGGCCGTCAGGACGCTCAGGCCGGCTGTTCCAGAGTTTGTTTTCTTCGACGGTCGTCACTCCGGCATGACACTTGCACAAGTGTCAGAAACCGAACAAGGAATGGCATACATCAAGTGGTGTGCAGAAAAGCACAAGAGCGGATCGGTGAAAGAGGCTTGCAAGGAATGGCTTGTCTCTGTAGGCTACACGGCCACACAACGCTGAACGGAGTCAGCCATGCTCGTAGTGACAAGGAAAGCGGGCGAGAAAGTCCTCATCCCAAGCAAGGGGATCGAGGTCGCCATCGTGAAAGTCCTGCCAAACGGATCGGTCCGCGTTGGCATCAAGGCGCCGGCAGAAGTCGGTGTCTACAGGGAAGAACTCCTGACGAGCAAGAAAAATGCTTGACCTCTGGCTGAACGCGGCGGCTGTTCTGGCGCTGGCCGGCGCGGCGATCTATGTGACGATCCTCCCGTACACAACATGGTTCGATGAATAAAACCGAGAGACAACGGGCAATGCGGGCCATCGAGGGCTCGCCCGCAAGAGAGTCGATGATCCGATGGAACAAATCGCAGGCCGCCAAAGACGCATGGCGGCGGTACTACAACTCGGAGCATGGTCGCGAGAGGCATCTCGCCGCAAGAAGGAAAGGGACGCCGCAATATGAGAAGCGACACGCCTTGCGTGCAGAGTATCGCGCTGCCGCAGCAAACAACCGCCGCCGATGGTCCGCCGCTGACGAGCAGCGGCTGCGAGACTTCGTCGCCGCCGGAGAGAAAGAGGCGCGAATCGCCACCATCCTCGGCCGGAGCCTGTCGGGGATCATGCACAAAAAGCGAAAGATGGGCCTCACGGTGGCGACCTGCTGACAAGAACCTTCCGTGCGACCTGGAGTACGTTGTCGTTGGCCAGTTTCTTGGCGACGGACTCTACAGAAACTTTGTCGGCTGGTTGAGGGACGGCGTCTGGTACGCCTACATACCGCACAACGAGCCGCAGCACGACTTCATGGCGGAAATGGGGGACGTCTGCGAGTTCGACTTCTGGATGCCTGTCAGCGACCCAGGGGATGAAAGATGAACATCATCACCGGGGACTGCCTGGAAGTCATGCGGCGGCTGGCCGACGAAAGCGTCGACCTTATCCTGACCGACCCGCCCTACAACATCGGCGTCGACTACGGCGCAGGAAAGAAAGCCGACCTACGCGATGACTACGCCGAGTGGTGTCGCGAGTGGATCTCCCAGTGCCACCGGATCCTGTCGTCAACTGGGTCCCTATGGATCATCAGCGGCCAGGAGTACGGCGCCGAGATCGACCTGGGGATTCTGGCCGCCGGCTTCGCGATCAGGAACCGAATCACTTGGCACGAGACGTTCGGCGTCTATTGCCACAACAAGTTCGGACGCACGAGCCGGCCGATTTTCTACGCTGTCAAAGACCCCAAGAACTTCACGTTCAACAAGGATGCCGTGACCGTGCCGTCCGACCGCCAGACCAAGTACGGCGACAAGCGCGCAGCAGCCGGCGGCAAGATCATGGGGGACGTTTGGACGATCAGTCGCGTGTGCGGGACTTTCAAAGAGCGAGTGAAGGGCGTCCCGACGCAACTTCCGTCCGAACTGGTGCGCCGCATCGTCGGCGTGTCGAGCAATCCCGGCGACACGGTCCTCGATATTTTCGCAGGCTCCGGCACGGTTTGTGCAGTTGCACAGGAAATGGGCCGGCATGGTGTCGGCATCGAACTCAATCCCGAATACGCGGAGATCGCACATGGACGCGGATCGGTCTGACTTCAGCGAAGAAGTGACGCTCGACAATGTCCTGCTCGCGATCGAGTCAACTCGCGGCGCTTTCGCGTTTGCGACCACGGCGATCGGCAAGGACAAGGGCGGGTCTGGCGTGGCGTTTGCCGGCAGGATGCTGGACGAGGCGCTTTCTGTCTTTCACGAGCAACTGGTTCAGTTCTTCAAAAAAAAGATGCAGGAGTAGCACAGATGCGCGCAACGCTGACGTTCCAGATCCCGGACGAAATCCAAGAGTTCAACGCCGCCATGGGCGGAGAGCAGTTGGCCGACCTGATGCGCCGCATTCAAGTTGCGTGCCAGGACGCCATTGATCACCCAGAGTCCGACGATGGCGAAATTCGCCTCGCCGAAGAGATCCTCGACGAAATCAGCGAGGCCGACATTGAGTGAGGACGCTAGCGATATTGGCTGTGTGCTTTCTGGCCGGAGTCGCCGTCGCGGCAGCGGTGTGCTGGAGCGAATCGCCGCCGAAGCCGGCCAGTTTTTTTGAACCGCAACGCGGCGCAACATCCCAAAGTGACTGACCATGCCGTGCAACAGTGACCATCTGCAATCGACGCGACTGGAGGTCGAGTGCAGCCGCATGTACCTCCTGCTCGATGAGTTGGACGGGAAAGGGCCTCCGGACCCGCAGTCTGGGGGCTGGGATGGCTACGACAAAAGGGCGTACAGCAAGCGGATAGATCGAGAACTGGCCGACGAACTGACGGCGGAACTGTGCGAGCGAGTAAAGAAGATCAAAGACCTCACGAAACACTCGCTCGAACTGCAAGTGTGGGCCAGAGACCACAGGATCGCCGACGCGAAGCGGAAGAAGCGAGAGGCTGCGGCGAAGCAGAAAGCAGCCGTTCGCAAGGAAGCGATGGCGAAGTTGACGCCGAAAGAGCGAAAGGCGCTGGGGTTGTGAGAACACGGCATCGCGGGAGAAGTGAAATGGACGTTGTGACACGCATCAGCCGCTGGTTGGAAGAAGAGGACGCAGACGACGCAGGCAAGACGCTCCGCGACGCCCGCGAGGAGATTATCTCGCTGCGAGCGAAGGTCGCAGACTCAACGGAGTCTCTGATGAAGGCCATAAAAATCATCTCCGAAACTTCGCGCCGCGCTGGCTATTGCGAGGGAACGCTGATGATGATCCGCATCGGGCATCCCTGTCCTGAGTCGGCGGCTGCTGCGGCGCTTAAGGAAATCGGTCGTGACTGAAGAATCGAAACCGTCGGCCGAGCAACTCAAGCCGCCGTCCTACTACCGCGACCCGAGGCCGACGTTGACCGACGAGGAGCGGGAGGCGATTGCCTACTACATCGGGACGGGCGGGCCGGATCGGGTGGACGCCGCGCTCCGCGACCTACTGGAGCGGTTGAACTGAGAATGCCAGCGATCAGCGGCTCCGTCCGCTGCATCGCGTGGTTCTGTGATCGCAGGAGAGAGGCATGAAATCTGTGTGCGGCAGGTGCGGGAGCGAAGGCGAAACCGGGTGGTACGCCTCGTCTAGGTCGATGCCGTACAGCGGCGAGACCGTTGTCGCGTGGGATCAGCAGCGGGGCATTCCAAGAGTGTTGAAGTGGGACAACGGAAAATGGTTGACGGCCAAGGGGAAGACGATTCGTTGCTGGAGAATCACGCATTGGTTTCCGGTGTCGGGGCCAGCGGGTTACGCATAGCCACAGAACGCCCGCGATCACCAGCGGCGAGGAGAAGACGATGACTGAAACGAACGACACTGCCGAGCCGACTGGTGCATCAGGTGGTTCTCACCGGCTTGCGTTTGTTGCTGATGCCGCGAGGTTGGCTGCACTCATGTCCTGCCTACTGACTACTCAAGTGCGGTGGAACCTTGACAACTGGCGCACCCATTGGCCCTTTGCGTGGGTGAACGTCAGCGGCGTGACGCAAGTTGAGGTGTATGTGCCGCCCAGAGGAATGGCAATCGTCCGGCTGAACTGGATGGAGTGAGAACACGGAAGATCAACGGCGGCCACCGGAGGACTCAACCATGACACATGACGTAGCAGGGCCGTCCGTTGCTCACAATACGTCAATGGCTGTGGCCAGACTGTCGGCGGCGAACACATGGCTACAGGAGGAAATCAAGCGGCTGCGGCTGACCGACGCGGAGCGGGAGGCGATTGCGGATGCAGCCGGCAGGTACGTCGAAGGAATAACGCCGAAGGCAAAAGAGCACGCCTCCACGCTGCGCGGCCTGCTGGAACGGCTAGGCTGAGAACGCCAAAGATCAGCGGCTCCCGGCCACTGATTCACCAACTTGAACGGCGGATACCGGGAGTCCGCTGCATCGCGTGGTTCGCAAATATGCCGTGCAACTCTGACCACCTTCAGGCGACACACCTTGAGTCGGAGATGAGCAAGGTCGCGTGCCTTCTTGACGAGTTGAATGGAAAGAAGCGGATAAACCAAGACCACTGGCGCGGCTATCACCCTAGCGTCTACAGCCAGCGATTCAATGCAGACGAGATGACGGCCGAACTATGCTCGCGCCTCCAGGGAATGGACGTTTCAAAATGCAGCCTTGAGATGCAGATTTGGTGGCGCGACCATCAGGCGGCAGACAAGGCGCGAGCCGAGAAAGCGATCAAGAAGGCCAAGACCGAGAAGCAGAAGAAAGCGGCACTTGCGAAACTTACTCCGCATGAGCGGAAACTGCTGGGGCTTTGACGTTTGCGAACACGGCAGATCAACGGCGGCCACCGGAGGATTCACCATGACGAAAGACGTAGCGGGGCCGTCCGTTGCATCGGCTGGTTCTGTAGAATGCGGACAATCCCCTCAAGGGGCTTGTAAATCCTGAATGGACAGGTCTTCGGGAGTTGATCGCCCGATGTTCCCGCCACACCTCTGTTGCTGCGGCACAAGTGCAATCGGGCGGGCCATCGAACAGAGGAAATCATGAGCGAGCCACGTTGGATACCAGTGACTGAACGCTTGCCCGAAGAGGAGCAGGACGTTCTTTTTGTTGTGGACGACGGCGTGAGGGTTGAAGGGCTGATGTTCTCTGGCTGGTACGAGAAGGGTAATTTCTGGGAACACGCACCGGATGGCGAGCAATACGCCAACAACATTGGAGGATACGAAGGCGTTCACTTCTGGTCGCCAATACCAAGCCGGTCGGAACTGTTCAAAGACAAGCCGCCAAGGAACGGACGGCATCGGTGGGCGGAGAAGTGACTTTCCTACAGAACACGGAAGATCAACGGCGGCCACCGGAGGATTCACCATGACACATGACGTAGCAGGGCCGTCCGTTGCATCGGCTGGTTCTCTATCTACCGGCTGGATTGTTGAGACTCACAAGACGTGGAACGGCGAGCCGAACTGGTGGAGAAACGGACACGGGTGGATGAAGACCCTCCGTCAGGCGACGGTGTTCGTAAAAAAGAACTCCGCGATCAGTAAATGCGTTCAGTTGGGAAGCGGAGTTTGCACGGTGCGGGAAATCAGTTTTTCGACAGGGCGGGCCGTTTACCCGCCGTCGCGAACGGAATAGAGAACACGCGAGATGAGCGGCATCGCCACGGAGGACGATGATATGACGAAAGACGCTGCGGCGATGTCCGCTCCATCGGCTGGTTCTCTCCCGCTGGATCAGATCATCTGCGGGGATAACTGCGAAGTGATGCGACAGATGCCGAGCGAGTCGATTGACCTCGTGGTGACTTCACCGCCTTACGACGACCTTCGCACCTACGGCGGCCACTCGTGGGACTTCTACGGGGTGGCGTGGAATCTCAAGCGGCTGCTGAAGCCGGGCGGGGTGATTGTGTGGGTGGTGAACGATGCGACGAAGGACGGGAGCGAGACTGGCAGCTCAATGCGGCAGGCGCTGCACTTCCAAGGGATCGGGCTGAACCTGCACGACACGATGATTTATCACAGAACAGGACCATACCCGGACACGGTTAGGTATTGGGCTTCTTTTGAATACATGCTCATTCTGAGCAACGGGAAGCCGCGTTCAGTCAATCTGATTCGAGACAAAAAGAACGCGACCGGAGGAACAAAGGCGACAAGGCCGAAACTCAACCGCCAAAAGAATGGCGCGATGCCGGACTATCAAGGCAGGGAGCGGACTAGGCACGCTTTTGGTGTCAGGGAAAACGTCTGGAGGATTAACGCCGGAGGCGGTGTTAGCACGAAAGACGCAGTAGCGTTTCAGCATCCCGCGATCTTTCCAGAAGCCCTGGCCCGCGACCACATACTCTCGTGGAGCAACCCTGGCGACGTGGTGCTTGACCCGTTCAGCGGCAGCGGCACCACGGCGAAGATGGCCCGAGAGGCAGGGCGGCGGTTCATCGGGATCGAGGTGAATCCGGAGTACGTGGAGATCAGCAGGAAACGGCTGGCACAGCAGGCGCTGCCGATGGGCGTGGCGTAGTGGAGAGAACCATGATTATGCGGAATCCTCGCCGCCTAATTCGGCAGAAACCCGCGTTTCGCGGCCGAACGGCGCGGGGATGACGGTGTTATGCGGAATAGGTCGCTTTGCTCGCAGCCGAGCCCAGAGGAATAAATGTCCATCAGAGACGCGTTCGACGAGTCCGGCTTGACAATGGCGGAGTTCGTCATCGGCACTGTTTCGCTGTTTCTGATCTGTGCCACCGTCATCGCGGGGGCCGCGTGGATTTGCAGGGAGATCGCGACCGCAAATGACGGAAGAATCTCGCGGTCTCCGTTTGCGGTGACATTTGAACACGACGGACACAGGTTCGTTCGCGCTCCGGGAGGATCCATGTTGCACCATCCAGATTGCCCATGTCACAAAAAGGAGAAATGATGCGTAAGTCCATCGACGTTCCGCTTCTGTTCAAACTCTGGCACACGGAACTCAAGAACGACGAACTGGCGTCCAGGATCGGCGTCGCGAGGGGCCACCTGTGGTATCTGCGGCAGAAATACGGGCTCCCCGAGCGGAAAAAGCGCCGCACGCGGCCTCCATCGGACGACCCGACTCCGGAGGAGATAGCAGAGCGCTGTGCCGAAGTGAGGCGCGGATGGTCTGCAGAGGAGGAAGCGAGGAGACTGTGCGGCAAGCCGGCCCGCTGGAGGCCGCCCCAGTACCACAAGTTCGACCCAAAAACCATGACTTTTTCGTGTTGACACAGAGGCTACAGGGCCACACACTAGGGCTTCATGCTTGAGAGAACAATCGTCGCGAAGGTGATCGCAACGGCGAAGTCGCTGGGGTGGTTCGCTGTCAAAATCCACGGCAACGCCTACCAGATGGCTGGGCTCCCGGACGTCCTGTGCATCAAGGGCGGGCGGGCAGTGTGGATGGAGGCGAAGGTTCCAGGAAACGAGCCGAGCCCGATCCAAGCGCGCCGCATGAAGGAACTGGCCGCGGCCGGGTGTCCGTGTGCCGTGGTGTTTTCGGACAAGGACGCGAGAAAGTTCCTGGAGGAGTGCGTGTAAATGGAGGAATCTTTCCTGGAGCCCCTGCAGAAAAGCCTCGTCCGCGGCCCCTGCCGCGTCGCCGTTGACATCGGCGCCAACGACGGCGAGTGGACGCTGTGGCTGGCCGAGAGGTTTGACCACGTTCTGGCCCTGGAGCCAGACCCCCGCGCGGCAAAGAAACTGCGCGGCGCCCTGCCGGCCAATGCCACGCTGATCGAGGCCGCCTGCTGCCCGGAGGCCGGTGTTGCCGACTTCTACTTGCGCGAAAACCCAGACCAGTCATCCATTCTGCCAGAGCATCCGATCGGCTGCGCTGACCAGCGCGAAGCCCCAGTGCAGTCAAAGTCGACCGTCAACGCCATGACGATGGACGGGATTCTTGACGCCGCGCGCAGTCTTTTTGGCTGCGACGAGATCGACTTCGTGAAACTGGACATCGAGGGCGCAGAGCATTTGGCCATGAACAGCGCCACGCCGTCCCTGTTCAGAAACACTCGCTGGCTCGTGGAGGTTCACGACAACCGGGTCGAGGTCGGCGCGGCTGTTCGCAGGCTGGGCCACGAAGACCTGCAGATCGTCAATCATCCGCATCCAGGCGCCCACCCAAACCACCTCTGGATCCTTGTCAATGAATCCCGATGACTACTGGAAGATCGAGCCGGCGTACCAAAAGCAGTACGACAAGTTCGTGGACATGGGGCGTGCTGTCGCGGCGGACGCCAAACTCTGCGTGCTTTCCATCGCCCGCAACGCGATGCCGTGCCTGGAAAATACGCTTCCACTGCTGGAGCAGGCCGTCGCGCCATTTCGCGAGGTCAAGTATTACGTCTATGAGAACGACTCCACGGACGGGACTGATCAAGTCCTTGACGAGTTCGCGTCGAATCGCCCGTGGGTGACAGTTGAACACGCGTCCCTCGGGAGGCCGGACCTACGGGGCTTTGAGGAGGACAGGACGATCGCCCTGGCCGAATACCGCAACCGCTGCCGGCTGTGGGCAGCGGCCAACGCCGCAGGCTTTGGGTTTTTCGCCGTCCTTGATACAGACCCGATGGGCGGGTTTTCCCCAGGCGGCCTGCTCAACAGCGTCGGCTGGCTGTCGCACTATGCCAGCGACACGAGGAAAACACCCGCTGGAATGGCCAGCCTGTCGCTTTACGCCGAACTGGGAGACGAAGGGGAACTGCGGCTTGCGCAGTACGACGCTTGGGCGGCGAGGCTGAATTGGTGGGACGACCGGCGAGACAATAGGTGGTTTCACGCGTTGCTTCCGCCAGTCGGCAGCGAGCCGATTCCGATGAACTCTGCATTCGGCGGCCTGACGGTCTACCGCCGCGAAGCGTTCCTGGCCGCCGGCGTCGAGTACGTCGGCGGCGATTGCGAACACGTTGCCATGCACCGCGCCATGCACCGCGCCGGATTCCAGATGTATCTCAACCCTGGGTGCCGGTACGCCGCCGTGATTCCCAATGCCGTCTCCTCGTAAGTCTGCCGAGGAGATCCAGGCCAACAAGGAACTGGCCAACCAGAAGCGAAAACTGCGGAGACTGTGGTCGTATAGCGACCTGTCGTTCGGCGAAGTCTGCGAGGAAATTGGCATGGATGCCGCGAGTCTCATTGCATACGCCAAGTCCATTGGGCTCCAGGACAGGGTTGAGCCGCTGGTGTTCATTCCGACTCCGGAGCAGATCCGTGTGGCGGCCGCCGAGATCAGGGCCGGGTGGACCGAAGCCGAGCGCGAATGCCGGCTCGGCGCTGGGGTATTCGCTAGAATGAATAATGCGACGGAGCCACACAACGATGACAGCAGAACTGCGTCTTGTGATGGCCGGAAAAGAGGCCAGACTTTTCCTGAAAATCGACGATCGCGAGATTGAAGACGAGTTGTGGGCTTTTGACCGCAAACTCACCAATGCACAGATACAAGAAATCGCCGCCTGCGTGTTTCACGACGCATATTCGGTGATCCAGTACACAGCGCATGACTGACGAGCCGCGATACATCAACGCGCTCACCTACGGTGACGACTCGCCGCCGATTATGAATCTCGTTCCAGAGGCGCCGCCAAGCCACTGGGGCAAGTTGACAAGCCAGCCGAGAACAATGTCTCCGCAGTACCTCAAGTTTCTCAAAGGCAAGGAGCCGAAAAATGACCGAGCCGACTGAAGATATTTACGGCGCGAATCTGCCGATTTTTGAAAAACTGAAGTTGCTCGCCGAGTGGGCGCCGCTTCTCGGCAGGCTGCAGGCAATTGCCTCGGCCAAGACCCCATACGACCAGTCGCTGGCCGTGATTTCCGCCATCCAGTGGGCGGCTGGCAAGTCGAACACCGAACTTGACGACGAGGCGCTCTTCCACCTTGAGGCAGTCCTCCGGACATCCGAAGGCAAGGCGCTCTTCGACTGGGCGGCATCAAAGGTGACGGCGTGACAATGATGCAGTACCTGACCGCTGCGGCGGCACTGCTTGTGGCAGCGTGGCCGGACCTAAAGTTCCTTCCGCGAGTGCTTCCGGCTCCGAAGTCGCCCGACTACCAGCAGGCCGTGGCCAGCCTCGCGTCCGTGCGGCTCCGCTTGAGGTCAACGGACTGCCTCGGCGATGAGCAGAGGAGCGCCATCAACGTGCTGACGCTGGCGCTGGTTGATGGGAGCGACAAATGACGAACTCTCACATGAGGTGGATTGTCGTGCTGATGCTGCTTTTCTTCTCGTGGAAGGGCGTCAACCTTGACCTCGAATGGCCACCGATCAATCACGAAGTTTCGTCGCCGAAGCCGGCCGACGAGTTCCTCGGGTGGGCCGCGCCGGTCAGGACGATCGCCGCCAAGATGCTCCCCGCAGACAGGCTGTACCTGTCGAATCTCTATGAAGCCATGTCGTTCATCCTTTTGCGCGACTTCGATCGAGATCAGCCGATCATCAAGACCACGGATGACTTCGTGACGTTTCACGCCGGGACGCTGCGGCTGGCTATTGAAAAGTCGAATGTCGGAAAGTACCCCGGCCTAGCGGAAGCCATCGACCAGACTTTTTTGGCCGCCCTTGGCGCCGACCAGAAAGCGCTCGACGACAAGACAAAGCCCCGGCTGATTGCCGCCTGCGGCGCACTTTCTTGGACGATTGGCATCGGGCGAGATGAGTGACAACTTCAATCCACTCGACGCCTATTCCGGCGGCCTCGCTGGCTGCAGGCCAGACCCCCGCGCCGACGAAGAACTCGTCGACTCCATCATCCGCCGCGGCGGCGACCCAGATGGCGGAAGTGTTGCCTACAGTTGGGAGTTTTCTGAAGCCGGCAAAGGCAAACTGACGCTGCTGTTCCCGGCAGTCCAGTCTGTGTTTCCTGGCTGCTGGCCTGGGCCGACGCAACTCACTGGAGACTGCGTCGCGCGTGCCGCGGCAAACTGCCTGCTGACGTCGCTGGGCATGGAGATCGCCAGCAACAAGCCAGACGAAAAGACCGGCAAACTGGAAGGCGCACCGCAACTCCCAGAGGACGGCATCAAAGACTCGGTGGTCGCGTCGGTGTCGCTGTGGGCGTGGCGCGGGTATGACAGCGACGGGTGGATTTGCTCGAAGGCGGCGCAGGTTGCCACGACAAAGGGCTTTTTGATTCGGAAGCCCTACCCAGAGTTCGGAATCGACCTCACGCAATACACAGAAAAGACCATCCGCCTGGGCGGATCTCGCCAGCCGAGCCAGAAATGGCTCGACGAGTCTTCGCAATACATCGCCCGCACCGCCACGGTCCTGTCCGGCCGCGAGCAGGTCCGCGACTTTCTGTTCCAGGGTTACGGCGTTTTCAACTGCAGTTCGATGGCCTTTGAGCGGACCAGAAACGAAGACGGATTTTCCCGTCAGGTCGGCATTTGGCATCACGCGCAAAGTTTTCTCGGGTATGACGATCGGCCGGAAACGCACCAGAAGTACGGCCAAGCGCTCGCCTTGTGGAACAACTCGTGGGCGGCCTGGAACTCCGGCCCCCGCAAGATCATGGGGACGTCGATCGAGATCCCGCACGGCTCGTACTGGGCGCTGGCCTCGACGATCGACAAGGCCCAGTGCATCGCCCTGTCGAGCGTGGCGGGCTGGCCGCGTCGGCAGCACACGACTTTTGGAGCAGTCGGCAACGTATGACCCGCGCTCTTGTGTTTGTCACGGTGGCCCTGTTGCCGGGATGCGTCGCCTTGCCTCGCAGGGGGCAAGACCTGCAGCCGTTCGTCGCCGCCGCCGGCCGCTACTCGCTCATGCAGTCTGGCACGACCAAGCCATCGCCGTCTGGACGCTGCGAAAATTGCCGCGGCGCCGGAAAAATTGGCGACGGAACCGTGTTCGTTGTTTGCCCTATTTGCCGCGGATCCGGGACCGACTGCGGCCCAGCAGGCTGCAAAAAGTAATGCTCTACACACCGCTGAAGTCCTTCGTAGCCAAGCGCGGCGGCCTCCGGCTTGCGGCGCACTCACGCACCAGAGACCGGCTGATCGAGATGGCCGTCGAGGAGTGGCCGGCCAACTGCGACCCCGACAAACTTTTCGATGTCCTCAAGGCCCGCATGTCCATCCGGGTTCGCAAAGAGTACGGCAGCGTCTTGGCCATGTTTCTCATCAGCGTGCTGGTGAACGCCATCGCCAAACTGGTGGTGGAGTGGTGGTTTTCCAGGGACTCGCACCGAGTTTTGATGCTCGGGTGGCGGCACAATGCTACCGGCCGGCAAGTTTGACGTAGTGCTGCTCGATCCGCCGTGGTCGTACTACGGCCAGCAGTCCAAGTGGGGCGCTGCGGCCAAGTTCTACGACACGATGCCTGACGAAGCCTTGCTGGCACTTGATGTTCCATCGCTGCTCAAGCCAACTTCTGTTGTGTTCTGTTGGGCCACGAGCCCCCGCCTAGATTTTGCGATTCGTACTCTTGGGTCGTGGGGGCTGCACTACCGCGGCGTGTCTTTTGTGTGGGTGAAAACGTCAAAGTCAGGAAAGCCGTTTGGCGCTAGGGGCGTCCGCCCGTCGATCGTGAAGCCGACAACCGAGTTCGTCCTTGCGGCCTCGATGGCGCCAAAAGGCCGGCCAATGCCTGTGTCCGACGAGTCTGTGCCGCAGGTTGTGCTTGCCGCGCCTGGGAGGCACAGCGAAAAGCCGGACGAAGTGCAGGCCAGGATCGAGCGGCTGTATCCGTCAGCCAAGCGCCTTGAAATGTTCGCCCGTCGTTGCCGCGAAGGGTGGCAAGCCTGGGGGAACGAAATCCATGCCTAAACGGATCCAGACATTCCGCCCCCGACCGGCCCAGCCCAGGCCGACAGCCGCGGAGCGCGGGTACTGCTCTGCCGCGTGGCGCAGGACAAGGCTGGCCGTGATCGCAAGGGACGAAGGCAAGTGCCAACTGTGCGGGATCTTGGTGACCGGCCGCGAGGCGCACGTCGACCATATCATCGAGAAGCCGCGCGGCACCGACGCGATGCACAACCTGCGATTGCTCTGCCAACCGTGTCATAGCAAGCGGCACGCTCAAGACTCTCTCGGCCACGGCGGCTGACCGCACGCGATTCGCTTTCGGATGGCAAGCGCGGCCTCTGCGGCCTCCTGTTTCCTAACGATTCGCATGGCAACGAGGTCGCGCAGCCAGTTGGCGATGTTGTATCGCGTCAACCTGTTATCCCCAACGGGATCGGGCCATTCTTTTTCCATTGTCGCTCATCGCCTTCTTGTCAGAGTGGAGGCGCGTGATCCCTTGCGCCAGGATATTGTTCTTCACGGCCCGCAGTTGATACTCCGGCAGGTATCGCCTCCGGCCGATTTTCTCTCCGAGGCCGGTTCGCTCCAGCACTCGCAAGACGGTCGACCGCGAGCAGCCGAGAATGTCGGCCGCCTGCTGGAGCGTCATCTGTTTGCCACGAACGGGGATTGGCGTCTTTGCCACGGACGGGGCATAGAGGTCCGCCGAGACAAACGCCTTATTGCCCAGGTACACCACGCCCCCGAGTCTCGCGGCGTTACTGATTACAGTCCGCCGCGAGACTCCCGATTGCTTGGCTACAGCGTCGGCATCGAGCAGGTTCATAATCGCCTCCCGAGCCACCAGGACACGCTGGAATCCTCATCTTCGAGTCCTGCAACTTCCAGCAAAAACCGAATCGTTTCACGGTCGCGGGCGTCAATCCGCTCGTCTTTGGAGAGCCGCCGAGCGTCCGCCGCTGGAAGTCCGTTCTCAATCCACTGCTGCCCGCGCACCTCGATGGCGACTCCAGTCACGGGCAGGATCGCGTCGATTGCGCCCTCCCAGCGATACTGATCCTGCTTGCCGATCGGAATGTACCCGCGCTCGCCCATTAGCATGATCGAGTCCTTGACAGCGCTCATGACTTCACAGCCTTTCTGATAATCCGGTTGAGGTACGAAACGTCGACACGATCGTTCAGCCGCGGCACCTTCACGCCCATTCGTCGCAGGTCCGAGGCGTACACCAGCATGGCCGCCTCTGTTGTTCCGAGACGCTTGGCAATCTCGGCGCCGGACTCGCCGGCAACGTACCCGTCCATGTACCTACGAATGAACGTCGCATACGGCCGCTCATTCGGCGCAAACTTTTTCATCGCTTCTTGCTCCTGATTTTGCCACGGATCTTGTACGGACGGCACACGATCTCTGGAGCGGCCTTGTTTTTCCGCCTGCCCTCGACATGGAGCAGCACGGCGCCGTCCTTGTTCCTTGCCTCGATGTAAACCCGCGACCCACACTTTGTCGCCCGCACGAACGTGCATACCCCACGCGCCGCGAGCGGCAGTCTCCTGCCATCGTCTGTTTTCCAGTACGGGCCGCCGCTCACGCGGAACCTGTCTCCACGCCGCAGCACAACGCGCTGCGACACGCGGTACTCGTCTAGCGCTTCTTTTTGCACGCGCAGTCCTCCACGATCCCAAACGCAAACGCCTTGTCCAACTTCATAACGGCCGACATAAAACTCTTGGCACGCTTTGGGACGCCGAAGTGACTTACTGCAAGTTCCAGACCATCCATGATTGCGATAGCCTCTTTTTTCGTCAGACGGACAATCTTCTGTTTTGCGACTTTCATTTCGCGGTCTCCTTCCTGGTAAAGAAAATGGCAATCCTTGTCGGCACCACCACGCGGTCGTTGCACTCGCCGCAGCATCGGTCGCCTTTCTTTGTGGCGATCGGCTCCGGATTGTGGCCACCTGCCCAGCCGTTTGCGTCGGGCAGGATTTCGCTCTCACACAGACAGCACTTCATGCTCAACCTCCAGTTTCGTGGGCGGCTCGCCCATCCAGCGCTCCGGCCGGATGTTCTTGAACCAGTCCTGCATCGACGGAATGAATCCGCAGTCCTCTCGAACGTGCTGCTCGCCAATGAATCGCACCGGCACGACGCGACCGGCCGAGTTGGTGATCGTGTGGCCGAATAGTTTCTCGGCCATGAAAACCCCCTCGGCATGGTGCCGCAGCGCTCGATGCCGAAAGTCCGCCATGATCTTCTTCGATTCGTCGAACCAATCGTGGATCGGAAGGTAGTCATCTACCTCGCCGCCCCACTTCTTTTGCGAACTCACGGCATGGTGATACGAATGCGCCATGGCTCAATACTCCTCGTCGTAGGTTTCGACGGACTCGATACGCTGGTTGAACGTCAGCGCGATGCTGTCAGCCTCCGCGTCGATGCGAAACGTGCCATACGAGCCTTCGTTGATCTCCCAGCCAGGATGCCACGACCCAAGAAGCGAGTAGCAGACTTCTTCCACAAGTTCGTCGAGCGTGCAGTTCCTGACCTTGCGCTCCGGTCCACTCTGCGACCAATCCGTGACTTCGTGCGGGCTGTCATCGACCTCGGCTTTTCCGTCGGCCGGAGGCGTATAGGCGATCCCCTCGATGTTTCCGCTGTCGCCGTAGCCGTCGAACTCGATTTCGACCGACTTGACCCCCGCTTCCCGCAGGGCCTGCATCATCTTGCCCCTTGCGGACTCGTGCCGCTTTTTCTGTTCATCGCGGTACTGCCGCATGACGACCTCGAACTCGTTGCTTTTCATCTGTCGGGTCTCCTGTTGGTGAAGTGACTAAACTGCAACTGCCGTGCCAACCGGCCAGACATATTCCAGATTGTCTGGCTCGCTCCAACCGAACCGGGCGTAGTGTTCTGGCAGTTTGCGGAGCAGGTTGCTTCTGTGCGAGGAATGAAATTCCTCGCACCCCAGCCACTCCGGCCGGCCAGACTCGTCTTTGCCGAACCGCAGAAGGGTGTTTGCGGCGTCGTAGAACTGCTCCTGCAGTGTGTCCCTGTAGCCTCTGCGGCGCCACTCGTCGCAGATTGCGATTGCATACACACACAACGAATACTCGTGTCCTTTCCACATACGGGTCGCCGGGTGGTTTCGCCAACTGCTTGGCTTGTCACGCAGGGGTCCACCGACCGGGACGCCGAGGGCCTGCAGAATCTGCTTGCACTCGACGCGCTGCTTGCCGAGTCGGCGGTAGTCCAGGCAGCGGGCCGAGTCGACGAAGTTGTTGTAAGGCAGAAAGGTTTGCATTTAGTTGTCCTCCGGGCTGAAAGTCGCCCACTGCGCGACAGCCTTCCAATCAACGTGGCGCATGATGGCTCTGCCGACCAACTGCTGCACGATTGCCGGCGTATCGAGCATGACGGGAGAAAGGGCGTCAATGATGGCTGATCTTATAAAGTCGTTCGTGGCCCGCCCTTTTTGGCATCTGGCGCGAAGCAAGCGACGAAGTTCAGTCCGATCTTTCGATGAATCGAGAAACGCGATGATGTCGCCAGTGAAACTGTCCGCGGTGTTCATGATTCGGCCTCCTTGTCAAAACGAAAGTGCAAGTCGCGTGCCACAATGACTCCAAACCGCCGGCCGCCTGCCTCATGCTCCGACTCGACCACCGACGCGACATGCGCGGCCGGAATGAATGTCTCTTTCGCGTCGGCTTTCGGCTCGCTGCCGAGGATGGCCCATACGCCCGCCTCGTCGCGCTTGCGGATCCAGGCTGGGATGATAGTTGTCATGCGCGGCCCTCGGCTTTTGCGATGGCAGCGGCAAGCATGGACGGCTCCTCGCCGCCGCTGTCTCGCCACTCCCTGCCGCTTCTGGTTTCATTGAAGTAATCCATCGCCGCGCGGCAGGCGGCAAGCAGTTCGCGGCCGGCCGCCATCGCCAGTGCGTCATCGTCCGACAGCCCGACGGCAAGAGCCTTTTTGCCCCGCATGATCGAACACGCTCCGTCCTTTTCTCGATACACGCTCAATTCGCTTTTCATCGCTCGGGTCTCCTTGTGTTTGCGTCACTCGGGCTGCAGTTCCTCGAAAATCCGCTCGGCGTTGCGCCAGTACCACTCGGCCACCTTCTCGTAGATGTAGAAGTAGATGGCCGCCCCGCCGTTGCTCTCGCGCGGGTTCTCGCCGACGCCGGCGTTTTCGTAGGCCGCTTCAAGTTCGCTCCCGTGCAGGAACCAGGCCGCCTCGATCTGGCTTGTGTAGATAGGAACGGCACCGTCGACGATTTCGTGAACGCTGCCGCTGTAGTCGAGGTCGCCGAGCAGTGGGATTTTGTCGGGCGAGTTGTCTTTGATGTAGTCGCGGAGCAGGTCGTTCACCTGCTCAAGAGCGGTTTCCACGCAATCGGGGAGGACGTCATCGACCTCGATGTTTCGCTTTGTCATGGCGGGGGCTCCTTGTTGGTGATTAGTGCAAGTCTTGTGCCAGGAACGCTGGCATGGCAGGCGCTTCGTAGAGCGTTTGCCCCAGCGCCTGCTCTTTGGTTTCGTATCCGCTGGTGTGGCAATACTCGCCGTCCTCGCATCGCTCCATCCGCACCCATGAGCCCAGCGATTCGCTGTAGTAGGCAGTCGTGTTTTTCATTTGTGCGCGTCTCCTTGTGATGAACTTGAAATAGTGCAACTGCCGTGCCGGACGGGTCCTTGTCACGGACGGGTCCTTATCACGGACGGGTCCTTATCACGGACGGGTCCTTATCACGGACGGGTCCACTTGCGGCGGACGGGTCTATATATAGACGGCCCCTCATGGCCGCCCGCGCCCGCGCCCGCGCCCGCGCCCGCGCCCGCGCCCGCGCCCGCGCCCGCGCCCGCGCCCGCGCCCGCGCCCGCGCCCGCGCCCGCGCCCGCGCCCGCGCCCGCGCCCGCGCCCGCACGCGAAGCAACCCCCGTGCCGTTCGGCCGACTAAATTCCGGCGCCGGGCGCGCCGATACCCATGGCTACCGGGCGACACAAGCAATCGACCGGCACCAACGGAGACCCCCGCCATGGCGCGAGACCCCCTAGCCTTGACCGTAGCAGCCGCGGCGTTGTTCGCGGCCCTCAATCAAGCCCCGCCGCCCCCCGTGGCCGCCCCGGCCCCGTGGCCGGCCCCCGTGGCCGCCCCGCCCCCGTGGCAGGCGCCCGTACCACACGCCCCCGGCCCCGTCCGGCGGACGATCGCCGCGGCGATCGACGCGGCCGACCGGATTCTACCCTACCGATAGGGGGAGCCGGCGCCCGTGAAAATCGACGATACCAAGTGTCCAATTTGCGTTTTCCGGCCGCCAGAAAAATTTTTGGTTGCACGACTTGACCGTTCGGGATATGTTTCCCGTGACGGCCGACAAGGCTACCGGCCGACACAATCATGAATGGAGACACGCGACAATGATCGATTGCGAATGGTACGGGGTCGACGACGGGGACGGACTCGAAGTATGCGACGCGCTGCAGGCGCTCGCCGCGGAATTCGGGGCGCTGCAGGCGGCGCCGACCGTGGCGGACATGGAAGCGCTGGCCCGTGCGATCGGGGAGTGAGGCTACAGGGTGCCAGTATTCTCCCGCCGGGGTTTGACGGGGCGCCCGCCCCGGCCCCGCGCGGGAGGGTTTCGAGGGTTTCGGGAGAATTCAAAATGGCAAAGTTCGATGCGTGGGAAGTGGCGGAGTCGGTCGTGGCGGTGGGCGACATGAATACGCTACTTTACGGCCCCCCCGGCACGGGCAAGAGTTATGCGGCGCAGTCGCGCTACTCCGGCACCGTCCGGAACGTGACGCTAACCCCGGACACGCCGGCCGCGGAATTGCGGGGACACTACCATCCCCGCGGCGGCGAATTTGTTTGGGTCGACGGTCCGATCGTGGCCGCGATGCGCGAGGGCGCGCGGGTGGTCGTGAACGAAGTAGACCATGCCGGCGGCGATACGCTGTCTTTTATGCTCGCCGCGCTCGACAACCGCGAGTCGTGCCGGATTACGCTCCCAAGCGGGGAGACCGTGACGCCGGCGCCGGGGTTTCATGTCGTGGGGACCATGAATGGCCGGCCGGATGACTTGCTCCCCGCCCTCCGCGATCGGTTCGCGGCGGCGGTGGAAATCTTGGAGCCGCACCCCGCGGCAATCGAGGCGCTCCCGGCGGATCTCCACAACGCCGCCCGCGGCACCGTGACCGCGACCGGCGACGATCGGATTACGCTCCGGTCGTGGCTGGCGTTCGCGCGGCTTCGCGTGGCCGTCGGGCCGGAGACCGCCGCGGCGGCGACTTTCGGCGCTAACTGGCGCGCCGTCCTCGATTCGCTCGCCGTGGCCGCGGAGTAGCGCTGCAGGCCGGGGGCGCCCGCCGTGGGCGCCCCCGGCGGTTCGATCCATCCATCCATCCATTCACCGGAGACCCCGTACCATGAAAATCCCCGATACCAACCGCCCCGTGCCGGCCGCGATCGACGGCCGCCGTTGGACCGTCGCCGGCACTCCCGGAGACCTCGCCGGCGCGACCGATACTAGGAAAGCCGTGCTGCACGCGCCGCTCGCAGACACGCCGACGGCGCGGATGGTCCGCAATCATGAATTGGTTCACGCGCGGATCACGCCGCGGATGGCCGCGGCGACCGTATGCAAGCGGCAACGGGTGAGCATGGAAGCGCTGCAGTGGTCCGAAGACAACCGAATCGGTAATTTTCTGTGGTATCGGGAGATAGTAGACGCGGACGCGATCACGACGGCGGAAGCCGATACGATCGCGCAAGTGTGCGGGGGTTCGGAGCGCACGATCGCCGGCGCGCTACTGGTCCATTGGTTCTTAGGTGAGCAACGGGCGCGGCTGTCGGATGCTTTCGAGCGGCGCGGAGTTGACCCCGTGACGATCGAGACAATCGAGAGCCGGTTGGAGTCTATCGTCAAGGCGGCGGCGGCGACCGCGGCGCCGCGGCGGCGGCGGCGCCGGGCCGGAGACCGCCGGATATTCGACTCCGTGGCGGGGTTCAAGAAATACACTGTCCCGCTTGCGCGCGCCTTCGATTTTGAGTTCCCCGAAGGCGGCGGCGGCGAAGCCGGCGGAACCCGCCGCGATCATGACACGCAAGCGGCGGCGCAGCGGCTGCGCACGGTCAAGGCTACTGGGTCGTGGGCGCCCGTGACCGATGTATTTCGTCCGGCCCTCGATCGGGCAATCAAGCCCCGCCGCGCCCCCGGCCGGCGGTTCGCGGACTGTGGCGTGATACCGTCCGCCGTCCATCGGCTCCCGGTGGACGGTTCAATCTTCGCCACCAAGCGTAAGGTCAAGGGCGGCACCGTGCTGTGCGATGCGAGCGGGAGCATGGATTATTGCGACGAAGATATCGAGCGGCTGATTCTAGACGCCCCCGGCGCCACAATCGCTTTCTATGCGGGGTCTAGTCCGCGAATGTCGGGCCGAATCGTGATCGGCGCCGCGGGCGGGCGGGCGGCTACCGTGCGCGACGTTCGCCGCGCGCTCCCCGGCCGGGATAACTTGATCGACGGGCCGGCGCTGCGCTGGCTGGCCCGCCAGCCGGGGCCGCGATTTTGGGTGAGCGACGAGGGCGTGGGCGGCGTGACCGATTTCGGCCGCGGGTCCGATTCGCACGCCGAGTGTGTCGCGATCTGCAGGGCCGCGGGCATCAAAATCATTCCGCGGATCGGCGCGCTCCGCCGTTGACCGTGGCCGGCCGGGGCGCCCGATCGGCGCCCCGGCCGGCTTGATGCTGGGGCCGGCTCGCCCAGGTCACCGGCTCGATGCTGGAGCCGGCTCGCCCAGGTCACCGGCTCGATGCTGGGGCCGGCTCGCCCAGGTCACCGGCTCGATGCTGGGGCCGGCTCGCCCAGGTCACCGGCTCGATGCT
>Ga0214923_10000660_pt1 | contig 51049 bp, 35 predicted proteins | sample LL1510_MetaG_FD_177993 | JGI IMG/M metagenome (GOLD analysis project Ga0214923, IMG submission 177993) | Freshwater microbial communities from Lake Lanier, Atlanta, Georgia, United States - LL-1510 | ecosystem: Environmental > Aquatic > Freshwater > Lake | place: USA: Georgia | collected...
TTTATCACCAAAGTAATATTATATTCATTATTTATAATTTTTAACATACATGGGATCCAATCTGTTGCAATATAATTTTTAGTTTCATTTTTTATTTCATCTTTTCTTAATGTGTCTGTTTCATTTAACATATTTTCTAATAATATGTTTAATTTATGATATATAATAGGAAAACCATAAGCTGAATTTAAATATTCGTTATGTATGGCCAATAATAAACTTGGACCAAGATTTTTAGGAAAATTATACTCATCATTTTTATTAATTGGAGGAAATGGTTTTCCACCGAATATTATGTTATTTAATATTGGTATAGACATATTTTTTATATTAGTATTTAAAGTAAAACTACTCATATTAATATATTCACATAAAGCATTAAATATTTGACCTTCATTCATAAATGTTTTATTTGAAATGTCTATTCCATTAAATTTATTACCAATTGAATGAAATATAGAAAGGATATTTTCTAATGCTCTCATAGATTTAATACTTTTTTCTGATAATTTTAAAATAGCGTTTATTTCTTTTTCAGCTTTTAATTCTCTTCCAGAATTAGGGTTGCCTAATTCAGTTGCCTTTTCTATTTTATCAAAATAACTTTCACCTTTTCCTAAATAAGTAACTTTGTCTTCATCAATTTCAGCTTCTCCACCAAAACATTCAAATAATGTAGCTAAATTATCACCAGATTTTTCATTAAACCATTTAGCAACAATTTCAACTTGTTCTAACATATGAAGAATATTTTGAATTGAATCAGGTTCATTAACAAATCCATCCGTAAAACCTTTTAAATATAAATCAACAGCTTGTGCAACTTTAATTAATCCTACTTTAGCATTTCTCATTTTTTCTAAAACTACTAGAATGTTTGCTAATTTTACTTTTTCATCTTTTAATTCATCTTTATAATGTGATTTTAAACTATCAAAATAATCATTTACATGATCAATCATCCAACCAGCTTCTTCACCAAGCATATCTTCATATCCTTCACCGTATTTTTCGAGATCCTTAGCTGAACTTTGTAAATTCTCCTTAATATGTGCAACTCTATAATAATATTGCATTTCATTTTTAATTTTGTCTAATTGAACAAATGGACGCTTAGAACTCATTTTTGACATTTCAGCACTACCCATTACAGTTCTAGAAATTTCACGCTTAATGTCTTCTGGTTTTTCAATATTAACTTCAGACAAAGTTTTTAAGAATGTATCAGAAAAATTATCAATAGTTCTTAATAAATCTTTAATATGAGCGCCTAATTCTCTAAATACTTCACCCTTAGAACCTTTTTCAAGAGGTTCCATAGCAGACATAATTACATTAAAACTATTAAAGAATTGTGATTTTTTTTCACGAGAACCAACATCTCTAGCATAACCAGAAATAGCATATTGAATATTTTCTACATTCATTGAAGGAATTTGTTGGAAAAATTTAATAAATCTATCTAAATTAGCATTAGCTGGAATAGATTTACCAATGTTTTCAGAAATTACAGATGCAGATACGACAATTTGTCTATATTTGTCTTCAAGAACTTTACGAAAATCTTCAAACATAATTTTTCTTAATTGTTCTTTCTTCTTAACTTTTTTAGATAACGATTTCTTTGACCAATATCTTGGAAGATTTTCATCATTGTCTTCGTCTGCACCGCCTAATTTTTCCTCTACATTTGTCGAAATCTTAACTAATTGTTTTTTAATTAAATCTAAATTTTTTTTAGCTTGTTCTAAAGTTACAGATGAAAGAGGATTTATACTAGGAAAGTCGGATATGTTTTTGAGTTCAATTGTATTCATATCTAAATCCGTGTCATAAATGAGAGCAATTTCTAATTCGTGTATGTCATATGTTAATTTTTCTATGTCTTTTTCTAATTTTTTCATGTCTTCTTTTAATTTTTCTTTTTCTTTACGTAATGTTTCGTATTTTTTATATTGTTGATTTATATTCATTTCAATAGGTTTATTATATTCAACCATTTTTAATAATTGTTCAAATAATTTATTAATTTTTTTAATATATCCTTTTAATACTTCTTCTTCTTCTTTTATTTCTTTTTCTTTTTGTTTCTTTACTTCTGCTTCTTTTGATGCTAATGTTTTGTTAAATTCTTCTTGTCTTTTTGATAATGGATCTCTTGATCTAATAAAATCTGTTACATAGTTTCCAACCCCACCAGTTGTTACACTTGGATTATTGTTGCTTTTAAGGGTTTTAATTTTATTAGTTTGACTAATTGCTTCAGTAACATTTACCTTTATCTCGTCAAAAACATTTTTAACTTCGTTTGGTAATACACCACCAGTATAACAATCACTATCGCATCCACCATCAACATCAGATGCATCTGACAAATCAGATAAATCACTATCTGATGAACTGTCACTATCTGATGATGTCCAATGACAATCACATTTGCCGCCTGGTTTTCCACAATCACGACATTTTTCATGCTTATCATCATGTTTAGATCCATCAGAATGTCTTTTACTACTTGACTTACCAGAATGCTTAGAAAGATATTCAGCAATTTCTTCAATATTTGATTGTCTATATAATAATTCAGCAGCTCCAAGCATTTTATCTAATTCTTTAGAATTTTTAGGTTTATTTTTACTAATAATATTAAACACTTTTACACGTAAATCGCCTTTATCTTTTGCACTTTCATATTCTTTTACACTCATATTAAGAACTTTCAAGGCCTTTTCAACTAATTGTGCTGTAGTCGCAACTGAACTAACACCACTTAAAAGTTTTCCAAGTTTAACACTAAAATCAGTTTGTCCAAGGTCGCCTTTTAATTCCTGGATCATACCACTAAAATCTTTATTATCTTGAATTAATGTAATAATTGACTCACCTGTTGGACCTCCAATAGCTACTGATAATGCATTAGCTAATAAAGCCATTTGTCTATCAATTTCATGTGAGACAACATTGAATACATCACTAACGGCATTACTTTGTTGAACCATAGTTTGATCACCAGATGAACGAATTAATTCCATTTGTTTTGTATATGATCTTTCAACTAAGTCTTTTAAATCAGTTAAATTTTTTACAATTTTAGATACATCAGTAGCAATAGTCAAAAATTCAACTTGTAATCCATTTAATAAAGTATGAATAACTTCAGATACTTGATTTGCCATAACATTAGGTTCAGCATCCATATTAATCATATTACTTTTGTATCTATGATTAATTGCTTCTGCTAATGTTGTTAAGATACTTTGTTGGCTTTTTGAACTACTAGCTGTTTTTGAATTAAAACCACCATCTCCTTTTTTAGGGTCAGGAGTAATTCTTTTCAAATGTTCAACTACATCTTTCAATGGAGCTGTTTGTGCATTTCCAGCTCCTTTTAATTTCATTGTTTTAAATACATCTTCTGCTATATCACGAATTAATTTTTCCTTATTTTTATTATACACTAAATTCATATATTCTTTAAGGCCTTCAGAACCACCATGAATTATTGCTCCACCTCTAACTTCTTCAAGAAGTCCTCCTAAACTATCATAATCTTCCATTTTAAATATATTTTTTATAGTGATATAGTTCAAGAAATTTTATAAAAATATTTTTATATGTTTTCTTTCGCCTATATATAATATTATAAAATAAAGTTTTATATAAAAAATATATTATTATCAAATAATTATTTTAATTATAATAAAAAATATTTATTAATGTTGATTTTTTTATTTTAGTTATTTTAGTTATTTTAGTTAATTAACTTGGTTATTATTATTTAACTTATTTTAACTTATTTTAACTTAATTATTCTTATTTTTTTATTTATAAATTATATTATTGATATAAATTATTACAAGTTAATATAATTATTATAAATTATTATAAATTATTATAAATTATTATAAAATTAATAAAATTACAAGTTAATAAAATTAATAAAATTACAAGTTAATAAAATTAATAAAATTACAAGTTAATAAAATTATTATAAACTAATGTATTATATAATTAAATATTTACAAATAAGAATATTGCATCCATTTACAAAAATAATTTGCAAACAAGAAGGTAAATTCTATCATGATGTTTTCTATGGAAATTGTTTTACAATATACTATACAATAAATGGTGATGTTTATAGAATTAAAAAAACATAAAACATAAAATACAAAATTAAAAATTGAAAATAAACGAACTAAATAAATAATTACTATAATTACAATAATAATTATAATTATTATATGGATAATTCAAAAATAGAATTACAAATTGAAGAAATAACAGCATCATTTTCATCATTAGCAATTGATGAAACTAAAATTATTAAAATACAAAAATGGTTTAGAGGGTGTATTTTAAGATTAAAACAATTACCTTTAATTATGTATAAAATTCAAAATTATTTGAAATTAAAATCATTTAATTTTTCAATCCAAAATAAAGATGGTAGAATAAATAGTTGTATTGATGAAGATGAAATAATAAAATTACTTATTAATAAATTTGGTAAAAAAATAAAAAAACCTAAAATTAGAATGTGGTATGATATTTTAGCTTTTGATTATATGTATGGTTGGATTCCAATTAATATAAAAACTACTACTACAAATACAAGTGATAATACGGGTAATTTGGCAATGTGCGTATATGCTTATACTAATGAAATATTGGATATTCATAGAGATAAATCTTATACAAATGGTAAAATGAGTGAAATACTTTTTAATAAATTAAAAAATAAAAAATATAACACCAAAAACAAAAAAGATTATTATTTCATAGTATTAAATAAAACAGATGCTTGTGATATAATTGTTAATAGTGTAAAAGGATTAACAATATTAACACCAAATATAAATAATTTACCATTTCAAATTTGTTGGGATAAAAATAGAACATTTAAATATGAAAATATAAACAAAAAAATAAAAATATTTATTGATTGCTTACAAAAACCCAAACCAAGTTGGAAAGAAACATTTATGTTAAATATAAGAACAATAAATTTATAAATATTCTTTTGGAATATAAGAATTACATATTTGTCTTTGTCCTATTTTAAATCTCCCAGAAAATATAAAATTATCTTTAAATATATTACTATTCATATATGATACTATATTATTTAAATTACACTTTTTTTTTGGTTTAAGCATTATTAATCCACCACCAAAATATTTCACTTTACCTAAAAATGATACATTTGATTTTCGTGTCAAATTATAAATGTAAATACAATCTTTACCAAGATTACTATCTATTATGCTTATATTTCTCGGGGCTCCCCATTCAAACCAATTATTTTCATTAAACTTTCGTATTTTTCTTTTAATAAGTTCTTTTTTATGGTTTAATAAATAGTAATTAATTTCTTGATTATCACAAGGATAATTATCAATATAAATATATTTATCAATTTTATCTTGACCATTTAACACTTCTATATTACCAAGTTTTTCATTTTTATAAACATTTTCTTTTCCACTAACTAAACCAACATAAACATCAAAATAATCTTTAAAAATTACATTATTTATATTATTTTTTTCTCCAAAAGTAATCATTCCTTTACTATTTGTAATATATAATAATTTATTATTATATAATACTTTTTTCTCAATTAAATTATTTTTACAATATCTAAATATAATAATATCAATAGATGCATTTTCAAATAATTTTTCATTGTGGGGATGAAATATATGTGTAAATGTTCCATTTATCATCATAATATTCAATAATTTTGAAGCACTTGTAAGTTTAAGAAAATTAGATGGAACAATAAATATTAACTCACCATTATCATCGAGTAAATTATAACATTTTTCTGTAAAATTAATATATAAGTTTCTTTTTTTAGTTCTAACATAAGGAGGATTTCCTACTATTGTTTTATATGTTTTTGTAATCTTTTGTTTCATAAAATCACCATAAATAACTTTATCTTTTTGTATTTTATCCAATAATTTAATTTTTTTATCAATTTCATACATATCAAATGTTATATTTGGTATTTTGTTTGTAATAAATGTAATTAAATCACCTTGTCCTATAGACGGTTCTAAAATATTAGATGGACCATTTAATATAAATTCAAATATTTTTTCTTTTAGTTCATTGTTAGTCGTAAAATATTGTCCTAAATCATATTTTGTTGTCATATTTAGTATTTCTATATTTTTATTTTCTTCTATTTCTTTTAAATTACTTAATTCAATTTTGTCTTTTTTATTGATATGTTTATTGTAATTACTCTTTTGATTAAATTTTTTACCGCATTTTTCACAAATATAAACCCCCATTTTTATTTATATACATATTATTTATATTATAAATTTTATTTATATTGAATTATTTTTAAATATTAAAACAGCACTTAAAATATTATAACCTACTGAATTAAATAATTTAAATAAATTAAATAAAAAATTAAAACTATTTATTTTTATTATAATAATAAAATATATTATATAAACCGTATTTTTATTTTTTGATATATTAAAATGTCAGAAGTAAAATTTAATCCAGAAGAATTACTTAATTTTATTGAAAATGAATGTCCTGAATTATTTGAAATTATTCAGGACTTATGTTTATCACGTATGTTTTTATTAAAGAAAAAAATTATAGGTATAACATTTTTAATACCAGACAAAGAATTAATGCAAAAAATTAAACAACTAAATAATGATGATACAGAACAATTAGTGCCTATATTACAATCATTAGTTTTATTAATGAATTTACCAAATTTTAGATATTTTGAAAAATATATGAACGATATACCAACATTTTTACAAAAAAAATTACCAATACAAAAGATAGAAAAAAATAAAATCATTCTTGATAATGGATCCATAATAACGCCAAATAATAAATATGTAAATTACTTTAAAGGTCCATTTAGCATATATAATATTTCAGGCGATTTTGTTCCAATTAATTCAATAGATGCCGACTATTCGAATGTAAATAATATTAAAGAAAACAAAAGACATCAACCAAATGAAGACAATGATGAATTTTCTAGAAGCGAATTATTTCAACATTTATTTAATAATTATAAAAAAAATAAAAGAGACCCATTTTTAGAAGTAATAATTTCAATATATGATTGGGCAGAAAAAAACAATAAAGAAGAATTGATCAAATTAATTAAAGAACAAAGTAGTTATGATACGTTATCAAGCGCAACAATTATTTTTCAACCATATAAAGAAAATCATAATTTATATTTGAAAGACGAAGAATTTAATGAATGGTGTCACTATCAAAAATATTTTAAATATTACTGTGATATGTCGAAAGGTCATCCAATAGATAGATATAATAAATTATTAGAACATACTGATAATGATAATAATATTAAATTAATTTATAGAAATAGAAAAAAAGCAGAAGAAATTTCATCAAAACCAACAATCATAAACGTATTAAATAAAAATATTAATGATGTAACTAAATATGTTTGTAATTTAAGACAAAAAAATTATGCTGATAATAGATTAGCCGTGTCTGAAACAGAATTAAGAGTTATTTCTTCAATTATGCATGATAATGAATCTGAAATTACTGAATATCAAACTATGTTTAGCAAGAAATTAAAATTAGATGAACCATTTTATTTAACTAACAAGTCAATGAAAACATGCAATATAGGTTTTTATTATAGCACGGCATATTTAGCTCTAAGAAGTAACGGCTATTTATATTTGTCTGGTAATGCTAATGTAAATTATAAAGACGACATAGATAATATAGCCGTTGAAGGTGTTAATATCAATTTATATAAACCATTTATGGATCAATACAAAGATGATAAACCATTATACAGACAATATAAAAAAGTATCAGAATAGTAATTTATTAGTAATTTACCACCTAAACTCCATTTTATTGCTTTTTTGTTAATCTTAATACTAAATTGTCATAAAGCATAATATCATTTTTTAAATTATCATATTGGTTGTGTAATCCTACTAATTTAATCCAATCTAAATAACTTCTAACTTTATAATTAGAACCTAAAATTGCAAATTCACCCTTACAACCAGCTTCTTTCCATATTTTTTCAAATTTTTTCTTTACTATTTTATTATCATCAGTGCAAATAGTTTCTTTCCAATATTCATCAAATATATCACAAAGCCCTTCATCATCACCCAAACTCCATTTTAATGTTTTTTCTGTTAATCTTAATACTAAATTATCATAGCATGGAATAACTTTTTTTGTTAAATTACAAAAATTACAAGTATCACTTATTGCGACGTCATCAATATAATAAAAATTTTTACATTGACAAAGATAACCCTGCATCATTACTCCTAAATTAATCCAACCTGAATAACTCCCACCTGTATAAGTAGAACCTAATATTGCAAATAGACCATTCCAGCCAGATTTAATTATTTTATCAGCAAAAGGTTTATATATTTCTTTTTCCCATATGTCATCTTCTCCTTTAATTTCTATTAATAAATGTTTATTTTCAAAAATGATAATAAAATCTGGTATATATCCATTTAAATCTATAGGTTCATATTCCCACTTAAATCCTAATTTTTCAAATATATAAGCCCATTTTGCTTCTATTTTGCTTCTAAATTGAATTCCTCTAATACCAATTAGTGGTATATTTTTTTTATCTGTTGATGATGTTTGTAAATTATTTTTTACATTTTGTATTCCTTTCCATTGAACACTATTTTTTGCTTCTGCCCATAATTTTTGAAAAACAATATTATCTATTCTTTTTTCTGTTGTATGTAATGATTCATCTATATTAAAATGTAATAAATTATATTCATTTAACCAATATAATTTTGTATATATTGGTTGAAGTTTTAATTCAGTTTCACATCCAATGCATCTATTATCACCCCCCCCATAATATATCTATCTACAATTAAATCACATAAACCTAAATCTACCATTAAATCACATAAACATTTATATTCATAATGAGAGAAAATTATTCCTATTAATTCACCCGGATGAACCGATATATAATTAGATCCTAATATAGCAAATTCTCTTTCACAATCTAAAGTATTTATTTTATCTAAATATTTTTTATATGTATTTTCTTTCCAAATATTTATTTCACCTTTTACTAATATTTGTATTTCCTTTTCATGAAATTTAACAATAAAAAAACTATTAATATTATCATATTCCCAAATAAATCCTAACTTATCAAATATATAAGCCCATTGCGCTTCTATTCTACTATTAAATTTAATATCTTTTACTCCTATAGTTAAAATAGACATTTTTTATATAAATTTTATAATTATTACATTTATATTATATTCATGTTAATTTAAATATATGTGAAAAAATATAATTTTACTTATTTTAAATATAAAATTTGAATAATATATTTATAATTATAAATATAAACAAAATGAGTAATCAATATATAGCATGTCCAGAATGTGGAAACACTATTAGTATGTATTATAAATTCTTTAATCAAGCAAGAAAAGCATATTATGCTAAACATATTTTACAAGATAAAAAATTAAATAATCACGATTTCAATAAATTATTTTTCTATCGAAATAATGATTGTGATTTAAGAGAAATATTTGACGCCTTAGAATTAAATAATCGTTGTTGTAGAATGCATATTTCTAATACTACTTCTTTTGATCGTATAACTAATAAAATGTTTAGTTATGATAAATTGCATTAAAGTTATAATTTAAAAATTATAATTTAATAATTATAATTTAAAAATTATAATTTAATAATTATATATTTTAAAAATTGATTTTTTTTAATTGTAATTATAAGTATAATAAATTATTACAAACAAATAATATAAATTACAAACTAATAATATAAATTATAAATTAGTATAAATATTATAAGTAAAATAAACAAATTATAAATGTCAAAAGTTGTAATTATAGGTAATCATAAAAGTGGAAAAACATTACTTTGTAATAAATTACAAAATATTAATGATGAAGAAAAATATACACCTACAATGGGTTTGCATGTTTCACTTTTACAAATAGAAAATACATTTTTAAATTTATGGTGTTGTAGTGGTAATATAAATCATCATATATATAAATATTTTAAAAAATGTAATTTATGTATCATTGTAGTTAATTCAGAAGAAATAGGATTTAATTTTTGGTATGACTATTTTAGAGTTCATAATAAAAATTGTCCAATTTTATTATGTTATAATTTACCATATGATTTATATATTGAAAAAAAATTATATGATGATAAAAATATTCCTAATGGAAAACAAGTAATAAAAATATTTAATATTAACGAAATTGAAAATATTAAAGACTATTTAAAAAATATAAATTATATAGGTTTAAATTTTAATTTTTAATATTGTAGTAAAATTTTAAAAATATTTATTAAATTCAAATATTAATTCTCTTTTAGAAATAGATTTAGCACCAACGGTATTATTAAAATTAAATTTTATTTTTTTTTAATTTATCTAAATCATATTTTTTCGTAAATCTAATAAAATAATGAGAATTTATATTTTTATCTTCTATAATAGTATCTATACTTCCAGATTTTGAGCCTACTCTTCTAAATGATATATCAGGATTTTCATTTTTTTTAACAAACAAAAATCCTAAAGGATCTATTTTTTCTATATTTTTTCTATCAACATTCTTTTTTTCCCATATTTGAAAAACACATGGAATATTATATATTTTATTATCATAAAAGAATGAATTTTTTGGTAAATCAAAATAAAATATTAAATGAAATTTAAGATCAAATATTTTTTGTATATTTTCTTTCTTAAAACTTTTTGGTAAAATAAATGAAATAGTGTCTGCAAATAATATAGATTTTTTGATAAATTTTTTAACTATTGAAGATTGTCTGCCAAATGGAGGATTACCAATTATATGTATTTTATTATTATTATTTAATAAATTAGAATATTCTAAAGTTAAAAAATCTTGTTCAATTATTTCATTATGTTCTGGTTCTATATCATAAAATTTATAATTTAAAGATAAATTTTTAATTTCTTTTATAAAAGATCCATTACCTGCACTAGGCTCAATAATTAAATCAGTATTGTTAATTTTTAAATATTTTTTTATATTCATAATACATAATTCTACAATTTCTTTATTAGTATAAAATTTTTCATTATTATTTCTTTTTAACCCCTTTTGAATTATTTTATTTTGTTTTGTTTCATTTTGAATTATTTCATTTTGAGCGATTTCATTTTGAATTATTTCATTTTGAGCAATTTCAAAATAATTATTAATTATATTATGTAAATTATTAATATAACAAAGTTTATTATTTTCAAATCCAATTTTAAATATTTTAAATACTTTGTTTTTATTACTTTTAATTTCGATATTATTACAAATAACACTAATTAATTTAATGTTTATGTCAATAAAATTTTTATTTATATATTTCATACCTCTGTTTATTTGATGTCCTCCAGACCATAAATCTAATTGGTTCATTCCTATTAATATTTTGTTATTTTTTTTATTTTTAATATACCAATCAGGAATTTCGTCCAAATCATTTATATCAGGTTTATATTCAAATTTTAATTCAAAATCATTTATATCTAAATTGAGTTCTAATATTTTATTTTTAATTAAAATATTAAATTTATTACCCCTTATAACTCCTTTTAATCCAGGATTAATTAAATTAGGTAAATACTCATTTATTATATTATTAATAGTATTTTTATCAATATAATTTTTTTTAAGTATTATTTCTAATTTTTTAATTTCATTTTCAACTGATTTTGATTTTTTATATTCATCTAATAAATTATAATCATTAATTTTATCTAATAAATTATAATCTATTTCATTTTTAATTCTTTTATTAATATTTTCTATATTATATTCCATTATAAAATATTTATTAGTAATGAATTTTTCAATTTTTATAACTTATTTATATTATTATTTTATACATTTAACTTTTTTGACTTTATAAAAATTATTAATTTATAAAAATTGAATTTTTTATTATAAATATATAAAATTTAAGTAATATAAATTAGATTAAACACTTATATTATTAATTTTAAACTCTTAATTTTAAACTATTAATTTTAAACTCTTTTAAAATGACAACTAAATTTTTCACTGCTAAAGATATAATTTCATTACATAATCAACATAATCAAAATGAAACTTATGGTAATTTATTCGACATTGACATAACAAAAATTGGACAAAGTAAATCAAGTAAATTAAAATGTTATTATATTCCATTATTAATTAAAAACTTTGATGGATCTGCAAGTAAGTTTAGATTTAAATTTTCTAATCAAGTATTAGCAAGTAATGCAAAATTATCTGCTTATGCTGAAGAAAATAAAAATAAAGACGTTGGAGTTATATTTAAAAAAATAACTTTAGAAGATTTATCAAAATCAAATTATGAAAATAATCAAATGAATAGAGTTCATGAAAATTTAATTAATTCAAATTTAGAATTTATTAAAGCTAATGAAATTATTAATAATGAATTTAAAGCATTAGCACAAAATAAAATTGCTAAATATAAAGGCAATGAATTTTCAATTAAAAATAAAAAAGTTTCATCATTTGTTCAAGACTATAGAAATTTATTAGATACTGAAAAAAGTAAAACAGATGATGAATTAGGATTTTCCACATTTGAAAATGACAAAGGTGAAAGATGCACTAAATTAGAAAATCCTTTATTTAGATATAAAATTCCAGTTGAACAAGAACCTCCATATAGAATTGGATATACTAGATATGAAGGAAAAAGTGAAGGACAAAATGAAGAAAAATCTGGTAAAAAAAAGTTCGAACATGTAATTTTTGATCATAGTAAATCTAAAAAAACATCAAATGGTTGGTATAGTTGTCCTGCTAAAGCGTTAAAAAATGATAAATGGTTAGACTTAGACATTAATACAGTTGGATTATTTGTAAGTTATTTATCATTAGTATCAGGAAGTGCATCATTTGACTCAGTTATTTTAAGTAGTCAAGGTATTTCATTAAAACCAAAAATTAATGAAATGTATGTTGTTCATCATAAAAGACAAAAAAGAGATTATATGGAAGATGATGATTTTAATAGTATGACATTTGTTATGAATTCTATGAAAAAAACAAATAATGATGAAGTTGAATTAAATGAAGATTTAAATGAAAATAATGGATTACAAAATAATAATTTAGAATTAGAAGAAAATAATAATACTGAAATTATGGATGAACCTGAAGAAAATTTAAATTTAAAACCTAATAATGTTCAAAATGATAATCAAGTTGATAAAAAGATTGAAGAGAAAAAAGAAACTATTCTTAATGAAGAATTAGAACAAAAATTAAGTAAAACTATTATTACTTCTAAACCAAAAAAAGTAGTAAAAAAGAAACAAGTTTCAGATGATGAAAATTAAATTTATTCGATTTATTTAACTTAATTATTTTAATTGATTTATTTAACTTAATTATTTTAATTTATAATAAAACTTATAAAAAAATTATACTAAAATTTATAATAATTTATACTAATTTATATTTTTTTCTAAACTATTAATACAAATATCTATCCACTTTCAGTATCAAAATCAATTATTAATACTTTTTTATTAGATATTTCATTTAATTTAAATTTTTTAATTGAATTAAGGTTAAATGAACCACAATGTTCTAAATCTTCAATAATTCTTATTATATTTATAGCAGACATAAAATTATCGACTTTAAATCCAATTCCATAATCAATAAAATTATAAATTTCTTTTATATAGTTATTATTTTTTTGATCTTCATTTAAATAATTACAATTTTCATTATATTTAATAAAAATTAATTCTTCAAATTTTTGTTCTAATAATTCAACATTTATTTTATTAATTTCAGAAATCAGTCTATATTCATATCTCGATTGTAATATAAGAAAATCTATTTTATTTAAATCAATTGACATTGTTATTTTTTATAATTTATAAGTTATAATTTATATTTTATAACTTATGATATTCAATTTTTAAAAAAAATAATTTTATTATAATATTTAATATTTTAATAATTTAATATTCAAACCCAATCAAACCAAAACAAACCTAAGCAAACTATATAACTCGCATAATCTATTCAAAATATTTTTTTACATCTTTTAAATCTTTAATACAACTGTTAATTGCATCTTGTAAAATTTTATCAGGCTCTGTATGTTTTACTTTTATTATCATTTTTTCAGTATCTAATCTTTCTACAGTAGCAGCAATGTATAAAATTGTTTCATCTAATAAAAATATTTTTTGAGAAATTAAATTACCAATAGTTAAATATTCATTTAAACATTTATAAATATAATAATCTTCATTTCTTATAACTTCTAATTTTTCATCTCCATAAAAATTATTTTCGCCTATCATTTTTACATAATTTTTAATTAAGTTATAAAAATTATCTAATCTATCAATTAATGTATTACAGCATTTAACCATTACTTTTTTTGGATTAATATTTGCTTTTGTAATATAAGATATTTCAAAGTTTTTAGGATTTGAATTAATACTTTTATCACCTAATTTATTAAAATTATCATATGGATTTATGTCTAAAGGTTTATATGAAACATTATTTAATAATGTAAATTTAGATGCATCATCTTTATTATATCCTTCTATAATTTTAAAATTTTTTATATTAATAAATTTATTTGGAGATAATTTAACTATAGGAATATTTATTTCTGGTATTAATTCTAAAATATCACCTTGAACTTTATTTTTTTTATCATTATATAATATAAAATCACTCATATAAATATCTAACATTTGATTTGTATTATTTTTAACATATAATTCTAAATCTAATTCTTTAGTTTCATATTCTTGATTAATAGGAATTAAATTTAAATTTTTAATTAATGCATCTAAAATTATAAATTCATCATCCGTTTTAATATTATCCATTTCTACAGTTAAACATTTAACTTTTATTTCAGCTATTAAACATCTTCGTATTGCATTTGCTAAACTAGAATATGATTTATTAATATTAAACTTAACATAATGTTTAATTGATTTAGGCAATAATAAATTAGGATCAATATTATTATCATATTCTTTCATAATTTTTATTATATTTTTTAGATTATCATTTTGTTGTTTGAATGATTTTTCTTTTATTTCTAATTGTTTGATTTCAATAGACATATTTATTTTTTATAATTAACTTATAATAACTTATAATTAACTTATAATTACTTATATTTATATATTTATATATATTTACTTATAATTAACTTATAACTATTATAACTATTATATTTTATATATATTTACTTATAACTATTATATTTATATATAATTACTTGTAAATATTATAACTATATTTTATATAACTATTATAACTATTATATTTTTATATATAATTATATTATAATTTCAAAATTAACAAAATATTATAATGTAAAAATATAAAAATATAATAAAATATATAAGTTATAAAAATGTCGTTTCAAGAATTACAAATAATTTTTAATGAAAATTCAAATCAAACAAATAGAGAATTAACAAACTATTTAGATAAAAATTTATCAAATATTATTTCTAGAGCGCGAGTTTATTTTAAATTTATAATATCTACTGAAACAGATAAAAATAAATTAACAAAAGAAGGAATAACAAAATTACCAGCTATTATTTTAAAAAATGCTAAACCAATTTTAGGATTACAAAATATTTATAAATATATACAATATATTATGTCTAATAAAGTTAAACAAGAAATAAAAACAGAAGAAGAAATATTACAGGATTTTATGTCTCAAGAAATACAAAATGGTGTTAGTAGAGTTAAAGAAGGTAATAAAAAAAAAGTAGTAATAAAAGATGAGTCAGAAAATGATGAATTTTCTAGTGAAACATTAAATAGAAAAATTCAATCTGAACAAAAAAAACGAGGACTAAATGGAAATAATTTTGCTGGATCAAAAATGTCGAATATGGACGAAATTTATACACCAAATAGACCTAATAATTTATCTATGAATGATGATGAAGATATTAATGAAAACGAAGACAATGAATTTCAAGACGAACAAGATGACCAAAATAGTCAAAACAATCAAAACAATCCATTAAATGTATTTAACAGTATGCCTGACTCAAGTTCAAATCAAGATGATGATATGATGAGATCATTATTAGAAAAAATTGGTGATAGTTAAATTAGTTAATATTAGTTTATAATAATTTAATAGTTTATAATAGGATATAATAGTTTATAATAGTTTAATAGTTTAATAATTTGTAATAGTTTTGATTAAGTTTATAATAGTTTATTATAATAATTTATAATAGTTTAATAGTTTATTATAATTTATAATAATTTATAATAGTTTAATAGTTTAATAGTTTATAATTGTTTATAATAGGATATAATAGGATATAATAGGATATAATAGGATATAATAGGATAATATAAATTAATATAAATTAATATAAATTAATATAAATTAATATAAATTAATAAAATAAAAAAAAAGATAAGCAAATTTAAACTAAACAAATTTAAATTCTATCTTCAGGTAATTTATATTCCATTTCTAAAAAATCAAAATAGTCTTTTTCACTTTTTAAATTATCTATTTTTTTTTGACTATTTTTATTAAATAAACCATTTTGATTTAATAAATATCCTTTTCTTTTTGCTATTGATCTCATTTTTATATTAAATTCTTTACTTCCAGTTGAATATAATAACATTGGAATATATAATTCAATAGAACATCTAAATACATCTATTTTGTATATATGTTTTTCACTAGTTATTTTTTCAGTATCTATTATTAAAGACATTTTGTCAGGTCCTTTACTGTATAAAAATATTTTATTTTTTGTTAATTTATTCAAAGCTAATAAAAATTTATCTAATATTAATTCATCATCTGATATAATCATAATATCTATATCGTTTGAATTTATTTTTTTTCTTCTATATGACCCCACAAATTCTAATTTAAATTTTAATTTCTTAATTAATTTTTCAATTTTTTGAATATCTAAAAATGGTATAGGTTTTTCAGGAGTATTAGATAAATATATTTTTGTTTCTTCAGATAATTTATCTTGCCATTTTTTAAGTTTTAAGTCATTTATATTTTTTAGTCCTTCATTAATTAACATTTTTGCTTTTTCATCTCCAATGCCTAATATTTTTTTTAATTCAATAAATAATGTTTCTTTTTTATTTAATTTAATATTTTTTGGTTTTTTAAATTCTAAAATTTGTTTTTTCATATAATTTGTAATAGGTAAATTAATAATAAAGTCATGGTCAATTGTGTTGTTTAAATTGTTCAAATTATTACATTTTTGTTCAATTATATTAGCAACTTTTTTATAATTTAATGCTCTAAATCTCGATGATTGTGTTTTTTCTTTAAATATTTTATTAGCTTTATATAAAAAATATTCAATTATATCTTTGTATTTAACAGACATATTATAAAATAAAAATTGATTTATTTATATATAAATATAAAAAGTCATTTTAGTTTAAAATAATAATTAGTAATAAAAATGATAAATAATTTAATGAGTTATGATTTACATTATAATTTGAATAGTGAATTAGATAATGAATTAGATAGTGATATGTATAATTTGGATAAGTTAGATAAGTTAGATAATTTAAATAATTATAATTTAAATAATTATAATTTAAATAATTATAATTTAAATAATTATCCAGAAAAATCAAACCAGCTAAACCAGCTAAATCATCTAAATATTAAAACTGACATTATTTTTATTCAAGTTATAAGAAGTATCATTGATGAAGAAGAAGAAAAAAATCTTTATTTACATTATGCTTCAAATCTTGAAACAGTTAATGATGCTATAAAAACAAGTTCAAAAAATGATTTTATATATTTTGAAAAATGTATATGGTTAGTTAAAAAAATATTTTACAGGTATTTACAAAATGAATATATAATAAATAATAATTTACATTTATTAAGATCAAATATAAATATAATAGCAAAAACAATATTTATAATAGTTAATAAAGTTACTTGTGAAATTAATTTTAATAATGTTTATAAAAAAAATATTCAAATTAGTTACTGGGAAAATAAAATTCTTAAAATGATTGATTATAATTTGTATAAAGATATTCAAATAATAAATACATCCAGTAATTATGAATATCAATTATATTGTCGAGAATTTTTATTTAATAATTTAGATAAAAATCAAAATAAACAAATGTATAATATTGTTAAATATTTGAATAATTTAATTAGTTTAGATAATTTAGACAAGACAAATAATACAAATAAGACAAACAAGACAAACAATTTAATAGAAATTAAAGATGAAAGTATTATAATAAGTTTTTATAATAATAAATATAAAATAATTAAAAAAATAGCAAAAGGTTCATATGGTATTATATATAAAATTATAAATATATCTAATAATTGTGAATATATATTAAAAATGTTTAAAATATCAGAAAATAATATATTGTATAATAATTTAAATGAAATTTCTATTTTAATGTTATTAGGTAGTTTTAGTCAAAATCAAATTAGTCAAATTAGTCAAACTAATCAAATTAGTCAAATTAGTCAAACTAATCAAATTAGTCAAACTAATCAAATTAATCAAATTAATCAAATTAGTCAAACTAATCAAATTAGTCAAACTAATCAAATTAGTCAAACTAATCAAATTAGTCAAATAATAGATATGTGCTATATAAATGATCAAACTTGTATAATTATGCCTTATTATGGTAATACAATTTATTCTTTACAAGATAAATTTTATTTTAATAAACTAAATATAAAAAAAATATTAAAACAAATATTAGAAGCGACAAAATATTTACATGACAATAATATTATTCATAGAGACTTATCATCAAATAATATTTTAATAGATTGTAATGAAAAAATAACTATTATTGATTTTGGTTTAAGCAAAATACAAGACATTAATAGTATTTATAATTTTAATGTATATACATTACCTTATAGGGCGCCAGAAATTATTTTAGAAAATAAATATGATAATAAAATAGATATATGGGCAATTGGTTGTATATTAGGTGAAATGTTATTAAATAATATTTTATTTGAAATATATACTGAAGATGATGAAAAAAATATAAATACAATTTTTAAATTTATAGGAACACCTAAACATCTTTTTAAAAATAATAAAAATATTATAAACATAAAAAATTATACACCATCAATTGAATATTTTATTAATCAATTTGATGATGTAAATTTATCTGATTTATTTATAAAATTATTAAAATTTAATCCTGAAGAAAGAATAAGTGCTGAAAAAGCATTATTACATCCTTATTTTGATTAGTTTGTTTAATTTGTTTAGTTTGTTTAATTATTTTAATTAGTTTGTTTAATTTGTTTAATTATTTTTAATATTTTTAATTTACTTTCTATGTGATTTTTTTTTAGAGTGAGATCTCTTTTTAGAGTGAGAACGTTTTTTTGAATTAGATCTCTTTTTTGAATTAGATCTCTTTTTAGAGTGAGAACGTTTTTTTCCTGCACCTCCTTCAAATGTTGTTGCCGTCATTCTTTCTAAATCTTCTCCAGTTGAACTCATGATTATATTTTAAGTTTATTAAAAATAATTATAAATTTATATTATAATAAAAATATTTTTATTTAAAAAATTTAATTAATTGTAATTATTTATTTTTATATTTTACTTTCTGTTTGATTTCTTTTTAGACTTGGATCTTTTCTTTTTAGATTGAGAACGTTTTTTAGACTTGGATCTTTTCTTTTTAGATTGAGAACGTTTTTTTCCTGCACCACCTAACTTAAATAATTTATTTGAACCATTTATTTCACTATTTGTTTTACTATTTGAATTTTTTAAATGATTTGTTTTACCATTTGATTTATTTAATGAATGATTTGAATGATTTTCACCATTTGAATGATTTTCACCATTTGATTTATTTAATGAATGATTTGAATGATTTTCACCATTTGAATGGTTTGTTTCACTATTTGAATGATTTAATGAATGTTTTGAATGATTTAATGAATGTTTTGAATGATTTTCACTATTTGAATGATTTGTTTCACTATTTGATAAACCATTTGAATGATTTTTTAAACCATTTGAATTATTTAAATGATGATTAGTAATTGAACTCATTTTATAAAATTAATTATGATAAAATAAAAAGTATAAATTATATTAATAAAAAAATATTTTATATAATTTATAATATTTAATTTCAATTTATATTAATTTATAATATTTAATTTGTTTTATTTTGCTTTCTGCTTTTTTTATTTCGACTAGTTGTCAAACTATTTGTTAAATCATTATCTTCAAAAGTATATTTATTTTCACCGTAAAACCATTCTGATGATATACCTTTTTTAATAGCTTCATTTAATTCTTCTAATTCTTTTAACCACACACTAGCACCTTTAAATTTTTCAGTTTTATCATTTAATAAGTTTAATTTGTCTTTTAATTCATCAATTTTTTCTTGACGCTTATTATAAGCTTCTTCTGTTTTATCTCTATCACGCATATTTAATAAATAATCGTAACTCGCACCGTGTTTTTCTTCAGTTATTAATTCATATAATATATTTATTCCTGTATATTTAGGATTTTCTAATAATGCATGATTAAACATTTGATAACCATTTGACTTAATTATATTTATTGCATCTACTTCAGTTGTTTTATTTGTTATATGATATTTATCATGTTCTTTACTATATTTTTGCATATTTAAAAGCATCTTCAATATTAAATTAATTAATATTAATTCTCTTTCAATTCGCATTTTATACATTTTTTTTCGATATTCAAACCAATCGTCAAATACATCTTCATAAGTTTTATATTCTATAACTTCATTATTTTGCCCTATTAAATTAATTCTATGTTTAATTACTTCTTTTAATTTGAAAAATTCAATAAAACAGTCAAAATTATCGTTTCCATAATTTTCTTTAATATGTTCATATGCACCCTCTTTTAATTGAATTTCTATATTAACACCATTATCGATACTCGTATTATCTTTTGACTCTTTAACCCATTCATTATATGCAAATCCTTCTTTTTTTTCTTTTTTAGATTTTGCCCCATCTTTTTCTCCTTTTAAATAAGCTTTACTATAAGTGCTTGGAGGCAATTCAGTTATATTTATTATTGATTTTTTTGAATTATATTCATATTTACCAACATAATATTCACTGGTCCCTGCTTTTTTTATTTCGCCTTTAAAATGATTTAAATTAGGTCTTAAATTTTCGCAATGATCAATTTTACCCATTATCATTTTTTTAGTATTTAAAATTAAATCATCTAAATTTCTAGCATGAATTGTAATTCTCCATCCTGTTCCAGGTAAATCATTATTTTCGCATAATACATATGGAATTATTGGCGCATATCTTTTTGGTTCTAAATAATTACCATCTTCAACTTCATATTCTAATATAAATTCGTCTTCTTTTCTAAATAATTTATTTGCTAATTTAGAATTTAATTTAGTATAAATATATCTAGGGGCCGCCCAATTTTTATATCCTCTATCTAAAGTTCCAAATTCTCCTAGTGGTAATAATAATGGTAAATTTCGTGCCTTAGGATAAGCTTGTGCCATTCTTACAATTGTTTGTTCTAAACTTGCTTCACCATGATGATAATCAGCATATTTAACTGTATCAGATGCTAAACCTGCAACTTTAATTTCTTTATTTCCTAATTTTGTAGCTGCATAATATACTTTTCTACGACTAGAAACAAATCCATCGATTACATCCATTAATTTACGAAATATATTGTCTTGTTGAAATTTCTTAGTATAATGGTTAAATTGAATACTTAAATTTTGTTTAATATCAACTTTAGGATCTTCATTAGAATAAATTCGTAATGCTAATTTTCTTAAGCTTGTATTTTCTCCATAATAAATATACATTTCTTTTATTGCATTTTCATCTAATACAAATGTGCATATTTTATTATTTATATCTTTAAACATTTGATTAACTTCACCAAATGCTTTTATGTGTGATCCTAATCCTTTATAATATTTTATTTTATATTTATCTAATGTTCCAGTTTCAATTGTTTCTATCCAATCTTTATATTGCGTTTCAGAATAAAATTCTTTTACTGTTTCTTTCTTATTACTAGGATATACTCTAATAACTGGTGTTTGAATTCTTCTTATAAATCCTCTATTAACCAAAGCCGGCCAGTATGTTAAGAAAAATGTTGAAACTAAACCAAATATATTAAAACCATCTAAATCTTGATCAGTTAATCCAACAATACCACCATATCTTAGTGTTTTAAATTCTTCATCAGTTTCATATTTTTTCTTAAAGTCTAATCCTAAAACTTTTATTAAATCCATAATTCTAGAATTTTTAAGTAGTTTAGCATTAGGTGATCTTTTTACATTAATTAAATCTTCAAATAATTTTTTAATTTCTGCTGATTTTAAACTTTGTGTATCTATGTCGTTTTGATCATTTTGATCTTCATTGTCATTTTGATCATAATCATTAGTATCATTATCATTTTCATTAGTATTATTATCATAATCATTAGTATTATCATTATTGTCATTATTATTATCATTTTCATTTTGATCTTTTTTACTAGTTTTACTAATTTTACTAATTTTACTAGTTTTAACTTTTACAGATCTTTTTTTACCTAATTCAATACTTTCTTTTAGTCCATTCATAATAACACCACCTAAACTAAATAATCCATACCATTCAAAATTAAATGTTGGATCAGCATTTTTTGAAGTTAAACCAGTAGTTGCTGTTCCTGAAGCTGAGTCACCTTCAGTTAAAATTAAAAAGCATTTATGACATTTATTGGCATCTCTACAATAATAAGCTTCTTCATATTTATCTAAATCTATTTTTTGTCGTGTTGTTCTTGTTTTTGTAGGTCCAATTTGCTTTTCTAAAAAGTAAGACAAAATTGTTTCACTTGCAAAGTCCCATATTTTTTTCCATTGTGTAACTGGAAATTTATAATCATATAAATCATAATTTTCTAAATTTGACCCCTGTAAATATTCTTTAACTTGACCACTAAAAGAAGGATCAGGAATATAACCTTTTATAAATATAAAAATATTATTTAATATAATATTTTTATTAAATTTAGCTTTCGATTTTTTTAATTCTTTTTCAATAAATGGTTTTAAGTTTTCAACTAATTCATTTTGTATATGTTTAATATGTTCGCCGCCTTGAGAAACATATATACCATTAATTAAAGAAATATTATCTTCTTTTCCATCACTAATACCTAAACATATCTCCCAATTATATTTATCTTGTTTTGTTGAAGTCATTTTCGTAGATAAAATATTTTCATTAAATTTATAACAAAATTCATCAAATGGAATTTTAGGAATTAATTTACCATTAAAATAAACATTTGCTTTATTAGCAAAAATAGCAGCTTGCATTGTTCGCATTTCTAATATTTTTGTTAATTCAGGTAAATATTCATTTATATTTATTTTAAATTCTTCATATTTTAATAAAAATGAAACTAATGTATGTGGTTTTAAATCTAAAATTCTTAAATCTTTTCCTTCAATCCACTTATTTGTTTTATAATTAAATATATTTGGAGGTGAAATAATTAATTTTTCTAATTTTGTATCATCATTAAAAGTTTGATTATAATATAATTTTTTCTTATCATCAACTGTTTCAATAAACATTTCATTACTATATACGCAAACAATTTTAGCACCTAAACCATTTTGACCTCCTACAATTCTACCTTTATCATCTTTATCATTTAAATTTGAACCGGCTAAAAATTCAGTAAATGCCATTTGAGGTGTATATAAAATTTTACCATTTATATTTTTTACTTCTTCAATAGATATACCTGGACCAGAATTATATACATTTATTTTTCCATTTTGTTCAATACTAATTTTAATTGTATCTACTTTAGTTGGATATGTAGTATAATGGTCTAAAGCATTAACTATTACTTCATCAATACATTTATATAATGCTGGAATAAATTTAATACTTTGTTTTTCAAATTTATCTTTAACTTCATTATAAATAAATAATTCTTGTTTCGAAGCCTTAGTAGAACCTTTCCACATACTTCGATTAAGTATTGATTCACGCATTGAAATTTGTTTAATTTTTCTTTCTACTTCCATTTTAATATATTTCAATATATTTTTAATTAAGTTTATTAATTTTTAATATATTTCAATATAATTTATAAGTTAATATAATAGAATATATTTATATTTTATATATTTCAATTTTCAATATAGTAGGTTAATAAGTTAATAGGTTAGTAAGTTAGTAAGTTAGTAGGTTAATAAATTAATAGGTTAGCAGGTTAATAATTTATTAGTTTAATAAGTTAGTAAGTTAGTAAATTAATAGATTAATAGGTTAGTAAGTTAGTAAGTTAATAATACAAATTAAATAAATAAAAAAAATAAGTAAAGTAAGTAAATTAAGTAAATTAATTTACAAAATTATATTTTCATTTTAGCAATTATATTTTTTTGTTTTTCACTTAAACTATTTAATGCATTTTTTAAATCATATATTTGATTTTCTTCTTCATCATCTTCTTCATTTTCTTCATCTTCATTTTCATTTTTATTTTTTTTATTTGAATTTTTATTTTTTTTATTTGAATTTTTAATAAATTGATTATAAGAATAATACAATAAATATAATAAAGCTACAATAACGAATACAAATAATACTTTTTTTATAATGTCGTTATTTTTATTATTTGGTTGTAATTGTTGTTGAAGTTGTGTAGTTTGTAACGTTTGTTGTGTTTGTAATGGTTGTTGTATATTTTGATCCATTTTATAATTTATATTATTTATATAATTTATATATTTTTTTATGTTCTATAATTATATTATTAATTTTATTTATATGAATTATAAAATATAATATAAAAAAAATATTTTTTTATACTTTTATTTAATTATACAAAAATAAGTTATATTTCAATTAATTTAATTATACAAAAATAAGTTATATTTCAATTAATTTAATTATACAAAAATATATTTTTTATACAAAAATAAGTTATATTTCAATTAATTTAATTATACAAAAATATATTTTTTATACAAAAATAAGTTATATTTCAATTAATAAGCAGATGCAACTCTAAATCCTTGTAAAGCTGCGTGTTGTTGTCTATTAGCTTCAACACGAGCTTGTTCTGCTGCAGTTGCTGATTGAGGAATAGCCCCAAGTGCATTTTGATAAACATTAGACATCAATCTTTGTTGTTCTGCACTTTGATTTAAACCGCTAGCCATCATATCACTAGCATTTGGCATATTCATTCTTTCTGCATTTTCGTATTCAGCTACTTCATCTAAGTTACCTTGATTCCAAAATACAGGTGGTTCATTCATCATAGTTTGAAATCCTAATTTATTAGAAACAAATGGTTGTTTTGCTTCATTTAAATTGACTAAACCCATAGCGACAGCGGCACGAGTTCGTGGATCAGCAACTTCTTGTCCTACTTGAGACCAACCAGAAACATCAGAACCGAAACCATCAGAACGAATATATTGTCTATTAGCTGCATTACCTACAGCAGCTCCTGCAACAGGATTACTTTCAAACCCTTCTTTTGGAAATTTTAAAACATGGAAATATACTAAAACTAAAATAACTAAAACAAGAATACTTGCATAAGCTCCAAGATCATGAACACTTCTTAATTCAGTAGGCATTTTTAATTAATTTATTAAATATGATATTTTTAATTTATAAATCTATATATATCTTAATATATAAAAAATAAAAAAAATAAATAAATTATTTTAAATAAAATAAAAATATTTTAATATATTGTTTTAATAATTTTTTTTATTAATTTATTTTAGTTTGATTTTAGTCTATTATATTTGTATTTAATAGTTTTAATTTAATATTATTAATTCAATATTATTATTTTTCATTTGATTTTAATATATTTAGTTTGAATTAGTTTATTTATTTTAAATTAGTTTAAAATAAGTTAGTTAAAATAACCAAACCAAAACAAATCAAACAAACTAAATTATTCGTAATTTCGAATAGTTAAGCCTTTCGCCCTTTGAGGAATTCCTTTTTTAGATAATTCTTCATATTCTACAGTCAATAAAAGATTTTTATATTTTTTTTCAAATCCATTATCTTTATTGCATTCTTCAAATAATTTTTTTCTTTCTACATCAGTCATATTTTTTGGCGTAATATTAAATTTATTTTTATCTTTAGTTTGACAAATCCAAATTATGGCGCCTTTTGCTTTGCCTTTTTTTCCTTCTGTAAAATCCACAATTTCAAATTCATCTGTAAATTTTGCCTTAAGTTTAATTACATTTTTGCTTCTAGTATATGAACCTGTTTTTGTCGCATTTCCTAAATATGGACTATCGACATTTCTTAATATACAGCCTTCATATCCTTCTTTTACAACTTTATTAAATATATTATCTACAATTTTTTTATCATCTGCTAAAATTGTTTCAACATGTTTTAATATTTTTTTATCTTCGTTAATGACTAAATTGAAAAATTTATCTAATAATTCAATTCTATTTTTAAATTCCATTTTCATATTATCAGGATAAAAGCAGTCATATATGTGATATTCTAAATCTTCTTTTTCATCACCTGTTTCGCTTCTACTTTCTCCACTAATATCTTGTAAATGTAATCCATGCTTATAAAATTCTCCATCTAAATATAAAGATACACCTGCTTTAATAAATTTAGGTAAATATTTTATTAATATATCTTTTATATATTTTTTACCTGGAAATTCTCTTTGAGTTCTACTATAACAAATTATTTCACCAGTTTTAATATCAAAATAACTTAAACATCTAATTCCATCATATTTTCTTTGAACATAAATTGGATATTTTATATACTTAACACCATCTTTATATGGTGATGCAAGCATTGGAAAATATTTTGTATTAATATTTGTTTTAATTTTATTACCAAATTTATTTTCTGTGCCGCCTTTTTCTTTACGTTTTATATATTGTGCTCTAGACCATATTAATGCTTCATGTAATTGGTTTCTTTGATTAGCTTTACCTTCATTAGATATATTTTCAAAATATGTAGGAATATCTTTTGTAATTTTACCGCCTTCAATACCTCTTTCAGTCCATACTTCAACAATAGAATATTTAGGTAAATCCATATAATCTTCACCTGTATAAAAATAATCATCTTTTAATACTAATACATTTTCATTTAATTCATTCCAGTCTATATTATTTTGTCTATTTCCATCTTTAACAATTCGAATAAATATTTTCCATATTCTAATATTATTTTTTATATCTTTTGTTCGTAATGTAGGAAATTCATATTGATTTTTTTCATCATTAATTCCTCCTGGTAATATAGTGAAGTCAGTCATGTCTCTTTTTTCAGCTGTCATTTTTTATTTTAGTTTAATTATTTATAATTAGTTTAATCTAATCAATTTAATCAATTTAATTATTTATAATTAGTTTAAATAATTTAATCAATTTAATTATTTATAATTAGTTTAATTATTTATAATTAGTTTAAATAATTTAATCAATTTAATTAGTTTAAACAATTTAAACAATTTAATCAAATCAATTTAAATAACTTAAATAACTTACTATACTTTATATATTAGTTTAATTTTAGTATGAATTTATTATATTTATGGTTATATAAATATAATATATAATCAAATTTTATAATTTAAAATCATGTCGCTTAAAAAAGACAAAAGACACATATGTAATTTAGCAGGAAATACAAACAATTCAAACAATATTATTAATACTATTGAAGATAGTGTAATGTCAGACATATTAACAAATACTTATTCAGTGTATAAAGACTGGGATAGATGGGATCAACATTTAGTTGGATATAATAATTATAAACAACCAAAAAACCAATTTAATATTAATGGAAGACTAAATTATAATAATTTAACTGATATGGTGTCTAAAGAATATATTTATCCATATCATGAATATAATAGTTATAATCCATATTTATATACTCAAATATCTTCATGGCCTAATCGACCACAAATGACATGGGGTAATGGCATATTTACAAAATATGGTTATTATTTGCCTAAAAATAATAAATCCATTTAAATTACAAAATATGGTTATTATTTGCCTAAAAATAATAAATATAATTATTATTTGCCTAAAAATAATAAATCCATTTAAATTACAAAATATAATTATTATTTGCCTAAAAATAATAAATCCATTTAAATTACAAAATATAATTATTATTTGCCTAAAAATAATAAATATGGTTAAATTAAAAAAAGATTAATTTTATACAAAAATATATAACAAAGATAACATATATAACATATATAAAATTATTAATAATACTAATAATACTAATAATACTAACAATACTAACAATATGAACAATAATGAAATAAAAATTAATGAAAATAAATTATTACAAAATACAAATATTAAAGATATTTTAATTTATATAAAAAATATTTTTTATCTTGATGAAGTATTAATAAGTATAAAATCTAATAATATATGGGTTGTTCCTTGTATTATAAATCAACAAATAATTGATGAAAAACAAATTATTGATGAAAAATATTATACAAATATATATGATTTTTATAAAAATTATCAAAATTATAGTATTAATGAATATGTAATATTATTTTACAATTTTAACAAATTAGACAAGATAGACAAATTAGACAAAAAATATATATTTATACCAACAGTATTAAAATTAGTAATTGAAAAAATAGTAGATAAATATATTAATTATAAATTACTTTTAAACTTAAGTAATGAAATTAAAAATCCATTAGAAAATATATTAAAATTATTATTAAATACTAATCCAGAAATTAATCAATATGGATTATTATTATCAAGTAATATTTTTAATTTTATAGATTATTTTGATTTTAATCATAAAATAAATTTAAATAATTTTAACTTAAAAAATTGTATAAAAAATATAAATGAAATAATTTATAGTTCATTTAAATATAAATTTGAATATTTTATTGAACAAACAACACCTGAAATAATTAATACAGATGAAAGAATATTAAAACAAATATTAATTAGTTTGATAATAAAATTTTTATCTAAAAAAAATACAACAAATTCAAATGAAATAAATATTATTTTATATATTTATACAATTAAATTAGATTTAGAAGAAGATGGATATAATTATCAAATTGATTTTGATTTATATAATAATTTAGAAAATAAGTTAGATAGTATAAATGATAATTTAGAAAATAAGTTAGAAAATCAATTATTATCAAAAACATTTAATAATATAAATATTGCTTCATGTTATAGTTTATCAAAAAAAATTAATGGTAATTTAAAATATATAATTGATGAAAATCATTTTAGCTTAAATATTTTTATTTAGCTTAAATATTTTTATTTAGTTTAAATATTTTTATTTAGCTTAAATATTTTTATTTAGCTTAAATATTTTTATTTAGTTTAAATATTTGAATATTATCAATAAAAAATTATAAATTATAATCATTTCTAAGTCTTTCAATAGCCCAATTTAAACCAACATTATTATCAAAATTTTTTGATAAATTTTTAAAATTAATTTTATCATATTCATTTTCTTTCATTGCACTTTCTAATGATATTTGTGTTTTTTGATTTTCATCATTTGAATTGTTTGAGAAATTTGAATTGTTTGAATTGTTTGAGAAATTTAAAATATTTATTTCATTTAAATTGTTTATTTCATTTAAATTATTTAAATTTTTAGTATTTTTTGTTTCATATATTGAAGGTTCATTTAATAAATCTTTTAAAATTTTATAATCATCTTCAATTGGAATACCTTTTTTTTTACATTCATTAAAAAATTTTGTCTTAAGAGAAAAAGATATTTCTGGATCATTCATTTCAATACTTCCATATTCTCTGCTCATCCAAAATAATAATTCATTTTCTGTTAATTGATTTTCTCTAATATCCCTAATATCTCTAACATCTCTATTTATTCTTTCTCTTTCTATTTTATCATATAATTGTGAATATTTAATAGATTGATCTTTTCCTAAATCTTTTAGTTTATCAAATTTTGACATTTCTTTAAATTTTATTAAACCAATTACAATTGAATTAAGAATAATAATAGTTATATTAATAGAATTATTATCAGTAGTATTAATTTTTTCTAAAAAACTAATAATTATATTTAATAATATTGGCAATATCGCTGTTATCATTAACAAATATTTTATAATTTTATCTATAAAAGAATAATTTTCTATTATAAAAGACATCATTATTTTTTTATGTAAAATTAATTTTTTTGTTTCTTTTATTTTTTTAATAGCATAATTAGATAATTGTTGATTGTTCATAATGTTTATCTTATATAATATATATACTTTTATATTTCATTAGTTTTAATATTAAAAAAATAAATTTATCTAAAATATATGATTATATATGATTATATAAGATTATATAAAATAATATGTGATAAAATAATATGTGATAAAATAATATGTGATAATATGTGATAAAATAATATATGATAATATAATATGTGATAATTTAAAATATGATAATATAATATATGATAAAATAATATAATATGTGATAATATGTGATAATTTAAAATATCTAAAATATCTAAAATATGCAAACTAATTAATAATTTCAAATTTATATTTTTTCTTCATTAAAGATATTTCATTTTCGTATAACATAAACCAAACATTTAATTCATTTTCACGATTTATTCTTATAGCTCTTCCAATAATTTGAGTAACAATATTTGCGTCTATAATATAATGAGATAAAATTATATCAGTAGCAAATTGTAAATTAAGTCCTGAACTATATCTAATAGAATTAATTATTAAAATACAATTATCATTATAATTTTTAAATTCTTCAACTATTTTACTTAAATTATTATGTGTGCCGCATAATCTCCAAAATTTAATATTTGTTTCAGTTAATGCATCAACTATATCATTTAATATATATTCATAACTCGCAAATAATATAATTTTTTTCTTTTCACTTTTAGGCATTATACATGTGCTTTGTAAAATGTTTTTTAATTCAATATTAATTTTTTTAATTTCAAGATCTTTTGTTTCAACTAAACTATTATTAACTAAATTATTAATAAAATATGAAATTGTATGTTTTTTAGGTTTAAATATTTCATTTTTATTTTCAAATTCTTCATTTATAATGTTAGATAATTTAATTTCCTTACCAATAAAAATTATATTTTCTCTACTAATTATATTTCTACAATTAAAGCAAGGATTATTATTTTTATTGATACCTTGAATTTTAAAAGCGCAAATTCCACATAAAATAACACCACAACATTTATTAATTACACATTCTGTATCTTGCGTAATATCATCATTACATACTGGACAAATACCATTTGAAATATTATTTTTTACTCTTTCAAGCATTTTTCCAGTTTCTAATTTAATTTTTTTGTATTCAATTTCAATTTCATCAATTAAATCATCAATACCATTATATTCATAATCTATAGTAGTAAAATTTAAAAACATAGTTTTTGTATATTTTATATATGAACCAAATCTTTCATAATCAGGATGTTGATTAATTGGCAATCTTTCATTATTATTTTTATTTAATTCTACAAAATCTAATATATCTAATGCTTTTCTATATTTATTATAATTGTCACTTAATAATTTTTCAAATATATCTATAATAGAATTGGATTTTATATCTAACATTTCTGCAATATTTTCATATAAATCTGAATTTGCCATTTCAATAATTTGATTTATTTCATTATGTTTTAATTCTGATAAAGCAGATATAAATTTATTATTTTTATTTTTTATTTTACATAAATTATAATTTACTCTAGGAATATCCATACTATTTTTTAGAAATTGTTTTTCACAATGTAAGTTCAATATTTTCATCATATTAACATCTAACATTTCACGAGTGCTATATAATTGATTAAGTATAATTTCTTCTGCATTTGAAAACCTAGAATTTAATGTTTTTTTCTTTTGAGAATAATTAGTTTTATTTGTTGATGAAACATACCATGTAAATAAACTATGTATAGGATTAAGACAATTAGGTAATTTATTTGTATCAAAATCGTCAATTATAACTCTTTTCCAGCAAATAAAATTTGATAAATTAGAAATAATATGATAATAATATTTTATAACATTATTGTTTATAGGATTTATTTTTATGTCTTCATCAAAATTAAATTTAGATTTCGACTTATGATTTCTAACTAATATAATATCATATTTATTAATCATTCTACTTTTAATTAATTCATTTAAAGTATATAAATCATTTATTGTCGCGACTTTAAAATATGTAAAATTAGTATAATTTTTAATATTTAACTCCCATTGATTTAATACACTTGAAGCGACAAATATTAAGGTTGATTTTATCATATTTGAATATTTTACTTTAATATAACCTTCGCATTGTTGCTTACGATTTAAACATGAATTATCTAATAAATTAATTTCTGGAATAGCTTTAGGAGAATTATTTAATGCTATTAAACTTAATATTTCAAAAGTTTTTCCAGAGCCTGGAGGATCAGCTAATATAGCATAATTATAAATAAATTTATTTTTAATAATTAAATCTCCATTTTCATTACGTATTTGACTATATTTCATAATTATATTTACATCATTTCCATAATTATAATCAATAATTCTGGTATTTTCTAATTCAATCATAGAATAAACAATTGCTTTTTGATGCTCGTATAATTCTATTTTAATACCACTTTTATCTATTTTTTTATAATTTTCATTTAAACCATAATTTTTAATTGTTTGATGTGAATTTTTTTGTTCTATTTTAAATTTAATTTTATCTATTATATTTTTTTGAATTATTTCAGACATCTTATATTATTTTATATTATTAGTATTAACTTATAATTACTTATAATTACTTATAATTACTTATAATTACTTATAATAATTTCAAAATTTATAATAATTATTTATAATAATTAGTTATATTAATTTATAATATCTAATATAATATCTAATATAATATCTAATATAATATCTAATATAATATCTAATAATTAGTTATAATAATTTTAAAATGAGTGCAGTTGAATTAGTTAAAGTTACTCAAGAACATTATTTAGTTGTAATGAGTTCAATTCGAAATGCATTAAATGGTGAAAAATTATCATCAGTTAATATAGTTCATGCAATTACATCTGGTATGATTTCAGCAGGTGTATTTACATTATTATCAGGTAAAGAAAAAAAACAATTAGTTTTACAATCATTACATATGTTAGTAGATGAATTTAAATTTGATGAAAATATGAATGAATTAATTAATAATTTAATAGATGTAATTGGTCCAACAATAATTGATGGATTATTTAATTCAAATATAGGAAAATTTAATTTTGGTATTTCAAAAAATAATAATTGCTGTATAATTTGTTAATAATTGTTTTAACTTATTTTAACTTATATTAGTTTCATAATAAAATATTTTAAATTATATTTTTTTTAATATATTTATATTAATTTCATAATATTATATAATATTATATAATATTTCATAATATTATATAATAATTTATAATAATTTTATAATTTAGTTTCTTCATCAATATAAATTTCACAATCATTAAATAATATAATTTTTGACCCAGGTTTTAATTCTTTTCGAGCCTTATTAGCAAAAGTATCAACAATTGTATTATTATGATAACAAAAATATTCATAACTATTTATATTACATTTATTCCATCCATTTTTTCCATGACTAACTACATGTCTAAATATAATTTCTATTCTTTTTTTCATTATTAATTCATTATATAAAATCCATATTTTTTTAACTAGATCAGGATTTTTATGATCATCTATAGTATTATTTTTAGACCAATTTGGAATATATGAACTAATCATATTAATCCAAAAATCAGAATCAGAAACTATTATTAAAGTTTTACAGCTTTTGATATTTTCATTTATATATAACATAGTTTGATATATAGCTTCTCCTTCAGCTCTAATACTTGTAGCATAAATATTTGAATTATCTATACTGCCCATAATTAAAGTATTTTTTAATGTTCCAAGAGTAAATTGAACTGCATAACCAGCTTTAGCTTCAGGACATGATCTATTAGGATTACATGAACCATCTGTAAATGCTACTTGTGTATTAATATCCATATTAAATTTTTTTTCTATTTCATTTAATTCTATATTTTCAACATTCCAATTAATAGCTTCTAAATTATTTTTTTCTAATATTTGATTTGCTTTAATAAAATTATCACAATTTTCAAATGTATTTCCAGCTAATGGACTTGGGTGTTTCCATTCTAAAATACTACAATCATTAGATATATATTCTTTCATACTTTGTGCTAATTTACCCCATAATATAAAAATAGGTTTATAACTTGTAGATAATTTATTAATTAATAACTTAATATAATTATGCCAAATTTTAATATGATGACCAGCTTTACCAATTTCAGTAGTTAAAGCTTTATTTAATAATAATACACCTTGTTTAGACCATAACTCTAAATTAGATGTTTTAGGAATTTTATTTATTAATCCATAATTCACTAAACATTTATAAATATTTTTTAAGCTAGCAGGAATTTTATTTGTATTAATACATGAAAAAGCTAAACCATGTGCATTTCCTTTAGTTGGATATGGGTCTTGACCTAAAATAACTATTTTAATTTTATTAGGATTATCAATATATTTTGCAAATTCAAACCAATTATTTACTTTTGGTGTAATAATATTTTCATCAAATATATTTTTTATATCATAATTATTTATTAAATTATTAATAACATTATCTAATTCTTTTGTATTCAATAAATTTTTCCATTCATTATTTACACCTTCAAATATTGTATTTTTTATATTTTGGTCATTTCTATTAATTATTTCTGACATTTATTAATATTATAAGATATATTTTATAATATTTTATATTGTTTTATATTAATTTAATATAAATTCAAAATTTATATAAAAAATATAATAAAAATTTATATAAAAAATATAATAAAATAAATCAAACAATTAAATCAAACAATTAAATCAAATAAATAAATCAAACAATTCAAACAAAATGTATAAACAATTTTTACTTAAATATGCATTATATATAGTTTATATAGTAGGTTTTTTTTGTTTATATTTACAGCAAAAAATATATAAATTTATAAATAATTTTTTATATGATGATAATAAAAATATAGATTTAATTCAATATGTATCAAATTTTACAATATCATTTGGTGTTTCTGTTATGGTATTAGGATTATTTTGTATAATTTTCGGTCAATATATTCGTGAATTAGAAAATGAAGAAGCAAGAAATACAATTTTTAATCAAAAAAAAATAGTTAATAAACAAAATCATAAAAAATATAAAATTCATACATATGATTATGTTAATGGTAAAAATATATATAATGGTATGGTCGAATTGTAATAAATATTTAGTTTCAAAAAATAATATTTAAATAAATTATATAAGTAGTATAATTAGTATAAGTAGTAAAAAATTTATAAAAAAATGTATGTTTCTACAATTATAAGTTTAATTTTATTAATATTAGCATTAATTATGTTATTATATAATCATAATTCTTTTAAGTATCTAAATTTAATATTAACAATAGCATCAATTTTTATAATAATAAATTGTAAGTGTTGATTGCATATATCAAATCACATCTTAAAATATTTCGTTATGTGATAATTCTTTATAATCAATATTTAATGTATTTTCTTTAAATAATTTATCAAATTTTTCATACTCTTCAAGAGTTATTTTTTTAATTAATATAACCATATATGATATGGATTTATCTAATAATGTAGGTATATCATAATATGAATGTATTGCTTCAATAAATATACACATAAATTTAATTATTTTATAAATAGGTTCTATATCTTTAAATAAATGTTCAAAATTATCTTTTAATTCATCAATTTTAAAATCATCTCTACTATAATTAAATCCATATTTATTCCAGTATATGTCTGAATATTGTTTTATATTATTGAAAAATTTTATATCTTGATTTTTAAATATTAATGTATGATTATTACATTGAATAGGTTTTTTTATAAAATATATACTATTTTTATATTCATCTTCATTCCATAATTCTATCCAATCCATAATCATTTTAAATATTATATAAGATTTTAAATCAATTTTAATTATTTTTTTATTAACTGAATTAATTTCTATTAAACCTGATTCAAATATTAAAGGTTCATCTTCTATTATTCCTGTATCTAAATTTTCATGTTTATTATATTTTTTATTATAATCTACATTTCTAAAATCTTTTAAAAATATATTTCCAAATAATCCTATAGTTTCAATTATTCTTTGATTTAATTTATATACTTTATTATTTTCATCATCCTTATGTTTTAAATAAAAATATTCTGGTTCGTCTAATCCTAAATCTATTTCTGACATATTTATATTTGGTTTGGTTTAATATAATTAAGTTAGTTTAAATTAGTTTAAATTAGTATATGTTAATATAAATTAGTATATGTTAATATAAGTTAGTATATGTTAATATAAGTTAATATAAGTTATTTAAATCAAATAAGTTATTTAAATCAAATAAGTAAATTAAGTAAATTATTATAATAATTTACTTAATTTATATATTAATAATATTTTTTCATTTTTTATTATATTTTACTTAGATAAAAATAAATCATTATAAAATAATATAATCATTATAAAATAATATAAAATAATATAAAACATTATAAATCATTATAAAATAATATAAATCATTATAAAATAATATAATCATTATAAAACATTATAAATCATTATAAAATAATATAAATCATTATAAAATAATATAAATCATTATAAAATAATATAAATCATTATAAAATAATATAAATCATTATAAAACATATAACTATAAATATATAAAAATAAAAATGGTTAGTTTATTTAAACCAGGAAATTTAGCAATACAAAGTTTTCATAAAAATAAAGATGAATTAGAAAAAATAAGACCTATTGATTACATATTAGATTTTATTAATGATAGAATTCCTAGATCCAGTTTTGAACCAGAAATTATAAAACCAAAAGGCATGGGTTCGCGCGTAATAGTTATTAAAGCCGGAACATCAAGTGGAAAAAGCACAACTATACCACCAGAATTATATAATAAATTTTATGAACTTAGTCGAAAAAATATTGTTGTTACACAACCAAGAGTTTTAACTGCAGTAGATATACCTTTACAAGTTATACAATTTTATAAAAATTTAAAATTAGGCGAAAATATAGGATTTTCAACTGGTATAGTAGAAAGAAAACCAAATAGAGGAATTATTTATATGACAATAGGAGTATTAATTCAACAATTAATGTTATTAGATGATGAAACTATAATGAAAAAATACAGTTTTATTTTAATAGATGAAGTTCATGATAGATCTATTCAAACAGACACTGCATTATTTTATTTAAAAAGATTTTTAAAAAGAAACTGGGAACTAACTACATGTCCAATAATAATTTTGATGTCCGCAACTATAGATCCAGAAATTTTTATGAATTATTTTGAATGCCCAAAAGAACATTTTATTGAAGTAAAAGGATTTTCACATCCAATTGACAATAGATTTAGTAAGTATCAATTATCTGATTATATTTCATACGCTATAAATATGGCTGAAAAAACTCATCTAGAAAATTTAGCAGATATAAATGATAATATTTTAGTTAGAGACATATTAATTTTTGTTCAAGGAAACAAAGATGCAAAAACTATTATTGAAAAATTACATAAATTTAATTCTGAAATTTTATCAAAATCACAAAAAGAAATTGATCAATATTTAATTCAAATTAATGAAAAAATTAATAATAATAAAATAGGCGGTCGTGAAAATAATCCATTTTATATTTGTCCAGTTTTAATTACTAGTGATACATATAAAGAAGGAGGTAATGATTATAAAAATTTATTCTCTGACTTAGATACATTAAGTGTTCCTATTTATTCATCCGACAAGAAAATTATTAAATATGTAAAACCATCTAGAAAAATAATTGTAGGCACAAATGTAGTTGAAACAGGATTAACAATACCAACATTAAAATATTGTATAGATACAGGATTTGCTAAAGTTAATGAATTTAATCCAAATTTTGGTATAAGTTTATTTATTAATAAACCAATTACTCGTGACTCAGCTATGCAAAGACGAGGCAGAGTAGGAAGAAAAACATCAGGTATATGGTATCCTTGTTATACAGAAGAAATTTTTAATAATATGATTAATATGTCTTTTCCTCAAATTATTAATAATGAAATAACAGATATGTTATTAGCACTTATAATCAGTGAAACTGAAACTGAAGTTAGATTAGCAACGCACATAGAATTAAAAAATAGAAATAAATCACATATGCATTTAAATAAATCACATATGCATTTAAATAAATCACATATGCATTTAAATAAATCACATATGCATTTAAATAAATTAATAAATCAAATTGACCAAAATAGAATTTTTCAAATGAACCAATTTGATCAAGAAACATATATTATTACATCTAATAATGCATTTGAAGCTAATAATATGGACTTTATGCAATATCCTCCTGCTGACAGTATTATTTATTCATTAGAAAAATTACATGGATTAGGTTTTATTAATTATGATTATTCTCCAACTTTATTTGGATTTTATGGATCAAAATTAAGAAAAATTAAGATAGAAAATGTTAGATTATTATTAGCTGGATATTCATATGGAGCAAATATTTTAGATTTAATAACTATTGTTGCTATGATTGAAGCAAAATTTTCACTAAAAATAAATAAATATAAACCAAGAAATTTATTAGGATTATCTGATTTGGAAAATAATTTTTATTATAAATTTATTTTTGCTGATGATTTTATTGAATATCTATTAATATGGTATGAATTTATGTCTTTATTAAATGATTTCCATCATTCATTTAGTGATTTGAGTAGTGATTTGAGTAGTGATTTGAGTAATGATTTGAGTAATGATTTGGATAATAAATTTGATAATGGTGATAATTATAATGATAAATATGGGTTTAAACAAATTAAAAAAAGCAAAACTAAAAAAACTCAAACTGAAAAAATAAATTTTGATAAAATAAATGAATGGATGAAAATAAATGGATTTAATATTAAAGATTTTTATACAGTAACTGAATTAAGAGACGATATTATAGAAAATTTTTTAATATTAGGTTTAAATCCATATTATAATGGAATAAATTCACCTAAAGGGACATACAATTTAATTAATATTATGAAAAGAAATTTAAATGAAGGTTATGAAGAAATTATCAAAATTAAAAAATGTATTTATGATGGATATAGATATAATTTAGCCTTATATAATAAAAAATTAAATACTTATATAACTAAACAAACACATATACCAATAATTTTAGAAACTAAATTAATAAGATTAGATAAAAAAAATATACCTATGTATATTATAATTGGAAAATTAGAAATGAAAGAGTCAAATAAAATTAAAGGATCATATGAATTTATTGGTTCTAAAATTTCAATATTAGATGGTTATGTTGATGTTGATTTAAATTATTACGATTAGTGTGGTTTAGTTTTACTTAGTAACTTATTATAACTTATTATAATTTATTATAATTTATTTTTTTAACTTAATTTTAATAAATTTGTTATGTTTGTTATGTTTGTTATGTTAGTTATGTTAATTAATTGTGTTAATTAGTTAAGTAAAACAAAATAAAACAAATAAGACAACTAATATAAGTAATTTAGTTAAAATATAAATATTGAAATTAAAAAAATAAAATTATAATCAAAATATAAGTAAGTTAAAATAAGATATAAAAATGTCGATATTAAATACAATACAAGATATGAATCAAAATAAATTTTTATTTCAAAAAATTAAATATAACTTTACAAAAGAATATAAAGAAAAAGAATATAAAGAAAAATACATCAAAACAAAACAAAATTTATTAGAATATATACTTATAAATAAAGATAAAAAATATAATAAAAGTGATTTAATAAAAATTATTGGTAATAAAAATATTAATCATAAACTAATAAATTATGTAAATTGTGTAAATTGCAGACATAAAAATATAGATATATTTACTTATTTAAGTTTTGGTAAAATTAACATAGATACAATATTATTATTTATCGATAATCAATGGAACTGGGAAGACATATCATTAAATGAAAATATTATTATAGAAAATATATTTATGTATCATCATTTAAATTGGGACTATAAAGAATTATTAAAAAATCCTAATTTGACAATGGAAATTTTTGAACAAATTTATAGTTTTTATGATGAAGTAACAAAAGATTATATTAATGAAATTACATATAATCCAAATATAACTATAAATATTATAGAAAAATATAAAAATATAAAATGGGATTGGGATGCTATTTCTAATAATATAAAAAATTTATCTTTAGAATATTATAAAAAATACATTGATAAATGGGATCATAAATTATTATCTTTTCATATTGATTTTAAAATTTTTAATTTATATAATTTTATGGACTGGGATTATGAAATTTTATCTGGTAGTCGATATTTAGATTTTGACATAGTAATAAAAAATATTCATAAAGAATGGAATTGGTCTCATATTTCTTTAAACAAAAATTTAACAATAGAAATAATTGATAAATATAAATTACTAAATTGGGATTGGAATATATTATCTTATAATTATAATATAAATATAGACTTTGTTAAAAATAATATTGATAAAAATTGGAATATGTTTTATTTGAGTGCTAATCCTGCCATAACTATGGATGATATAAAAAATAATAATTTGAAATGGGACAAAAATGGAATTTTATTAAATCCAAATATAACAAAAGAAATTATAGAAAAATATATAGATTATTATGGATTTAACATAATTTATGATAATCAATTTTTATATAATGATAAAGCATTTGAAATACAAATAAAAAAAGATAGAAAAAAAAGAGCTGATAAAATTTGTTATTTATTACAAAAATATACGAAAAATTTATTTAATGAAAATATTTTAAATCATATTTCATCATTTATAGATTATTATTAGTTTTAATAATTTATTAGTTTATTATTTTAATAATTTTATTAATGCATTAGTTTATAATTTTATAATTTGTTAGTTTATTAATTTATGATTTATGATTTATGATTTTATAATTTTATTAGTTTATTAGTTTATGATTTTATAATTTATGATTTTATTAGTGTAATAGTTTATGACTTTAATATTATTAGTTTATTAGTTTATGATTTTATAATTTATTAATTTATTAGTTTATAATTTATGACTTTAAAATTATTTAATATTATTTAATATTATTAGTTTATAATTTTATAATTTGTTAGTTTATTAATTTATAATTTATTAATTTATAATTTTATAATTTATTAATTTATAATTTTAGCAGTTTATGAATTTAATATAATTTTTTTATATGTAATTTGTGTCAAATATTTTTATTTAGTAATAATTGTTGTATCGAAAAAAGGATTATAAGAAATACTTAATCCACAATAATTTACATTATGAAATTTGTAATTTATTGGATTATATAATCCTGATTCAACTGCTTCTTCAAGAATAATTTTAAAATCATGCCAATATTCATTTCCATGCTTCCATGTTTTATTTGCTATATGAGATAATTCATGTAAAGCTACAAATAATAATGTATCAGTATCTTCAAAAAGAAATTTACCACTTAATTTTTCTCTTAAACAAACTGCAAAAACACGCCCTTTATCTTCTACAAAACTTGTATTAACAATACCTTCAGGTGCATTTTCAATTAAATTATCTGGATTATATAATGATAATAATCGTCTAACCATTTCAGTTCTATATTCATTAGGATTATTATTCCATATATATTTATTTCTTAAAAATCTTAATATTTCTATTAATTTTTTATTTATTAAAGCTAGTTTTTCGCTCGCATGAATAAATGTATTGTCTTCATATTTTGATGAAACTAAATAACATCTTCCATCTATATTATTACAAATTTTTTTACTCAAAAATACACCTTCGAAAGTTTCTTTAATATTAGAATGAAATAATAATAAAATTATTATAATAATTAAACCAATATCCAAATTACTCATTTTGTATTTTTTTTAGATTTTATTATTATACTTAATATTTTTTTTATTTATATATTTTTTAATTTATTTTTTGAATAGATAAAAAATATAATCCTTATTTACATTTATTATAAATATTTTTATTACTACAAAAAAAATAAAAAAAATATATTGTGTAGAGCAATTTATATACATATATACAATAATATACAATTTACAAATTCCAGGGGCTATAATTAATAATAGTTATTAGCACAGCGATTTGTTTATTGCATCTACACAATTTAAGTAATTTAATTTTCAATTTTTTTATGATGGTCAATTTACAAAAAATATATTTTAATCAAATAATTTTTAAACAAAAAAGAAATAAAGGATACTCTAAATATTTCTCTTTCATGGATATAAAATATTCTCATCATCAATGTCTTCAAATTTTTTATAAAATAATTATAAATAAAAAATTTGAAGACAGTGATGATGAGAATATTTATATTCATTAAAAGAGAAATAATCAAAGTATCTCTATTTCAATCTGAGTAATTTAATTTTCAATTTTTTTATGATATACAATTTACAAAAAAAAATAATAATTTAATTATAAGTTATAAATATTTTTGTTACTATAAAAAAAATATATTGTGTAGAGCAATTTATATACATATATACAATAATATACAATTTACAAATTCCAGGGGCTATAATTAATAATAGTTATTAGCACAGCGATTTGTTTATTGCATCTACACAATTTAAGTAATTTAATTTTCAATTTTTTTATGATGGTCAATTTACAAAAAAAACATATTTAATATAAAAACAATTTAAACAAAAAAGAAATAAGTGATACATTAAATATTTCTTTTCATGATTATCTTCAAATTGTTTATATTTATAATTACAAATATAAACAATTTGAAGATAATCACGAAAAGAAATAATTAATGTATCTCTATTTTCAATCTAAGTAATTTAATTTTCAATTTTTTTATGATGGTCAATTTACAAAATTATATTTAAATTATTTTTTTATAAAATACATTTTAAAACAATATATTAAAATATATTAAAATATATTAAAATATATAAAGTAATAAAATAAATCAAACATTATAATGTTTATAAAACTTTTAATAATGTTTTCATAGATATTATATAATTTAATTTTTTACTATAAAATTAATTTACTTAATTTAATTAGATTTTCCTCACCCGCCTCGAACTATTTTTTTTGGTTTTTGTTTTGTTTTTGGTTTTTTAACCGGTCTAACTTTTTTATTACTTTTTGGCATACTTTTTAAGTTAGTTATTAATTTATTAACTTATTATTAATTTATTAACTTATTATTAATTTATTAACTTATTATTAATTTATTAACTTATTATTAATTTATTAATTTACTATTAATTTATTAATTTATTATTAACTTACTATTAACTTACTATTAACTTATTATTAACTTACTAACTTATATATTATATAATATATTTAAATATATTACAAAAAAATAAACACATTAAATACAATTAAACAAAATTAACATAAAATAGTAGAATTAAAAATATTATATATATCTTTGTTTTTAATTCCAAAAATTATTTGTTTAAAATAACTTCCATAAAAATTAATAATTTCAAGAAATGTTTCAGCTAATTTATTAGGCAATATATTAAAATCTTGACACCCCCAATCGTCAAATATTATGGTTTCATAATTTAAATAAGAACAAAGTTTAAAAGTATTTATTAATTTTTCTCGCAAATTAATAATTCCATCAGGCGAACTATTTAATACAGAAATAATTTTTATATTGTTTTGTTCTAATAATGAATAATTTTTATCATTATAATTTTTAAATATTAAAACTTTTGGATAATGTATAAAAATATTTTCATCTAATGGATATTTATTATTAATTAGATCTCCATCATTCATAATTAAACTACTAGATAAATATAAATTTGTTTCGTTGTTTTCACTTCCTTGATCACTCATTCCACCAGACTTAAATTTTGACCCAGCTAAAATATGAATACTATTTGTTTCAAAATAATTTAAATAATTATCACAATAAATTTTAACATTAGGCTTAAAAGATTTTTCTTTTAAAATAAATTTTCTAATTTCTGAAAATTGTATAATATTTAATTTATCTTGTTTATAAATTTTATAAATATTTAAATTATATAATTTTTCTTTTAATTTTATTTCGTTAAACATTTTTTTGCATTTTAATTCTGTATCATTATAGATATTTCTTATTTCTTCTTTTCTTATTAAATCATAATTTAACACTTTATTTAATTCTATTCCTAATTCTTTCATTTCATTTTTAATACTTTCTTGCATTTCTAAATATAAAGTATATTCATCTTCTATAATTTCATTTTTAATTAAAGATTGTTGAATAGAAATACTTAATGCTTTTAATATATTTGTTTTAGTTAGTTTTTTTTTATTTTCAAATAAATTATTATATAATTCTTGTAATATTATATCTTTATTTTCATTTATTATTAGAATAAAATATTCATACAATGTTAATTCTTTTTTAATAATAAAAGGTGTTTGACTAAATTCTTTATGTAAATTACTAAAAATTAAATTATTATTTTCATTTAATTTATACTTTTTATTAATTTTCATGTTTAGATATTCTTCATATTTTTTTTTCTCAATTAAAATATTTTTATTATATTTTGTAAAATTATTATAAAAATATTGTAAGAAATTATCATATTTAAAATCTTCATTGTTTAATATAGTAAATATTTTTACTATTTTTTTATTTATACTATTAGTATTAGTATTAGTATTAGTATTAGTATTAGTATTCATATTATTAGTATTAGTATTAGTATTCATATTATTAACTTTAGTTTGAAATTTATATAATTTGTATAAACTAAATTTATATAATTTGTATAAACTAAATTTATATCAAAATTTAAAAAAAATAATAAAATTTAACTTTAATTCCAATAAACATAATTAATTAAATCATAAATTAAATCATTATACAAATATTTATTTAATATAAATTTAATAATTTTCTTTCTATTATTAATATCTTTTTTTAATTTTCTTTTATATACATATCCATCATATATAAATTCATTTATAGATATCCAAGCCCAATTCCAAGGCTTATCAATATATTTATCTAATATTTCTATAGTTAAATTTGGATTATTAGATAAATTTTTCCAATCCCAAGGCTTATCAATATATTTATCTAATATTTCTATAGTTAAATTTTGATTTCTAGATACCCAACCCCAATCCCAAGGCTTATCAATATATTTATCTAATATTTCTATAGTTAAATTTGGATTATTAGATAAATTTTTCCAATCCCAAGGCTTATCAATATATTTATCTAATATTTCTATAGTTAAATTTTGATTTCTAGATACCCAACCCCAATTCCAAGGCTTATCAATATATTTATCTAATATTTCTATAGTTATACATGGATTTATAGATAAATTTTCCCAATCCCAAGGCTTATCATTATATTTATCTAATATTTCTATAGTTATACATGGATTTATAGATAAATTTTCCCAATCCCAAGGCTTATCATTATATTTATCTATAAATTCTATAGTTAAATTTCGATTTCTAGATATCCAAGCCCAATTCCAAGGCTTATCATTATATTTATCTATAAATTCTATAGTTATACATGAATTACTAGATAACCATTTCCAATCCCAAGGCTTATCAATATAGTTATCTAATATTTCTATAGTTATACATGGATTTCCAGATAATTCTTCCCAATCCCAAGGCTTATCAATATATTTATCTAATAATTTTATCAAAATATTTTTATGATTAATATATTTATAGTCCATTTTTATATTTACTTACTATTATAATATTTAAATAATAAAATTCAATATTTAATAATATAATTAAAAATATATAATATAATTAAAAATATATATAATATACTAAAAATTATGAAATGAAAGATGAAAAATATATGTCAAATGAATTTACAAATAATCCTATTAAAATTCACTTAACTAATATACATAATTTACAAATAATACAAACATATATTTTTATTGGAGATATAGATAAAAAAATAAAACAAGAATTAAAAAATATAGAAAAATCATATAACAATCAAAATAAATTTAATTATAAAGTTATTGAAAAATTTTATGGTAAAACATGGAAACAAAAATTAGGATTAATAAATATTACAGGAGGTGAAGAAGAAATAAGTGAAATAAATGAAATAGGCGAAATAGACGACATAGGCGACTTAGATATAGGAGAAATAAATATTGACGATAAAGAAATAATTGACGATAAAGAAATAAATAATAATTTAGATATGTTAGAAGTTTTGAAAACAAAAAATAAAATTAATTATAATCAATCTCATAAAATTAAATTCATTTTCGACATATTTTTATATCCAATAGATAAAATAAGCGAATTGAAATTAAAAATACAATATATAACTGACATACCTATTTATAAACAACATTTATGGACTAAATTTAATGGAAAATCTATACCATTAAATTATTCATTATCTATAGACAATCAATATGAATATGTAGATATTGAAAATTTAAGTAAAAAGGACGAAACAGACAATATAGAAAATATACCTATAAATATAAATTATTATAATAGAAAAGATGAAATTAAAATTCATGCAATGGATAATATATCATTATTGATTAATTTTTATGAAATTTATGGAACTACAGAATATTATTTAACAGACTTATCTAATATTATAACTGATGAAATTTATCACAAATTAAATAATTTAGATAGATATAAGCTCGAACTTATTTATTATGGATTTATTATTATATATTTTCCTATAATTTCATTACAAGTATTTATAGATTATATTAAAAATGAAGAAGAAATTAAAGATTTATATCCTGACATATATCAATCTATAGAAATGTTAAATTATAAATTTGAAAAAGAAAAAAATATTATTAATAATATGTATGAAATATATTCTGATAAAAAAAAGTTTAATGAATTAAATAAAGAATTATTTACTAGTATAACTAAATCAACTGTTAAAATTCAAAATTATTCACAATCAAATGAAAATGTTTTAAACTTACGTAATCTTTTTGATTTATTACAATTAAATGAAAATATTGTATTTTGTCAAACTAAATTAAACTATAATGGAAAAAATTTAATACTTAAAAAAGCATTTTACAACGAATTATATGATGAAGATGTTATTTTTAATACATTACTAATTTATATTAAAATTAATCCAGAAACATCAGAAAATATGAAATTAATATTATACAAAAATGGAAATTATAATATTAAAACAGAATGGAGAGAAGACAATCATATGACATTTAATGATATTACAAATATATTAATTGAAAAAATTAATCCTATAATAGACTTTATTGAATTAAATTCTAATTATGTTAAATATATGAATAAAAACATTGACAAAATCAATAAAGAAAATATAATTTTTACTGAGACAAATATTTCATATTATTATAATAAAGACATAACAGAAAATAAATTAACACTTATTAATGAAATTATTACTGATTTTATTAAAGGAGAAATAATTATATTAAAAGATAATATCCAAGTAAAAGAAACAAATAAAAATTTAATTAATGAATTTTATTTTAATAAAGGTATGTATAAATATGATATTAATAGAATTGAAAAAAATATAAATTTATCTAATTATTATGATTATTTAACATCTTCTGTTATAAAACAAAAATGGAATTCTATATTTAACAGAACAAGAAATTTACAAATTTTTCATGTAGTTTCAAAATTAAAATTTAATATTAGTGGAATACAAGATGAATTAGAAATGGAAATTTTTAGTTTATTATTATTAACATTTTTAAATTTATATGAAACAAACGAAAAAAATTATAAATTTAAAGAAGAAAATTTAGCATCTAAAAACTTACTTAAAAATTTAAAAATACAAGATCCACTTTTATATGATTTTAAAAAAATATATAAAAGTAATATTGTATATTCTAAAATATGTCAAAAACCGTATCAGCCTTTATTATTAAATGATAAAGAATATGAAAATTTAGATAAAGAAAAGAAAAAATATGCCGTTAAATACTGGAATTTTACAAAAGAAGAACCTGTATGGTATAGCTGTCCTAATATTAAATATCCATATGTTAAATATATTATAAAAAAACATCCAAAAGATTTTTGTATTCCATGTTGTAAGAAAATAGATATGAGTGAAAAAGTTAATGTAAAAAAACAAGAAATACATAATACATGCGTAAAAAGTCATATTTATTCAGGCGAAAAAGTCAATTTAACAAAAGCAACTTATTATATAGCGACCTATGGAAAAGATATTAAAACTGGACATTTATCTAGATTACCAGAAAATACATTAGAACCTATATTATTTGATACATATTCATCAAATGGAAATATAGATCCAGAATGTATTAGTAATGAAAGTTATTATTTATTAGGTGTTCAACAAAATTTACATAATATTAACAATGTAGGTTATTTATCTATATTGTTATTATGCCTTAAATATGATTTAGATAGTTTTATTCATGACTGTATTAAAAAAATTAAATCTAAACAAAATATATTTTTCGTTTTATTAGAAGGTGAAATTAATTTATATTTTTATTCATATGATGAATTATGTAATGCTTTATTAGAATTTTTAAGTAAAAAAATGCATCATAATAATGGAATTCCATGGAACGAAATATTTATGTCTATAGCATATAATTTATATGGAATTAATACAATAGTATTTAAAGATAATGGAAAAGAAAATATAGATTTAATAATTAAAAAAAATATTTCATCTATTGATTTATTATTTCCTAATAGTCATAAAAATTTAGTAATAATAATTAAAGAAAATAAATATTATCCAGTTTGTTTAGTTAATATTGAAATATATAAAAGAACATCAGAGATTAAAAATATTTTATTCTTTAATGATAGTGGTTTAGTTTCTATTATAAAATCGATTGTTAAAAAACAATTTGAAAATCAATTTTCAGTTAAAGAATTTATTGACATAGACATTATAGATGAATTTTTAATTTATAGTTCTGATGGTATAATTACAAAATATTTTATTAATAAATCTAATTTGTGTTTTGGTTTATTAATAAATTATTTGAATAAAGAAATATATTTACCTATTAAAGAAACAAGATATATTACAAATGAAATAGAATTAGAATATAATCATCAATTAATTTATAAATCTGATTTTAAAAATTTATATAAATTTATTGAAAATTATAATAAATGGGTTAATAAATTACATAATAGTTTTTATCCAAATATTATTTTAGAAAAATGGATTAGTGTTCATAAGTCAAATAAAATTATGGGATTTATATCAAAAAATTTACATTATTATTTTAATGAATTAGATATAAATTATTTAACTAAATTAAATAATCTACCTATTCAATATTTATTATATCATCCAAATTATATTAATAAATTATTATTAAACAATTTAGACAAAAATAATAATTTAGACAAAAATAATAATTTAGACAAAAATAATAATTTAGACAAAAATAATAATTTTGACAAAGAATTAAACAAAAGTTTATACGATTATTATATTTATCAATTAATTTATTTAGGTTTTACAGAATATTTTAATAATAATAAAAACAATATATTAAGAAAAAAATTATATAAAATTATATCTAAAACTAATCTAAATAAAAATATAGATGAAATTCGTGACTTTATAGATAATATTAAAGATACAGAAGATAAAATAAAACTTAAAAGCATAACAAATCAATTTATAGTTATTAATGATAAAAAACAATATATTGAAGTTTTAGATAATACTAATTTTAATTTTGATAAAAAAGAATTAGAAGAATTAAAAGAAAAATCAATTGACCAAATTAAAAGTTCATTACTTAAAATTTCAAATAATTTTACTACAGAAGGAAAAATAGATTACAATAAACCTATTAATAATTTTATTACATTATGTAATGATAAAAAAGATAATTTATATTGTAACAATAAAAAAATAATTATAAATAAACAGCATTTAAAAAATATAATCGAAATTATTGCTAATGATATTATTAATCCTCTTAAATGGAAATGGATTTTTAATCCTATATTTATCGATGATGTAATTAATTTTCTTCATTTTATTAAGCGTCCTCATGAAACAATTTATATAACTTATGAATAGTTTAAATTTAGTTTGTTTATATTTATTCATAATTTATTATTTCATTTAGTAATTTAATAATTTAGTAATTTATAAGTGTATAATTATATTATAATTTAGTATAATAAGTATAATAAGTTAAATAAGTTAAATAAGTTAAATAAGTATAATTAGTATAATTAGTATAATAAGTTAAATAATTAGTATAATTAGTATAATTAGTATAATTAGTATAATTAGTATAATTAGTATAATTAGTATAATAAATATAATAAATATAATAAATATAATAAGTTAAATAAGTTAAATAAGTATAATAAGTTAAATAAGTTAAATAAGTATAATAAGTTAAATAAGTTAAATAAGTATAATAAGTTAAATAAGTATAATAAGTTAAATAAGTATAATAAGTTAAATAAGTATAATAAGTTAAATAAGTATAATAAGTTAAATAAGTATAATAAGTTAAATAAGTATA